>Ga0222653_1001054_pt1 | contig 14501 bp, 8 predicted proteins | sample AntAcemetagen419_FD_179856 | JGI IMG/M metagenome (GOLD analysis project Ga0222653, IMG submission 179856) | Saline water microbial communities from Ace Lake, Antarctica - #419 | ecosystem: Environmental > Aquatic > Non-marine Saline and Alkaline > Saline | place: Antarctica: Ace Lake | collected...
AGATGCCAGATGCGTCTTCGCCCATGCTGACGTCGCGCCGGTGGTGCGAGCCGTTTTCGATACTATCCCAATGCCCGCGAACGGCTCCGATCAGTTCGGGCGCGTTGTAGTGGCCTGCGGATGCGCTCGTCACGTAGTAGGCGTATTCTTGCTCTTGCTTGTACACTTTCCCTCCCCGCAAATACTGTCTTTCGCGGTCAACCACGATGAACTGCCAGCACCCAATCAAACCTGCCTCCTCAGGGCTAAGGCTTTTACGCTGGATGCCCCAGCGTTGCAGCCGCCCGTTGGATTTCTCCCATCCGGTGTCATATTCACAGGGAAAAAAACTCCAGTGGTAGTTTTAGTTCTGCCCGCTGGAGGATGCCGCTTTGGTTGCCTTTAAGGCTGATCAGGTAATCAGCGCCGCGCTCTTGAGTGATGTAGCGACAGGCTTCTTGCTGGCACTGCATCGCATCGGCGGTGATCAAACTACCTTCGAGTCGCGGGATGTCCTCCAGCAGCGGAACCAGTGCGGGGATTTCGTTGCTCTTATCTTCGATCTCACGCTGGGCAATCGTCATGCGCAGTTGATGCGTCACAGCCGAGAGTAGTTGCAGGGGCTTACCATCTTCCCCGCGTTTGCTCCCGCGAAGCGTTTTGCCGTCCACGGCGATACGCTGGAGTGAGTCGAGCTCTCGCAGACTCATCCACTGCCCGAGCTTTTGGTCGAACTGTGCCGCATCGACTTGCCCGAGCGCTCGGAAAAAAGTGCTGTCGCTCGGAGCGCGGTAACGCCCGGTGTTCGGATCGCGACGCGCACCCAGAGCGCGAAGCTGGCGCTGATCGAGTTTGCCCGCGATATCTTCGAGTGCCTTGTAACTGTCCGCGCCCATCAGCATTGCCACGACTGCACTGGCCAAAACGAAGGAATGGCGGTGGCGCAAGCCATGGCCGCGGCGGTCGTCGCCCATCGTCTTGAACAGCTCCAGTAATGACCCCAGCGCCTCGGCCTTGAATGGACAAGGCCCCGCACGATCCAGTTCGTATTTGGCCAGGTGCGCAGGCAGCCGAGCCTGCGAGAGTAGCTCACGCGCTCCCGTATCGAGTGTGCGTAAATACAGCTGCTTGGGACGCGCGTGCTCGGTGTAATAGTCGCGACTGCTGCGACCGTAGCCAGCGGTCAGTCCGACAGCTTCAAAGCCGCAAGCCTTGTAACAAGTGCCCTCATAACCGTAGTGCTCGTCCACAAAACTCTCCACAATCAACACAGGTTGACCCCAAGAGGATTCCCAATCGCTTGATAAACGCTTTAAGCACAGCGACAAAACCTTTGAGCCCAGATTCGGGTAACTGTTGCGCTCTGGTAAAAGGAGATAACGACTATTGTTCACCACGAAACCCAAGCGCCGAGCCTTCTGCGGCTGACTCCAACGAATCCACTCCTCGCGCGACTTCAAGTTCGGAGCGGCTCCAGAAAAAGTGATCAGCGCAATCCATTCCCCGTTCAGCTCCGCAACATAGCGTAGCGAGCGACCTCCAATTCGGGCGCTCTTCAAATAATGTTCTTCCTCCAGTAGTTCATCGAAACGCGCCCGCTCGCATTCTTCCAGCAACCGAACCTCGATTTGACCGAGTATAAACTTATGGGTATCTTCTTGGACTTTCATAGCCCATCAGGATGGCAGATCCAATTTGCCAAGTCTAGCTATTTTTAGAAAAAACTATCTATGGCATTCCTTTAGATCAGCAGATGAAATGCCCCTGCTGATCTCAGCGCATCGCGAATCTGGTCATCAACTCCGGTCGTTTTTGCTGATATGGCTACGCACCACTGCGAGGTCTTCCTCCATGCGTCGCAACGTTTCCTGCAGCTCGACATTAGGTTTACTCGGGTCGGGCAGCGCCTGCAGCTCCTGCATAGTCGATACGATGATACCGATAAACAGGTTGAGAATAGTGAAGGTCGCGATGATGATAAACGGCACGAAGAAAGCCCACGCCCATGCATAGGCCTCCATTACGGGGCGCACGATGCTCATCGACCAGCTCTCCAGCGTCATAATCTGGAACAGCGAAAAGAGGCTCGCCCCCAAAGTGCCAAACCACTGCGGAAAGGCATCCCCAAACAGATTTGTGGCCAGCACCCCCATGGTGTAGAAAAAGACAGCCATCACCACCATCACGCCCAAGAGGCCTGGTATGGCGTGGACGAAGGCAGCCACCACTTTGCGCAATTGCGGCATCACCGTGAGTAAACGCAGCACCCGCAGAATACGTAGCGAGCGCAGCACCGCCCACGGCCCCGTGCCAGGAGCCACCGCCACGGCCACCACTAAAAAATCGAACCAGTTCCAGCCATTGCGCCAATAGTGCAGGCGATAGGCAGTGAGCTTGAGTCCGATCTCGATAATAAATACGATCAGGCAGAGCTTATCAATAAAGAGCAGCACGTCGCCCATTCGCTCCATCAAGACATCGCTGGTTTCTAGCCCAAGGATCAATCCGTTCAGCAGGATAACTCCGATGATAAACTTCTGAACGATGCTGGATTCCATCCAGCGCGCCAGAGAGGCACGCCAAGGTGCCACGCCTTTTTGGGACATTAAATTGAGAAGATCTTGTTCGCTCATAGAATATGCGGGAACAAAGGAATGAGACCAGTCAAGAGCAAGTCGAATCGCACTTACAAGCTTCCCTCATCACACCCATCCAGTCCATCCAAGCCGCCCCAACCGCAATTCGACAGTTCATTTAGACTAAACCTGCATAAGCCTGAGCTCTGGCGCGGCGTCTCGGCACGACACCTTAGTGGAGATCTTTTTTATTTACATCCTATGGTTACAGGATCGTGCTTGCAGCCTTGACGATCAACGGAAAAGCCAATCCTTAATTTGTAGACTTTATATACATGACTACGCCAGGCACCTCCTACCTCCGCTACTGCGACTCTCGCTATCAGACGCGGCGTCGCATCTCCCGCGCTATGAACGTCGGCGGCGTCTTCGTCGGCGGGGATTACCCGATCCGAGTGCAGTCGATGACGACGACTCCAACTTTAGATGTGGACGCCACCGTCGCCCAAACGCTGGCGCTGGCTGAGGCGGGTTGCGAGATTGTGCGCATCACAGCGCCCAACAAGGCCGCCGCCGCCGCGCTGGGCGAAATTTCCAAAAAAGTGCGTGCGGCTAAGTGCAATGTGCCGCTAGTGGCCGACATCCACTTCCTGCCCTCCGCCGCGATGGAAGCTGCTAAGCATGTTGAAAAAATTCGCATTAACCCGGGCAACTACGCTGACAAGAAGAAGTTTGCGGTGCTCGAATACTCCGACGCCGCTTACAACGAAGAGCTGGAGCGCCTCCACGAAACCTTCAGCCCTATCGTGCTGCGCTGCAAAGAGTTGGGCCGAGCTATGCGCATCGGCACCAACCACGGCTCTCTCTCCGATCGCATTATGAATCGCTACGGCGATACCCCGCTCGGTATGGTCGAGTGTGCGCTGGAGTTTATCCGTATCGCGGAGAGTCATAACTTTCAAAACATCTGCCTCTCGATGAAGGCCAGTAACCCGAAAGTAATGATTCAAGCCTACCGTCTCGCGGTTGCTCGCATGAATCAGGAGGGCATGCACTACCCGCTCCACCTCGGCGTGACGGAAGCGGGCGATGGCGAAGACGCCCGCGTGAAGAGCGCCATCGGCATCGGCACCCTGCTCAACGACGGCCTAGGCGATACCATCCGCGTCTCACTGACTGAAGATCCTGTTTACGAAATACCCGTCGCACGTGATCTCGCTGATAAAGCCATGGCACTCTGGCAACAACAAGCCGAGCTGCCGCTCTCTGATGTCACCCACGACAACGCCCACCCCTACGAATTTCAGAAGCGCGCCACCCGTGTGATCCAGCTCGGGCCGAGATGCAACATCGGCGGTGAAACCACCCCGGCAGTGATCGTTAAAACCGCGCACGCCATCAGCGCCACCTCGGCCATCATCCCCGAAGTCTGTGCCACTCAAATGAAGCTCAAAGACAGTAAGATCGAAGGTCTCCAGCTTGAAATCAACACATCCGAAGATCTAATACACTTCGGCCCACTCCATGAAGCGCTCCATACCGTGGTGCAATGCTTCGTGCTCGAACTCTCCGATACCATCGACATCGCCGACCTCGAAAACTACGTCTGGCCCGAGGGTGGCCTTGCCGGCATCACCCTACTACAGCACGTCACTAAAGAAGATGCCTTTTACGCCGCTAGCCTCTTGCAATATTGCCGTAATCAGGGATTCAACTGCGCCATCGATTGTAGCGCAGATGACCTGCGCGACGAGATCGGCGCACAACTCGCGCCCATGGGGAGCGAGCGCCTCATTCTCACGCGCAGCGCTCCAGCGGAGACACGCCACCCCGTGGGCAGCTACCGCGCTCTGACCCAAGCCGCCGAGGCCAGCGTGCCCGACGCGCCGATCTGGATTCGTAATACAGCGCACAATACGCTCGCACCGAAAGACTACTTTTCCGACCGACTACTAGAGAGCAGTATCCTCAGTGGCGCGATCTTGTGCGACGGTATCGGTGACCTTATCAGCGTGGAAACCGAGCCGCTACTGGAAAAAGCCACCACGCTAGCCTACAACATTTTACAGGGTGCCCGCGCCCGCATCTCCAAGACCGAGTTCGTGGCCTGTCCCAGCTGCGGTCGCACACTGTTTGATTTGCAGAGTGTGACTCAAAAAATTCGCAGCCGCACCGATCATCTCAAAGGCGTGACGATCGCGATCATGGGTTGCATCGTCAACGGCCCCGGCGAGATGGCCGACGCCGACTTCGGCTACGTGGGCGGAGCCCCCGCTAAGATCAATCTCTACGTGGGTAGGGAGTGCGTAAAATACAACGTGCCCGCCACCGAGGCACTCGATCGCCTGATCGATCTGATCAAAGAGCATGGCAAGTGGGTCGAACCTTAAGTTCCCGGATCGCTTTACGCGTGCAAATTCACAATTTGAGGGCGCATTACTTTTCTTTTGCGAAAATTCCCCAAAAGAGATTGCACCGCATAGGACTCGTTGGCATCAGAGAATGTTTTCGAGCTTCTTTAAACCACATAGAAACAGATGAACATCCACGAGTATCAGGCTAAACGCCTTCTTCAGGAATACGGAGTCCCCGTACCACGCGGCTACGCAGCCACGAATTCCCGCGAAGTTGACACCGCAATCTCCCACCTTGGCGACGACATGATCGTTGTGAAGGCTCAAATCCACGCAGGTGGCCGCGGCAAGGGCACGTTTATCGACGGCTACAAGGGAGGCGTCAAGGTGGTGAAAGACCGCGCAGCAGCCCTCGAAGCCGCCAACCACATGTTGGACAATACCCTTGTGACTGCGCAGACCGGGCCCGAAGGCCGCAAGGTGCAGACACTTTATTTCACCGAGGCTTGCGACATTGAGCATGAATACTACCTCGCCGTCGTGCTCGACCGCGAGACCGCTCAGACGATGATTATCGCATCGACTGAGGGTGGTGTAGACATCGAAGCCGTCGCTGAAAAAACTCCCGAAAAGCTCATCCGTGTGCCGATTTCGCCTACGATGGGGCTGCGCCACCACCAGTGCCGCCGCGTGGCTTTCGCACTCGGCTTCGAGGGTGAGCACGTTAAGCAATTTGCCCGTATCCTCACGGGGCTCTACAAAATGTATTGGGATAAAAACGCCATGCTGGTCGAGATCAACCCGCTCGTTAAAACCAAGCAAGGCCAGCTGATGGCGCTCGATGCCAAGGTGTCCTTCGACGGCAACGCCATTTTCCAACACCCCGACATCCAGCAGCTACGCGACCTCAACGAAGAAGACCCCAAAGAGATCGAAGCTTCTAAGCACAATCTTGCCTATATTGCGCTCGATGGTAACATCGCCTGCATGGTCAACGGCGCTGGACTCGCCATGGCGACAATGGACATCATCCAGAGCTTCGGCGGTTCGCCGGCCAACTTCCTCGACGTCGGCGGAGGTGCCAACGAAGACCAAGTCACCGCAGCCTTTAAGATCATCCTGTCCGATCCCAATGTGAAGGGCATACTCGTTAATATCTTCGGTGGCATCATGAAGTGCGACGTGATCGCCAACGGCATCGTGGCTGCGGCCAAGAATGTCGACATCACCGTGCCACTCGTCGTCCGGCTCGAAGGCACTAACGTCGAAGCCGGCAAGAAGATCCTCCGCGAGAGCGGCGTCAACCTGACACCTGCCGATAGCCTCGTGCAAGCCGCCGAGATCATCGTCGCGCAAGTCAAGGCCGCCAGCGCCAAGGCTTAAACCCCCAGCAACGATCACATTTAATCAATCATTCCAATGAGTATTCTTGTTAACAAAGACACACGTCTCGTCGTGCAAGGGATCACCGGTAAGACCGGCACCTTTCATACACTACAATGCATCGACTACGGCACCAAAGTCGTGGCCGGAGTCACTCCCGGCAAGGGCGGTCAAATGTGGGAGGGTACAGTGCCCGTCTGCAATACCGTGGCCGAAGCAGTTAAAGAATACGGAGCAAACGCCACCGTAATCTACGTGCCGCCTGCCTTCGCAGCCGACTCTATCCTCGAAGCAATCGAGGCCGAAATCGCGCTCGTTATCTGCATCACCGAGGGTGTGCCCGTGCGCGATATGGCCGAAGTGCGCCGCCGGCTCTACTTTCACAACACTAAGACGCGCCTGATCGGGCCTAACTGCCCCGGCATCATCACGCCCGGTGAGTGCAAGATCGGCATCATGCCCGGCTACATCCACAAGCCCGGCCGCGTCGGCGTAGTCTCCCGCTCGGGCACGCTCACTTACGAAGCCGTCTGGCAACTCACCCAACGCGGCCATGGCCAGTCGACTTGTATCGGTATCGGTGGTGACCCTATCAACGGCACCTCGCAGCTCGACGCCGTGCGCATGCTGAATGAAGACCCCGATACGGACGCCATCATCATGATCGGCGAAATTGGCGGTAACGCGGAAGAAGAGGCCTGCGCCTATATCAAGGAGCACGTTAAAAAGCCCGTCGCTGGATTCATCGCAGGCGCCTCCGCACCGAAAGGTCGCACCATGGGGCACGCCGGTGCGATTGTTTCTGCCAATGGTTCTGGCACTGCCGAGGCCAAGTTTGCTGCCATGGAAGACGCAGGCGTCTCCATCGCGCGCAACCCATCCGAGATCGCCGACGCATTGCTCCGCATCTACAAAGGCTGAGTGTGCAGTAGCCACACACCTCCCGAACCAGCGACCCGCAGCCGCCTAAAGGCGGGACTCCAACCTTGGCATGCGCTCTAAAAGGGTTGCTGGTTTTCGGCGGCCCGACCGGCGACCTGCAGCCGCCTAAAGGCGGGACTCCAACCTTGGCATACGCTCTAGAAGGGTTGCTGGTTTTCGGCGGCGGCCATTTCGGGGCGCTTGTTGCTTTTGTCGTCTTTATTGAAACGCATCGACAGTAGCGAGGAGACGCCCTTCTCGGGCATGGTGACACCGAAGACGGTATCGGCGTTGGAAATGGTGCGCTTGTTGTGCGTGACAATAAGAAACTGTGACTTGTCGGTGAAGCCGTGCAAGGTCTCGCAGAAGCGGCCGATGTTGGCATCGTCGAGCGCGGCGTCGATCTCGTCGAGCACGCAGAATGGGCTGGGCTTGACCATGTAAATAGCGAAAAGCAGTGCCACAGCGGCCATCGTGCGTTGACCTCCAGATAGCAGTGTAACGCTCTTTAGGCGAGTGCCGGGAGGGCGGGCTATAATATCGATGCCAGATTCCAGTGGGTCGGCGGAGTCGACTAGCAACAAGTCGGACTCGCCGCCACCAGATAATTTGCCGTAGGTGAAAGCGAAGTTTCTTCTTACTTGCTCGAAGGTATCTTTGAAGAGCGTCTGCGAGGTTTCGTTGATCTCATCGATGGCCTTGACGAGCTTGTTCTTCGAGTTCCAGAGGTCTTCGCTCTGCCCTTTGAGGAAATCGTGGCGCTCTTTAAGGTCGGTGTATTCGCTGATGGCGTCGAGATTGACAGGCCCCATATTAGCGATGCGCCCTTTGAGCTCGCTGACTTCTTCTTCGATAATCGACCAATCGGTGCTGTCCATCTCGGCCAGCTCTTCTTCGGTGGGGGCGCGGCGCTCGTGCTTGGGCTGGGCGGCGAGCTTGTCGGGGTCGTCCATGTCGTCGAGGTTGAGGCGTTTTTCAAACTCGACATTGCCCTCCCATAGCTCGGCTTTCCAATCGACTTGCGAGAGTTCGATCTGGTATTCATCGTGCGCGCTGCTCTGGATGAAACCTAGCTGCGAGCGCTCTTCGGCGAGGCGGATTTCGAGCTTAGTGAGTTCTTGATCGAAGCTGCGGCTCTCGCTACGGCGACCTGAGAGGCCGTCGTCGATCTCGTGAATCACGGCGTCGACCTCCTTGAGCTGCAGCCGGTCTTTCTCTAGTTCGTCGGTGGCGAAAGTGAGTGTCTTGGCCAGCTCTTCGCCCTTGCCGGCTTCGTGCTGGCCGGACTGTTTGAGCGCGGCGATCTGCTCGTTGATGGTGTCGATCTCTTGGTTGCGGCGTAGGATGCGGTGCTGGAGGCTGGCGGTCTCGCGCTGGACTTCGCCGAGGGCGCGGTCGGCAAATTCGAGACGCTGCTTCTTTTCGGCGAGCTCGAGGCGCACGTCGGCGAGGGCTTCGCGCTTGTGGTCGCGGACTTCGCGGGCGCGCTCGATGGCGGCTTCGAGATCGGTGCCGCCCTGGCGCTCGTCTTTGAGCCCGGTCTCGGCGGCGGTGAGTTCTTCCTTGGCGTCTGCGAGCGCTTGCACGGAGTCGCCGTGCTTGGCATCGAGGCGTTCGATCTCGTCTTCGGCTTGGCTACGGCTGCGATGGTTGTGCTCGATCTTTTGGGATTGGTTGCGCTCTTCGGCGACTAGGCCGGAGACTTCGCTGGCGAGGTCGCCTTGGCGCTTGCGCTGCTCTTCGACGGTGGCTTCGGCCACATTGCGCCGCTCGTCGAGCGCGCTGGCTTGCTCGCGCAGCTCGTTGAGCGCGGCGCGTTCGGCCTCGATCTCTTTGCGCAGGCGCCGTATCTCGGACTCGCGCTCCAGTACGCTGGAAGACTTTTTACCGGTGGTGCGCCCGCCGTGGATGAGGCCGCGGCAGTCGATGATCTCGCCGCCGCGGGTGGCGACGAGGAGGAAGTTGAAATCGGGATGGGCTTTCCAGAAATCGATGAATAGCTGTAGGCTATCTGCAAAGTAGCAGCCGACTAGCAGGCGATCAACGGGCTCTTGCAGATCGGGGTGGCGCACGGTGACGAGCGACTGTGCCGAAACGAGGCCAGTGGGTAGCTCGGCACTGCTCGCGGCACTGGTAGGCGCGACATCGATTTGCAAGCAGGCACGCCCAAGAAAGTCGGCATCGAGCTTATCGATCACGGAGAGTGCTTTGCCCGGATCGCCGATGTAGAGCGCGTCGGCAGCCGAGCCGAGCAGTGTTTCGAGCGCGCTGGTGTAGGCGCTATCGACAGTGAGCTCTTTGGAGATAATGGAGACGCTGTCTCTAGAAACGACCTCGCTGAGCTTATTGCCGAGGATGGCCTTGGCACCTTCGCCGAAGCCTTCGAATTTGGCCTGCAAGCCTTCCAGCACGTTGAGCTGAGCAGTCTTGCGGGCGATGCCTCGGTCTTGGTCTTGGATGCGCTCTTGCAGGCTGCGGAATTGGGTCAATATCTCGCGCGAGTCGCTGCGGGCTTGCTCCAATGCTTGCTCGCTGGAGGCTTGCTCGCCACGGCGCTTTGCGAGCAGGCGCTGGATGTCGGCGAGGCCTTTTTCCAACAAGATGACTTCCTCTTTCAAACCGATAACACTCTCGGTGAGCGAAGCGTGCTTAACCTGATAGGTCTTGAGATCGACTTCCAGCGTGGTGCAGCGAGAGCGGGCGCGGTTGATGCGGTTCTCGGCGTGGAGCACGTCTTGACGGCGCTTTTGTAGCTCGCCTTCCATCTCACCGAGTTGCTCTTGCGAGGCGACTAGCTCGTTATTACGATCTCTGAAAATACGGTCGGAATCGTCGACCACACCGAGGTGCATTTGCTTATTTTCGGACTCGTCTTTGGCACGTTTAACTAGCTCGGACTTTTGGCGTTCGAGATCGGCGATCTCTTTCTTATATTCATTGATGCGCGATTCTAGATCCTTGCAGCGGATGTTGGAAAACTCCGACTGGTTCTCGGCGTTTTCTTTCTCCGAGCGCAGATGATACACACGCTGTTGCAGCTCTTCCATCTTCTGCGACAGGCCGGCACGTTGCGCCTTTTTTTCCATCAAGATCGACTCGTCGCGCTCGAGGGAGCCGGTGTGCGACTCGACGCGCTTGCGCAGCTCAGCAGCGCGCGCGCTGACTTGGGTAATGGACTGGCTAAGATCCGTGTGGCGGTAGGCGCTAAAGGCGAGGTCGAGGTGCGTCAGGCGGTGCTTGATGCGCTGGTAGCGCAGTGCCTTGCTGGCCTGGCGTTTGAGCGAGCCGATCTGGCGCGAGACTTCTTCGATCACATCGGTGACGCGGGCAAGGTTGGCATCGACCAGCGCGAGCTTATTGAGTGCCTCTTTGCGCTGCGCCTTGTAGAGCGTGATGCCAGCGGCTTCTTCGAAAATAGTGCGACGCTCGGCGGGGTTGGTGGACAGAATCTGGTCGATCTGTCCTTGCAGCATGAAGGAGTAGGAAACGCGCCCCACCCCTGTATTAGCGAAAAGGCGTTGAATGTCCTTCAAGCGCGAGACTTTGCCATTGATATAGTAATCACTGCCGCCATCGCGGCTGACGCGTCGGGAAATGGCGACTTCGTTGAACTGAGTGCCGAGCTCGACCTCGCAATCGGTAAACGTGAGTGTGACCTCGCAAGTAGGCAGCGGCTTGCGCTTATCCGTGCCTTCGAAAATGACGTCTTGCATTGAGGCACCGCGCAGCGCTTTAGCACTTTGCTCACCGAGCACCCAGCGAATGGCGTCGACGATATTGCTCTTGCCGCAACCGTTGGGGCCGACGACGGCAGTCACGCCTTGGCGCAAATCTAAGCGTGTGCGGTCGGCGAAGCTCTTAAAGCCACTGATGACGATCTCTTTAAGATACATATTCTAGTAAAGCGGTGCGGGTGCAGAGAGGGAAGAAAAGCGGCTAAGAACAAGCGCCGAGAGGCGGAGCCGCAACTTAAAAAACATACAAGCTGGGAGTCAGCTAAATGAAAGCTATAATTGCACGCATCACGATTCGTGAAAACCGCCGAGTGTAGCGGATCGGCGAAGCCGTTTCGACCCGATCTAACAAACGGAACCGCAAATCGAAATCGCTTCGCGAATCCGCTACAAAAAAAGCTACGCCCCCCGTAGCGGATCGGCGAAGCCGTTTCGACCCGATCTAACAAACCGAACCGCAAATCGAAATCGCTTCGCGAATCCGCTACAAAAAAAGCTACGCCCCCCCCCGTAGCGGATCGGCGAAGCCGTTTCGACCCGATCTAACAAACGGAACCGCAAATCGAAATCGCTTCGCGAATCCGCTACAAAAAAAGCTACGCCCCCCGTAGCGGATCGGCGAAGCCGTCTACAATCAGCGCTCGCCGTAGAGTGCGCTGCCGATTCGGATCTGAGTCGAACCGGCGGCGATGGCGGCTTCGAGATCGCCTGTCATGCCCATCGATAGCTCGGGCAGCGCCACTTTGTTTCGCTCGGACAGCGCATCGCGCAGCTCGCGCAAGCGCTCGAAGGCGGCGCGCGCTACCTCGGGATCGTCGTCGAGCGGGGCAATCGTCATCAGGCCGTCCACCCGCAGGTGGCTGGCGCTGAGCGCAGCCTCCATCACGGAATCGGCCTGCTCGACAGAAAAGCCAAATTTTTTCGGGTCTTCGCCGGTATTGAACTGCAATAGCAGCGCAAGCGACTTGCCCTGCTCGCCCGCAAAACGATCCAGGCGGCGCAGCAACTTGAGCGAATCAACCGACTGAATGCGGTCAAAAATCGCCACGGCATCTTGCGCTTTATTACTCTGCAAATGTCCGATAAGCTCCCAACGCACCTTTCCTGAGTATGAGCCGCGCTTATCGGTAGCCTCCTGCACACGATTCTCCCCCACCGCCAGTAAACCACTCTGGGCGGCATATTCGACCGCATCCACTGGGTGGTTTTTTGTTACAGGCAGAAGGGAAACCGAGTCAATCGCCCGCCCGCAAGCGGCACAGGCACTAGCGATACGCCCGTGGACGGTCGATAAGTTTTGCTCAAATTTTGAATAAGGTATCATTAGAAAATTAGAATATTAAAAGTTGGAAAGCGTATCATAAGTTTTGCTTAATTAGCTATTGCTTTTTTATAAGGCTTAATTATACATAACTAACATGCATATTGGAAACTTCAAAATATTCTCGGATTTAGTGGAGAGCGAAAGCTTCTCGCGCGCTGCAAAGTTAAATAGCATCACACAATCCGCCGTGAGCCAACAATTGCGAGCGATGGAGAAGCATTTTAGCATTCTTATCGTAGATCGTAGCCAAAAGCAATTTCGACTCACGCGCGAGGGGCAAAAACTTTATGAATCCGCTAAGGAGATTCTGTATCTCTACGATAAGCTGAATAGTGAGCTGCAAGAAATGAAAAAGGTGATCAGCGGCACCATCCATATTTCCACGGTTTACAGTATCGGCCTGCACGAGCTGCCTCCGTATATTAAGGCTTTCTTAACGAAATACCCCGAAGTTAATATCCGAGTAGAATATCGCCGCGCGAATAACGTTTACGAAGATATCCTCACCAACTCAATTGACCTCGGCCTAGTCGCCTATCCGCAGAAGCACAAGCAACTCGAAGTGCTTCCTTTTCACGACGACGTGTTGGTACTGGTCGTCAGCCCCGAGCATCCGCTGGCTACTAAAAAGAGCGTGACGCTGGAGGAAATCGCCGATCAGAAGTTTATCGGCTTCGAACCCGACATTCCTACCCGCAAAGCGACCGATCAGATTTTCCGCGAAGCTAATCTCGAGATGGAACCAGTGATGGAGTTCGACAACGTCGAGACCGTCAAACGCGCCGTTGAAATCAATGCTGGCATCGCTATCCTGCCGCAGACGACTGTTATCCGCGAAGAGGCGCAAGGCCTACTCAACGTGCTCAAGTTCAAGAACAAGACCTACAAGCGCCCGCTCGCACTCATCCACCGCAAAGGCCGCGTGCTGACTCCCGCGATGAAGAAGTTGATCGACCTATTGACCTCGAAAGACCTCAATAGCTTGAATAATGAGACAAGCGAAGAATAGCTTCAAATAGGATAGAAAAAAATCAACCTTCTTTAACCAGATACGGCCCCCAGCCCTTTTCAAAGAACTCGCGTTGCACCTCGGGGGTGAGGTCGACGGCTAAGGTTTCGATCTTGATTTGGCCATCTTGCCGACTGACGATGAGTTTCTCTTGACGGTCTTTTTGCTGCTCTTCGATGAAGCGGAAGCGGCTGAGGTCTTCGTGGCTGGCGTCGGGGCAGCGGGTGCCGTCTGGCGAGCAAATAGCGCGTGCGCCGCGACTCCCGCCGCCGTTTTTGATATAGTAATCGAGCGCGGTGAGCACGGCCTCGGAGACCCAGACCATGTGCCGCCAGCGGAAGGCATGGCCGACGAGGGCCGCGGAGCTAACGGAGAGACCGTCTACCTCGACCGACTCGCGCAGGGCTTGCGAATGGGCGCGAGCTTGGGCGACATCGGCTGCGGTGCAGATGATCCCGGCATGGTCGCTCATGCGGGCTTGGATCTCGGTCTTCACATCCTTGGGCTTGCGGCGGGCGCCTGCGCTCATAAATGCATCGGCATCGGCGAGGCTCTCGGCCACTTGCGCGTGGATCGTGGCGAGGTCGGGTTTGAAATCGGCTTTATTTAAGCGGTCGCGCTTGATCGCCACGGCGACGCGTTTACCGAAGACTTGGCCGGAGTTGAGCGCGGCGCCGCCAGGGCGGGTTACGCCGTGGCTGCCGGCAGCTTCGCCGATGGCGTAGCAACCTTGCAAGCTAGTCTGCCCCCAATCGTTGATTAGGATGCCGCCGTTCATATGCTGATTGTTCATGGCGAATTCCAGCGGCTCTTGAGTGAGGTCGGATCCGTGCATTTTGTAGAGCTCGATCGCGAGCGGGTTCATGCGGCGCAGGCGGTCGATGGGGAGCTCGTAGAGGGCTTCGTTATTTTCAAGATAGGCGCGCACGTCCGGATCGAGGTCGTCGAGGCTGAAGGTGTCGCCCTCGTTGACTGGTTCGGGGTTACGCAGGAAATCGAGATAGACTTTGCGCCCGGCTTTTTGCTCAAGATACACAGCGAGGTCGAACAGGCTGGAGCCGTAATCGAGCATACGGGTGGAGTGATAGGGCCACTGGTAGCCTTTGCGGAAGGTGTTGGAAACCATCTCGCGGGTGCTGCGGTAGTAGCGCTTGAGGAAATGGATCTCCTTGCCCTCGGCATCGACGGAATAGACGCGTGGCATAACTTGCACGTAAGTGC
>Ga0222653_1001061_pt1 | contig 14471 bp, 10 predicted proteins | sample AntAcemetagen419_FD_179856 | JGI IMG/M metagenome (GOLD analysis project Ga0222653, IMG submission 179856) | Saline water microbial communities from Ace Lake, Antarctica - #419 | ecosystem: Environmental > Aquatic > Non-marine Saline and Alkaline > Saline | place: Antarctica: Ace Lake...
AAACCCATGGATATTCAAGGCAACGCTATCGGTATTAAAATCCAACCAATCTTTTCCGACATTCATCCAAGATTGATCCATGGCAAGGAGTATGGGATCATCGGCAGCGATTTTTACATCGGTCGTATCTTTTGCATTAACCGCGGTGGAGTCTTGAAAAACATCTGCCAAACAGGTGTGAGAGAGAAGAAAAGTGAATAGGAAAAGAGAGCTCGACTTCAGAAGAAACATTAAGTCAATTTTAGAGAGATGTAGTGACATACGAAAGATGGAAATCTAATTTGTCAATTTTCGACAAAACTATACCTAGGCATAGCTAAATCGGAGAAGAACCTTTTAATTTTTTAACGCTTCGCTCTGCATTAAGTTGTTGGCGAAGGTGAGAAGGAGTTTTTCGCGGAATGAGCCAGCCATAAATTGCGCTCCTATTGGAAGCTTCGAATCTGGGTGCGAAAAGAGTGGAAGAGAGATGGCAGGTGCACCAACCAAGTTGGCGTGAACCGTAAATATGTCTTCCAAATACATCTTGATTGGATCGTCCGTGTTTGATCCAACAGGAAAGGCAGGAGAAGGCGTGGTAGGGGAGAGGAGGAGATCGTATTCTGACAATAATTTGTCAGTTTTCTCTTTAATAACCCTTCTCACCTTTTGCGCTTTTGCGTAATAGGCATCATAATATCCTGCGCTCAAAACGAAAGTTCCGAGCATAATTCTTCTCTTAACTTCAGGACCAAAACCTTCTGTTCTGCTCATCCGGTAAGTCGAGTCAATATCATGTGAGTTTTTACTTCGGTAGCCGTAGTGAATTCCGTCGTATCGCGACAGGTTCGAAGAAGCTTCGGCTGTAGTAAGAACATAGTAGGCAGGAACGAGGTACTTCAATTCTTCGATGTGAACCGGCTCTACCGTATGGCCTTGGTCTTTTAACTCTTCGATTAGCTTCTCATGGGCCTTTTTCACTTCAGGATCTAGAGCTTCATTCTCTAGGCACTCTTCAATGTATCCTATTTTGAGGGGCTTTCCTTCCGATAAATCGGAGTATGTGTCTACCTCCTTTGTCGCTGAAGTCGTATCAAAACCATCTGAACCTGCTATGATCTCGAGAACCAAGGCAGCATCATTTACACTGTGTGAAAGGGGACCGATTTGATCAAAGGATGAGGCAAAGGCAATTAAACCGTGGCGACTTACTCTGCCATAAGTTGGCTTTAATCCTACTACCCCGCAAAAAGCCGCAGGCTGACGTATAGAACCACCCGTATCGCTTCCTAACGACACTAAGCAGCAATTTGCAGCTACTGCTGCTGCGCTGCCTCCTGAGGACCCACCAGGAACATAGTCGGGATTTATGGGATTTCTTACAATTCCTTTTGATGAATTTTCATTGGAGCCTCCCATCGCGAATTCATCGCAATTTACTCGACCAATGATTATGGCATCTTCTTCGAGAAGTTTTTTGGTAACGGTAGCATCGTAAAGCGATTCAAATCCGTCAAGTATTTTTGAGGCTGCTCCAACGCGGTGATCTTTGTAGCAGATATTGTCTTTCAAAGCGATCACCATACCAGCAAGGCGGCCAGCAGTTCCGTTTTTTAGTTTTTCACCAATCTCTTCTGCTTTCGCTAAAGCTTCTTCTTCAAATACCTCCAAGAAGATATTTAGATCAGCGGATTCTTCAATATTTTTCAGGTAATGACCTACCAAGTCTTTTAGCTCAAGACTCTTCTGATCAAGATCCTTTTGGATTTCGAGAAGGCTACGGTAATTGTTCAAACTGATCTACTTTGAGTCTTTGTTGGAATCTGAGGCTTCACCTGAGCCATCTTCTTTGGTGGCGTCTTTGAACTCTTTCATTCCACGACCAAGACCCTTCATTAATTCTGGGATTTTCTTCCCTCCAAATAGAAGTAAAATGGCTACTACAATCAAGATGATTGAGCCATATCCAGGAAACGCTAAAAATATGGAAAGAAACATATTTATATTTTTGGTAAAGTTAAGAAATAATATGCCCTATTGCCTAGTGATCCATTTTGCAGGATCTTCTTTAACAGTGCCTTTTTCGCTCACTTTCCAAATTTCAATATGAGCTTCGGTTTTTCCATCTACTTCGTCTGTCAGCACTAGTCCGATGGCTTCTTTTGCCGAGATAGTTTGTCCCTTGGTCACGAATACCTCTTTCATATTGGAGTACACAGAACGGTATCCCCCATGGTTGATAATGATATTTTTTCCGGCTCCTGGGATACTAAATACACCTGAAATCGTACCATCGAAAACGGCCCGGATTTGAGCATTTTGGTTGGTCGCGATGTTGACTCCATTGTTGGGCACCATAATACCTGCCAAAACTGGATGTGGATTGTCACCAAATTTTTGAGTGATTACTCCTCTTTCAACTGGCCAAGGAAGCTTGCCTCTATTTTTTTCGAAGTCTGCTGAGAGGGCCGCGGCTTCTGGTGTTAATGAAAAAACGCCTTTGTTGTCTTCCTTCGAAGCGCGTATTTCTGCTTCGATGATCCGCTGGATTTCTTTGTTGACCTTTTCTCGTTGCTTCTCCTGTTTCTTGAGGGTCTTTAGCAAGCCTCGTTCCTCAGACTTCAGCGAAGACACCGTTTCCTTTTGTCTGGAAAGGTCTTGAGATAGATCCTGCTTTGCACCCTGCTCTTGCTCGAGGGTTTGATTTTTAGAGCCTATTGCATCATCCAGTTCTTGATTCAGACCGATTAATCTCTGCTTAGTACTTTCTATTCCTTCGACTTGCTTTTTTCTTATGTCTGCCAGTTGTCTGAAATAGCGGATCCTTCTAACTGCTTGAATGAAATCTTCGGCCGCAAAGATGAACATAAGTCTATCCTGTGTCCGATTCGTGCGGTGGGCCAATCTAACAAGGTCGGCGTAGCGGTTTTTCAACTCACCAAGTTCAGATTCTAGTATGGCAATTTGTTCGCGGTTGCGTTCAATCTGCCGGTTGTATAGCCTCACCTCTTTTTTAATGCTGTTGATGAGGTCTTCGCGAAGCCGAATCTTTTTGTTCAACAAGCCCAACTCACCCTCCATTTTGCTTCGGTTTTGACGGGTCTCTTCAAGCAATTTGTTGGTGAAGCTGATTTCTCCAGAAATTTTATCGCGCTCTTTTTTCAGGCTCTCTTTTTCTTGAGCACCCGCCACTGTGGATCCAGCCAAAGCCAAGAACAACAGAATAGTTCTAACGGAAAAGAGGCTCATATGTCGAAGGAACTTTAAAGGGATACGATTGGGGCGGGTTGATTTTTATTCTGGAGTAGGAAAAGTCGAATTTCGCCGATTCCGTAGGGGTATCAATAAAGATAGTGATATCGTGAGCGAAAGAATGGCCTTCTACGTCAAGGAAATTAGTGTATTCCACTCTGAAAGAGCGCTGTGTCAGTAAGTCTTCGATGATAACCTTTTCCACCCTGAAATTGTCTGAACGCACATAAAAGCGTTTGATGACCAAATCCTCCTCTTCCAGTTTCTTAAAAGCCTTGTCAAGCTTCCTCTTCTTTACTACCTCTGTCTCAATCTGCAAGGTATCCTCCATTGAGGGTTTAAATGAAAGGTCTACTGCTTTTCGCACTTTACGCCGATTCTTCGTTTGAATTACGTAGTAAAGTTCATCCACCACAGACCGGTACTTTTCGTCTTTCAATATCTGTATCGGATTTCCTACCAATAGATTTTCTAAAAAGTCATATTGTGCTTCATAGCCAAAGAGGGAGTCTAGTGCTCGATAATCGCCCAAATAGTAATTGTCGCCGAGCTTGTCAATAAATTTAAGGCTATCGGCCGTCACCATTGCACGAGCGGCTTCTATGCCAAGCGCAGGTGTGATGCTCATCCAAATAGCGCTGTCAGACGCAACTCGCATATTGACTTTGAATGAGCGGTTTTCTTTTTCTGTTACAGCATTCACAGCAAGCTTGGCGCTCAGGGTAGTAAATTCGAAAGTATTTGCTTCGAGCTGCTCGATTATTGCCTTTTCGTTTAGGGGCACCAAGGGGCTTTTGGTAAGTGCACGCTTCGTTTTACAACCTGAAAAAATCAGGCTCGATAGAAAGAAGATGCATATCAAATGGAAAATACTTTTCATTTGATACGGGCAATTTTTTCGTTGAGTTGAGACGCTTCACCTCCAGCGCCCAGTGCCATTTGCCAAGCGATTTTAGCGTCCTCTTTTTTGTCTAGTTGCCAAAGGATATCCCCGTGGTGTTCTAAAACATCTGGATCTTCCGACCCGCCGTTTTTCAATGCTTCTTTTATCCAGAAAAGTGCATTTTGGTAATTACCTCTCTTGAAAAGTACCCAAGCGTAAGTATCTTGAAAGCTCACCTGATTCGGACTCAAATCATTGGCTGTCATCGCCATGGCCTCCGCCTTCTCCAAACTTTCTCCTCGAAGAGATAGATAATATGCATAATTGTTGAGCACTATCACGTTTGTGGGACTGTACTTTAACGCTTTGTCGTAAGACGCATCACTCGACTTATCGTCATTGATTGAGTGATGAGCATCGCCCAGCGAAGCGTAGAACTGACCGAGCAATTCATTATTGTCAATGACCAAATTTTTTCCCGCTTCAAGCGCATCGATCGCTTCTTTAGTTCGTCCCAACTGTTGCAGTGCAATACCATTGAAGAGATAAAAAATTGGCTGCTGCGGGAAGTACTCGAGTGCTTTTTCACTCTCGGTGTTCATGGTCTCAAAATCATTTAGCGTCGAGCTGATGATTAGAATTTCTTGCCAAATGGGCGGGCGGTTGGGATCGAGTTCTACCGCTTTTTGAAACTTTGCTCGGGCTTCCTCCTGTCGATTGAAGTTATTGTACAGATCACCTTGTATGGCATGCGACTTTGCGTTTTGCGGATGAGCCGCAACCAATTCATCTGAAAGCATGAAAAGATATTCAAGCGATTCCCCCGGGCTTGACATAAGATTGAGGAGGATATTGATTTTTACGTCAATTCCCAAGTCTTCACTGCGAAAGGCTGATGTTAAATACGCACGAGCTTTTGAAGTTTTCCCTTCTTGCTCTGCCATTTCGAAAAGAGCCAAAAGTACCAGCCCATTGTCAGGGTCGATTTCGAGCATTTCGGTATACAGAGCTTTGGCTTCTTCATTTCTGCCTGTTTGCTCCAAGATCTCTGCCTTCATTCCGTAATACCGGACTTCTCCAGGATTTATTTCAATCAACTTGTTCGCCTCCTCCAGCGCTTTCTCTGCTTTGCCCTGTTCCAAATAGATTATTTGCCTTTGCATGGCAATTTCTTCCATAGATCCGAAGCGGCCTTCCAGGTCGTCATAGACTTCCAAGGCCTCATCGTATTTGCCTTGAGCGCTCATGAGCGAACCTAGATTGAAGTAATAATCGTACTTCTCTGGTTGTGATTCTATTATACTTCTAACGGTTTCAATGGCTTCATCAAGTCTTCCAGATTCGGCATAGATCTGCGCCAAGTATTCCGAGTACCACTGATTTTCAGGGTCGATCTCTCTCGCCTTTTCTAGCAGTGTAGCAGCCTCGCCCAACCGACCTTTTTCAACAGAGATTTTGGCTAAATCAAACATAGCAGCATCGCTCTGCGGGTTGATGGCTAGGGCCTTTTGGAATAGACGCTCAGCCTCGGTCAAATTACCCAGAATCTTCTCCTTGTTTCCGTCTAAAAATGCAATTTGATATGCACGCGATTCAGTCTCGGTTAGTTCAGCTTCGGTTTGAGACTTCTTCCTGAAAACGTCTTCGGTGCTCTTGCAGCCAATAGCGGCAAAAAGTAGAATGGTGAATATGGCTATGTTATGGATTCGAATCATTTGATTTCGTTGTAGTCTCCGAGGCTCAATACTGCTGGTTTTGTCTCTAGCTTAACGAAGCTCCCAATCATGGACTGTGCCATTGACTGACCTACCAGTTGAGAATGGTCCTGGATAAGACTGTACGAAATTCGGGATTCTTTAATCGTTGTGTCGTTTCCGATGGAGGTGTTGGGGCCGATAACGGAATTGATGATTTTCGAACCAGAGCCGATGTAGCATGGAGCGATGATGGTCGAATTGATCACTTTTACATCTGGTGCAATTTCAGAAGTAGCGTATTTCAAATCGAGAACGCGATTGGATGTTTCAATCGTCACTTTGGCGTTTCCGCAATCCATCCACTCGTCTACTTTTCCTGGAGAAAAAGTCTTGTTTTTTTCAGTCATTCGACGCAGGGCATCGGGAAGTTGGTACTCCCCACCCTTCATCATTTTATGCTCAATTAAGTACTCGATCTCGGTATATAAATCGCGACCTTCCTTAAAGTAGTAACAGCCGATCATTGCTAGGTCACTCACAAATTCCTGTGGCTTTTCTACAAAGTCAATAATGTGGCCTTTTTCGTTAAGCTTCACTACTCCGAAACTCGAAGGATCATCTATTTGTTTCACCCAAAGCATTCCGTCTGCATTTGAGTCGAGCTTAAAATCAGCTTTGAAAAGCGTGTCCGCAAAGGCGACTATCGTTTTTCCTTTGAGGGCTTCTTTGGCGCACCAAATCGCATGAGCAGTTCCCAGAGCTTCGTCTTGGTAAGCTATTTTTCCTTGCGCACCAAGACTTTTTGCTACAGCCAATAAATGGTTTTCTACGTCTTCGCCAAATCGACCCGTCACAAAAACGACCTCCTCCAAAGGTTCATCGTTCAAGAGTCGGGCAATGTCTTCAACCAAGTGCTGAACGATAGGTTTGCCAGCAATTTTTACAAGAGGTTTGGGAACGGTGAGCGTATGAGGGCGAAGTCGCTTGCCGCGACCGGCCATAGGTATAATGATGTTCATTCAGTATCAGTCCTTTTTTCCAGTGCTTCCAAAACCACCATCACCTCGAAGAGTTTCGGATAGCGATGAAACTTCTTTAAAGCTGGCTACTTCATGTCGCGCGATAACCATTTGAGCTATGCGATCGCCGTTTTGAATGGTAGCCTCAACAGCCGACAAATTTACCAATAATACCTTCACCTCTCCGCGGTAGTCAGCATCGATCGTTCCCGGTGAATTTAAGACGGTTACACCCTCTTTGTAAGCCATTCCACTGCGGGGTCTTATTTGGGCTTCCGTTCCTACGGGAAGTGCGATATAAATACCCGTATCGATCAACTTTCTTTCGAGTGGTTTCAGCACCACATTTTCTGAGATATTTGCTCTCAAGTCGCAACCAGCACTGCCTTCAGTAGCATAATGCGGGAGAGGGTGTTCGGATTTATTTATGATTTCAACCGTTGTCATTTAGTCTGAGTTGTTTTTTTTCTTTTTGAAAAGCGAATAAGGTGAATAGTACAATGACTCCGATACCTCCCACATATTTCATCCAACCTTGTGGGTCGATGAATTCGAAAGTGAAGACCAAAACCACAGCTAGTAGGACATACTGACCGATGGAGGATAAGTCATAAGGCATGGGGTGATGCTTTCGCATAAGGCTGTAAGAAATGATAGTCATAATGACATATGCCGCCAGCGTAGCCCAGGCAGAGCCGAAGTAACCGATTTTTGGCACCAGCCAAATGTTAAGCCCTATGGTGACAAGCGCGCCGCTCAAAGCTATTCCCGCGCCGTAAATGGTTTTGTCATTGAGCTTGTACCAAAATGAAAGATTGAAAACCACGCCGTAAAAAACATAGGCGCTTAGTAGGATGGGAATCACTTCGGCTCCAACGCGAAATTCTTCACCGATAAGCAGGAGGGCGATATCATCTAAACAGATGAGCGTCATACTGATGAGTAAGGCCACGATGAAATAATACTTCATCACGTCTGCCTGAACTTGATTGCTCTTCTTGCCTTTTGCCAAAGAAAAGATAAAAGGCTCTGCGGCGAAGCGGTAGGCTTGGATGCCAATGCTCAGGAGCATAGCCACCTTATAGCAGGCGCCGTAAATTCCCAGTTGTGCAGCAGCCTCTTCTTTTGGAAGACCCGAAAGACTTTCGAAAGCCGCTCTATCAAACGTTTCGTTGATTATTCCTGCCAGCCCCAAGAATAGAAGGGGAAGTGCATAAGGCAACAGTTCTTTGAAAAGCTTCGGGTCGAACCCATATTTCAACCCTTTTAGAACAGGCAAGAGCAGAATCAGCTTGGTGAGGCTTCCTGCCAAATTGGCCACGAAAACGTAACCTATTCCAAATTCAGGATGGTAAAAACTGGTCACCCAATCGTTGCCATTTTCCATTGCGGCGGGACAATAGAGGAAAAAGAACAAGTTCAAGAGAATGTTGACAACGATGCTGGCCAAATTGACCGAAGCAAAACGGATGGCTTTGTTCTGCAGCCTGAGCCTGGCAAAAGGAATGGTAACGAATGAGTCGATTGCCACAATCCACCCAAAGAGGATGATATACTCGGGGTTGGACGCGTATCCTATGGCATCCGCCATATTTCCACCCGTGAGATAAACGAGCGCAATAAAAAGCGTGGAAGTGGATAGGAGCGAAATAGCCGCCGTGCTAAACACAACTGATTGCTTTGAGGGATCTTTTTCGCGAGAGGCAAAGCGGAAGAATGCCGTTTCCATTCCGTAAGTCAAGAAGACCAGAAAAAATGCCACATAGGCATACAGCTCAGTAATGGCACCGTACTCCACCTTATCGAAAATACGGGTATAGAAAGGAGTGAGGATAAAGAAGTTCATCACTCGACCTACGATGCTACTTACACCATAGATGGCTGTTTGGCCAAGAAGGCTTCGCAACGCACTCATAAAATGGGGAAGGATTTATTCACCCTTGAAGGTAGGTTTGCGTTTTTCTAAAAATGCTTGAGTTCCTTCTTTGAAGTCTCCTGACTTGAAGCAAGCGCCGAAAGAGTCTATTTCAACTTGATAACCGTCAACTCCTTCAGAATATTGTGCATTCACTGAACGAATGGCAAGCCCAACTGCCGATGGAGAATTTCTAGCGATTTTTCCCGCTAGCTTTCTGCATTCGTCTAAAAGCTCTTCTTGGTTCACAACCCTGTTTACCAAGCCAAGGCGATACGCTTCCTGCGCATCGATCATCTGGGCCGAAGTAATCATTTCAAGAGCTTTTCCTTTTCCTACGAGCTGCGCTAGCCTTTGGGTGCCACCGTATCCTGGAATTACGCCTAGACTGACTTCGGGCAACCCGAGTCGTGCATTTTCTGAAGCCATTCGCATGTGACAGGACATAGCCAGCTCGAGTCCCCCACCGAGTGCAAACCCATTGACCGCAGCTATTACAGGAGTTTTCATTTCTTCAATTGCCGTAAAGAGCAAGTCCTGACCTTGTTGGCTCAACTCTCTTCCTTGCACTTCATCGAAGTGAGCGAATTCAGCAATGTCTGCGCCAGCAACGAAGGCCTTTTCTCCTGCTCCCGTCAAAATTACCACACGAGTTTCTTTATCTTCATCCGCTTTCTTAAGCTCTGCGGAGAGGTCTTTGATAAGCTCTGAGTTCAAAGCGTTCAATTTCTCGGCTCTGTTTATGGTCACTTCTCGGATGTGGCCTGTTTGTGTAACGATAATATTATCCATGATTTCGAATTGCGGTTTCATGCAAATGTAATTTCTTGAATCAAAATGTACGGATTACTATTCCACAGAAGTTGTTTCGTTTTCTTTTTGACCCTTTCTGTTCTTCTTTCTGGAGGTGCATTCAGTCAGCAAAACAGTGAGAACGGCTGGGTATTGCCTACTCAAGGGACGGTTCGAGTTCTAATGGTTTTTGTGGAAGTTGATCACGACAAAGATTCAAGTGTAGATGATTATCCAAGAGGCCATAAGAATTGGAAAGTGAATCAAATGCCCGAGTACAAAGATGATCTTTTCAATGTTTTTGAAGGAGAAGATTCGCTCAAGACACTTACTCAATATTACAGCGAATGCTCTTTCGGAGAGCTAACGGTTCTAGGAGATTATTTTCCAGAAATCATTACAGTAAAGCAATCGGAGGTTGGGCACAACAAAACGAAAATCTTAAGAGCTGTGACTGATAGACTCAATTCAGCAGAAAACATTTCCTCTCAAAATCTAAGTTTTGATGATTTCGATAGGTGGGAAGACGAATCGAAAAGAGGTGTCCCCAAAACTGAGGCTACCGCATTTACGGGGGTAGATCACCTAATGATATTTCTTAGAAACTTTTCGCGCATACCCAGTGGAACAGGTCAAGCTTCGGCTTCAAGCGGAGGAAAACTCGGCGGGTTCAATACTGATTCGTATTCAATCTTTGGAGGAGGAAAGGGCATGCCATTTAAGATCTTGAAGCATGAGTTCAATCATTTGCTTATCGGGGGAAATAATTTCCACTCTGGGGGTGGGAATAGCGCAAATTTTAAGAGTTATGTTTCTGCCCTCCAAGGTGGATGGTCCATGATGGGAGCGGCAAATTCAGCTCTTCTTTCCCCTTCGGGATGGGATCGATATTGGCTTGGCTGGAAGCCAAAAGAAAACAATTACTTGATCAGCGCGCGGGATGAACAAGGTCGAGAAGTGAATGGAGATATTGAGTCTAGTAATGGAGCTAAAACAGTTCTCCTTAGAGATTTTGTGACTACGGGTGATGCCCTCAGAATAAGGCTTCCATTTATTCCAGATGATGAATTTCCTCAATGGATTTGGGTAGAGAACCACACGACTTATTCCAACAATGGTTCGCCAACGGATGTGTTTAATCATGAGAGTCACGACTGTATCAAGCCAGCCCTTCCAGGCTTGTATTTGGAACGACAGATTGATGCCAACAGAAAGGAAGGGGTGCGTGTCTATAGCAATGTCAACGCGGATTACCTAAAACCTATTCCTGCAACTGGGGCCTTTGATTTCTTTTGGGATGATGAAAAGCTGGATTTAGGAGTATGCGTTGACAATACGCCACATTACGTATACACCCTTAAAGAAGAGTTTGATAATCCACTTACGGGACATCATGAGTTAGAAGAACCATTTTATTTCACCAATGCAAGTGAAGCCATTACTCGCGAGGATATGCGCCGATTGAGCACCAGAAGAAATGACGATGGCAGTTACACACGTCACCCTCATTTGGGAGATCCTGCTTATGGAATGCGCGAGGGAGGGATCGACCATATTGGCTTAGGAACCAATCCATCGACTGCTTCCACGATTACACACGTGAATGCTAGAAAGGGAAAATCGAGGAATGATCAGAACTCCGATGCGGTATACTTGAATGGTATTTCTCTTCGAATTCTCGAGACTCTTCCTGACTTGTCTATTAAGGTCGAGGTTTTGTTTAACGATACAATACTGCGAGAGCCGCGGCGCTGGGCGGGAGCCGATATTATACTGAACAACCACAATCAAAAGGGTTCGGATCTTTATGTGCAGTCAATTTTGACGCTGGATCGAGGGAAAACAATCACTCGATTTGTAGAACCTGATACCGTAAATGGCGAGACCTATTTTTCTTCCGCGGCGGTTCTGCGGATTAAGAGCGGAGCCAAAATGACCATCGAAAATGAGGTTCGACTGCTTAAAGACAGTAAAATAATTGTGGAAGAAGGCGGAGAGTTGGGGCTACTACGAAAAAGTAAAATGGTCCTTGAAGATTCGGCCGAGCTCATTTTTGAGAAGGGTTCGTCATTCTCTGGAAAAGGAAAAATAAAATTCAAAGGTTCCTCAAAAGGGACAGTCGATGAAGAGGGTATTCTGAAAAAAGTGAAACGCAGAACTTGGCAGAAAAAGCGAGTCGACCTTAAGCTTTAGGCAGCCAAACTTTAAACTGACTCCCTTTACCCAACTCACTGTTAAAGGAAATTTCTCCTCCAAAATTCTCTACTATGTTTTTGGACATAGCCAAGCCTAAGCCCATTCCACGCGTTTTAGTAGTGAAGTTCGGGATGAAGAGCTTCGACATCTGATCTTCGGCTATTCCCGATCCATTGTCAGAAATGAGTGTTGAGTAGCCGTTGTTCTCTTCTTTAATCTCCAGCGTTATCTGGCCCCGTCGTTCCTCCGACATTGATTGAACCGCATTCTTCAAAAGATTATTGAATAACCGCAGTGATTGGTCTTTGTCAGCTTTCACAAAGCAAGAGTCAGTAGATGGATAGATCGTTTCGAAATCTATTCGATCAAAGCCACTAAATAGTTCCACAGCACTGGCGACCGTTTCTTTTAAGTCGATGGTTTCCACTTTCGCTTTGGGCATTTTTGCAAAACCCGAAAAAGCATTGGCGATGGAGGTTAGTGTATCTATTTGCTCGACGAGATTTTTCATTACGCGAGCCACCCGCTCCTTATCTACGGAACCTTCAGAAAGAAGTGTTCGCTCCAAGTGCTGAACGCTTAGTTTCATCGGGGTGAGTGGATTCTTGATCTCGTGTGCCACTTGCTTGGCCATTTCGCGCCAAGCTGATTCGCGCTCAGACTGGCTCAGTTTGGCGGCATTCATTTCTAGTTCTGAGACCTTCGCATTGTATTCATCTACCAACAGGCCGATTTCATCCTGACCCTTATAACCCACCAATCTGTTTGCCTTCCCAAGCTCTATTGCCGAAAGGCTTTCCCGTATTGAGCGCAGCGGTAAGGTAATCCACTGCGAGATGAAGAGTGCGATGATTAAGGACAGCACGAAAACCAAAACGAAAAGATTGATAACAGAAACCAGGAAACTCGAGATTTCATTGGTTAATTCTGTTTGTCTGGCAAAGTAGGGGAGGTTTGCATACCCTATTATTTCTCCTCTTTTGTTGAGTAGCGGAGAATATGCCGACAGGTATGAAAGCTCGCCTACAGCTTCTTCTTGAATGTATTCTATCTGGTTGAGATAGTGCATGTAGACGTATGCCGTTGGATCGATTTTCCGACTAATTAAGCCTTCATTGAACATCCTCATTTGGCTCGAGGCAATCAAGTCGCCTTGAGGATTAAAGAGATTTATATCCGTGAAGAAGATGACTGAAAACTGTGATAGAATGCGATTGAGGTAATCGGACATATCATAATTAAGCCCTTCCTCTTCTCCGAGTTTATTTTCCAATTCCAAGAGGATGGAATGCATTTTTTCGGAGATAAGCCGCTGGTTCTTCTCACTGTACTTCTCTTCTATGTAATACTTGGTGGCAAGCGAAAACAAGACCATCGTGGTTACGGTAAGGATCACCAATAGCGCCTGAACTTTTCGATTCAGATTAAGCCGGAAGAATGTGCGGTCATTGCGAAAGCGAAACAGAGCAATCAGCAAGGAGAATAGAATTCCATAAATAACGCAGAGGTAGGTTACCATGGTTATCTTATCCAAAGGGGCATAGAGCTCTTTGGATACTACCACTACGTCATCATCATTGAAGGTTGAGATGAAATGCTCTGAGCCTCTTAAAGGAAAAAAATGGGTGCCATTATCCACTTGTCTTTGAAACACCTGCGGCGTGGATGGATAAGGGTATTCTCCTCGGCTATTCGTTAATCTCCCGCCGGAATACCTTGCTGTGGAGTATTGTTCGTTTTCTGTATTACTTCCGAGTTCTCGATCGATCAAAAGGTTGGGGAAACCTACTTGTTGAGGGAATAGTGTTGAAGCAAATTCGAAGATGAGGTATCCATCCGGTGTTTCGCGAAGGTTGTAGTTCAATGGCAAAACTGCCATATATGCTATCCGGTCAGGTGCATTATACAGAAAGTGGAAACCTTCCTGTAAACTGTCTAGATCACTAAACGTGAGAAGATTTTTCTCGAGATCATCGAACCCACTTGGTCTCGTATCGGGTAATTTCCCCCAAACTGTTTTATCTGCTGTAAATGAGTGCAGCGTAATATCATACTTGCTCCAGTACCCCGTGAAGTAACGCGAGACCACATAGTCTTCCAGTGTTTCTCGTGAGTGAAGTTCTGCTTGTTCGAAAAGCGTTTTCACATTTGCGTCTCGCAACAATTCCTCCATCTGCCCGTCGAAGAGCACTTCGGCAATCGGGTCATCGTTTATCGCAATTTTTTCCGCTATGATTTCTCTTTCGCTTTGTTCGCGATCCTGCATGTATTTCTTGAAATTGTAAGCTCCCAAAGTGGAAAAGAGGATCAGCAGCAGGGCGCCTTCTGGGAAACGAAAAACACTAGATTGGGTGAGAAGGCGCGAATACAATAAGGCGATTAAGACAAGAGCGGGCCATAGTACGAATGCCAAGTCCTTTATACCTAGAGAATGAGTTGCAACGACCCAAATCAACGTCAAAACAAGAATGGCTAAGAGCGTAGATTTAAAAGTAAGTCCTTTGCTTTTAGCAAAAAGAGAGAGTCCGTCGGCTATCATTATGGCGCTGAAATACAAAACGCCAACGGAGACCACACCGAATAAGCTGCTTACCGTAAGTTGATTGAGGTTGTTTATTTCAAATGGGATGGAGGAGTTCAATACCAGTTCCTTTGCCACATCATTTATCCATGCTGCTTGCAGGAAAAGCAAAGCCGCACCAACTGAGTATGCGAAGAGGAATTTTGGCCCACCATTT
>Ga0222653_1001062_pt1 | contig 14467 bp, 13 predicted proteins | sample AntAcemetagen419_FD_179856 | JGI IMG/M metagenome (GOLD analysis project Ga0222653, IMG submission 179856) | Saline water microbial communities from Ace Lake, Antarctica - #419 | ecosystem: Environmental > Aquatic > Non-marine Saline and Alkaline > Saline | place: Antarctica: Ace Lake...
GACGAGGCAGACGAGGCAGACGAGGCAGACGATGCAGACGAAGCAGACGAAGCAGACGAAGCAGACGAAGCAGACGAGGCGGACGAGGCGGACGAGGCGGACGAGGCGGACGAGGCGGTTCCCGCAGTGGTCGAGCCATTGCCTAAAGGGAAGGGCGGTTGCTGGACTCTCTTTCTTAATCTCTTTTTCTTTGCTTCACTCGCGGTGCTCGTGGCGCTTGTCGTAGGCGCGCTCTGGGTTTGGGCGAAGCTCGGTAATCTTGAAAATGAGATTGTGCAGCGGGTTCGCCCCGCTCTTGAAGAGCAGGGGATTCACTTTGATTACAGCGGCTGGAAGTATCAGTATCCCCGTGGACTGGTGATCGAAAACCTCACTCTGTTCGAGACCGGGCAACTTGAGCGACCTGTTATCAAGGCCTCTGATCTGGGCGTGAACATCGACTTTATCGGCTTGATTCGGAATCGCAGTAATCCGGCTTCGGCAGAGATTTCGTTCGATGACTCCAGCGTGACCTTCTTTCAGGAATCTGAGAGAGTCGGGGAGATCTCCGATCTCGATGGCGAAATTTTTGTCAGCAAAGAGAGGGTCGATATCGAGAGCCTTGGTGCGAAAATTGAAGGGCTCGAAGTCATGGTCGTGGGAGATATCGAGCTTTCTGAAAAGCTGCCCTCGACTGATGAGGAGGGCGGAGAAGAAGGAGCTGAAGAGAAAGAACCTTTTACCCTCGATCTCAGCCCGGTCGCGAAGGTGCTGCCGTGGTTGCAAATCGAAAGCAGTGGGGCCGCCCCGGTCCTGCGAATCGATTTTTCGCTCGATGCCGATGCGCCTGAGACTGCCGAACTGTCGGCCTCATTGAACGGTCAGAGCTTTCTCTGGCAGGAGGTCCCGATCGCCTCGGTGTCTGTTTCGAGCCAGTATGATCCGTCATCTAAGATGCTGCATTTCAGCACCTTTCAAGTCGGATACGGGGAAGGTCTCATCGGTGGAACGATGGCTCTGGATCTCGAGTCAAAGGTTCTCACGGTCGAGCGAATGCAGTCGACGGTCGATCTCCTCGCTCTCGCCTCGGATCTCGATGCGGAAGTAAAAGAGTCACTTGCGGAGTTGAGCTTTGTTGATCCTCCCACGGTGCAGCTCAGCGGTACGATCCCGGTCGCGGACCCGAAGCTCGCACAGCTGGAGTTGTCTTATGATCATCGCCTCGGCTTCATCTACGCGGGGGACGATCGTTCACTTCCGGTGAGGGATCTGCGTGGAGCATTTAAATTTTCTCAGGGAACGCTCGAGACAAACGACTTCGCGGGAAAGGTCCTCGATGGAAATGTCGCGATCAATGGATCGGTCCGTCTCACCGCAGATTCGACTCCGTTTAGCGGCCTTATTGAAGTCACCAGTCTTCCTCTCGCCAATGTTGCTGACTATTTTGGCAAAGGCGAACTTGGGATGACAGGGAACATTTTCTTCGACTTCCGGGGGATCGGATACAGCGAGATTGCCAAAATCCGCGGCGGCGGCACGCTGAGAGTGGATGAGGCAAAGCTGCCGGAGTTTCCCGTGATCGGGCCGGTTCAGAAGTTTCTCGGTGCGGTCATTCCCGCCTTTGGGATCCAGGGGGAAGGTTCTCTCACCGGCGCTTACATTATCGAGTCAGGCACTCTTCTCACGAATGATCTCACCGTGGCACAGTCCGGAGCTCAACTCGTGACCAACGGGAGCCTTAAGCTGGACAGTCAGTATGTTTCGTTCACAACGAAAGCTTCGCTTCAGCCTACGCTCGCCGCTGCGACCGGATTGGCGGACAAGATCATCGAAGTCTCCGGCGATGGCGATCTCGCTAATCCCGATCTGGTATTGTCAGGGTTTCCGGCAGACTTTGCCTCGGCAAAACTGAGCGAAGTGTTAGGGACATCGCCTGAAACTCTTGGTCAGCTTAAAGGCATGATCAGTGGAGAAGAGGGCGCCGCTGCCGAAATTTTAGGAGCTCCCCTCGATGAAGCAATTGGTGAGGAACTCGGGGGTGAAGTTCGCAGCTTACTCGAGGGCATCTTCGGGGCGGGAGGGGGAGAAGCGGCCGTCGCCGAACCCACCGAAGCACCTGAGTAGGTTTGAGCGTGAGCGAGAACAAAACCGCGCCCGATTATTGAAACCGCGATCTTCTAAACCGGATCGGCATAAGCGAGACCATCCATGACCTCGATCATGGCGATGGCTGCCTCAGCCGCTTCGCGGCCTCGATTGAGCTCATCGCCGAGCGATCTTGCTTCGGCCTGCTCCGCTGTATCGACGAGAAGCACTTCGTGGATCACCGGAATGAGATGAGAAACACTCGTCTCCTGCAAGGTTTTCGTGATCGATTGCGCGATCAAATCAGCATGAGCGGTCGATCCGCGAATGATCACGCCGAGCGCAATAATCGCCAATGGCTGGTCCTCCTGACAAGCCACCGCTTCAACAACAACAGGGATCTCAAAGGCTCCGGGAACGCGCACGATATCGATCAACAGCCCCGGAGCGAGCTTCGCAATTGTGGACGATGAGGCCTCGACGAGGGCATCGGTGTATTCGCTGTTATAGCGGCTCGCGACGATGACAACACGGCCAGACTGAGCCGTGGGTGATGGGGAATCAGGAGCTGATTTAGCCATGGGAGATTAGAGAAGGTGACCGAGTTTGTCCCGCTTCGTCGAGAGATAGCGCTCGTTGTGAGGATTCGATTCGATCCGGATGGGAACCTTTTCAACAATTTCGAGATTATGTCCGTCGAGACCGACGACCTTTCTCGGGTTATTTGTCATCAGCCGGATCTTGCGAACCCCGATGTCGTAGAGAATTTGTGCGCCCATGCCGTAGTCTCGAAGGTCGGAGCCGAAGCCGAGTTTTTCATTGGCTTCAACCGTATCAAGGCCTTGTTCCTGCAATTTGTATGAGCGGATTTTATTGGCGAGACCGATGCCGCGACCTTCCTGTCTCATGTAAACAAGAACGCCGGAACCGGCTTTTTCGATCTGTTGGAGGGCACTGTGGAGCTGACTTCCGCAGTCGCAGCGGCGCGAGCCAAAGACGTCACCAGTGAGGCATTCGCTGTGGACCCGAACGAGAACTGGCTCGGACGGGTCAATCGTTCCCTTCACGAGGGCAAGATGCTCCTCGGCAGGATTCAGACGACTGCTGTAAAAAATAAGATCAAAAACTCCGAAGTCGGTCGGCATTTCGATTTGCTCGATGCGTTCGATTAATTTCTCTTCACGCCGGCGATACTTGATCAGCGATTCGATCGTCCCGATTTTCAGACCGTGCTTCTCCGCAAACTTAAGGAGCTCGGGAAGGCGCGCCATTGTTCCGTCCTCGTTCAGGATTTCGCAAATGACACCGGCTTCTTCGAGTCCGGCAAGACGGGCGAGATCGACCGCTGCCTCGGTGTGACCGGCGCGGCGGAGAACTCCTCCGGGGACTGCCTGGAGCGGGAGAATATGCCCCGGACGAACGAGGTCCTGAGGCTCGGAAAGAGGATTGGCGAGAATTGAAATCGTTTTCGCCCGGTCGGCCGCGCTGATTCCTGTCGTGACGCCTTCGGAGGCATCGACCGCGATGGTGAAGTTTGTGCCGTGTGACTCGGTGTTGCGGCGCACCATGAGCGGGAGACCGAGGCGCTCCGCTGCTGCCGGGAGGATGGGGGCGCAGATCAGGCCCCGTCCATGAGTGGCCATGAAATTCACCATCTCCGGGGTGATTTTTTCCGCCGCACAGATGAGGTCGCCCTCATTTTCGCGATCTTCGTCATCGACGACGATGACCATTTTGCCGGCACGGATGTCGGCGATAACTTCTTCGATAGGGCTGAATGCCATGAATGCTGGAGGTTGAAAGAGCGCCCGGAGGTCAGGCGTGAAATTCGTCGTCAGGGTTAAATTTCGGGACTGGAATATTGAGGATTTTGAGGCCGTTTCCGACCGCACGGTGGCGGCAGCCGGGCTTGATGAGAACGGCGGTTCCGGGGGTCAGCGGATGGATCTGGTCATCGAGCTCGATGTGACCTTCCCCTTCGAGAATGTAATACATCTCGGTCATTTTGGCATGATAGTGCTTTTCGCTATCCTGCTTGATCTCAACGAGATGCATCGAGGCGACCTCGTTCTCGTCGTTCATGAAAGCACGCCGCGACTGACCACAGGGGCAGGGCGTGGGCTCAATCTCCGCGAGCCGGGCGATCTGAAAATTCTTTTCGATCACTTCGTGTTCCATGTCATAGTTTACGCATGGCGGAAAGGGTTTGAAAGGGAAGCTTTCGATATGTTTCCCCCTTGGCCCCTTTTTGATCATGATTTCCCGAACTCCCACTTTTCTTCTCATCCTTTCCTGTCTCACCCTGTCGGCTCTCGTGAGTTGTGAAAAAGCGCAGGAGCCTCCCGTCGAACCTCCTGTAGCTGAGGCGGCCGTTTCCAGTGGGACGCCTCTCCCAACGAGTGGACAGCGTCCGCTCACGGGCGAAGAACAGAAAATTGTTGTCGATCAGCTCATGAAAGCGCGGGCGCAGCAGCAGGCGCAGGGCCTCGGCAGCGGTGGAGTCAAAGTGAACGGGGCGTGGAATTACAACGGTTATTCCTATCTCAGTCCCGATCCGAACGCGGCAATCGAAGCGCGTCTCGTCGCCGTGGATATCACCGTGACCGGTCACACGCAGCATTTTGACATTGATGATATCGAGATCGTGGACGGGGCAAATCTCATGAGTTACGGCAGTGATCCTCACGCCACGTCGCTCACCCTCGAGGGAAAAATCATGCCGGAAGGGCAATGGCCCGAAACTTCGCCGAAGGCGAATCGGTGGCTTTTAATTTACGCGTATCCTAAGCAGTCGCCGGCCTTTCACCTCTATTATTGGGGAAAAGCGCTCACGAACGAGCCGGTCAGCTTCGGAGGGGGAGGACTCGCCCTGCCGTATCCTCCGAAGGAGGAAGTCGGCGAGTAGCGAAAGGTGAAAAGGTAGTGGGTCCGGTCACGGTTCCGACGACGGAGGATGGGTCGAAGACCGCGCGGCATGGCGGGTCGGCATTTTACCAAATGCTACGTTTTACCGGCGCACCGCATCACGCACTTTTTCGGTCGTCGGGAGATAGCGGTAGTAGACCTCGAGCATGAGGATGGCCCAGGTCGTATTCGTGATCAGCGAGTCTTCCGGAGCGTGAATTCCGATTCCGTTTCGCAGCCATGATCCATCCTCGTTCTGGGCATTGAGAATTTTCGGCTGCATCTTCCCGTTGTATTCTTCCCACTCTTCGCCGCCGTGGATGAAGAAAACCTGCATGTCATAATAGGGGGCGTAGTAAAAGTCACCGAGTGAGGGGATGACGGTTCGTCGCTTTAGATACCGAAGACCTTTTCCATAAGCAGCCGAGTCCATTCCCTTCCAGTTCTGAAGGCCGAGGAGCGCCGCGCCCGTGAGGCTCTCGCGACCAAGAAGTTCATCGACATGATATTTAAAAGCGCCCTCGTTATCCTGGATTTTGGGGAGGTAATTTCCCACGGCCCGGTCGAGGGCACGGCTCACTCCGCTCACGGAAATGCCGGCGGTGTGGGCTGCTTTGAGCGCCTGAATCTTCCACCCTGACACCGACATATCATCTTTCGTCTTTCCCAGGTAGGGCCAGCCGCCGAGCTCAGTCTGTTCATTCATGATGATCCCGACGGCCTTGGTGATGGCTGACTCAAGCGGGGGGATCGCCCTCCCGCTCTCTTTCGTCATCGAGTAAAGTTCACACAGGGCGTAGGTCCCGATCGCGTGCTCGTAGGCTTCGTGCGCGCCTTCCTCGCCGGAGGTCATGAGACCGTTGTTTTTCCGCGCCCGGTCAATGAGATAAACCGCCGCGTCGGCAACGAGATCGCCGTATCTCATTGACTCGGGTGTTTCACAATGTCCGAGAAAAGCGAGCAGGGTCAGCCCGGTCATGCCGACGTGATAGCGGTTCCCGAAGGAGCCGTCGTCATTCTGTTTGGTGGCGAGAAATTCGAGCCCCTTTTTTACGGCGATCTCAGCGCGCTCGTCGCCACCTGCCTCGCGAAGACGGTTCATGCGTTCGGTGAACGAGCACCGTGATTGCATCCCGGCGGGAATGGAGCCGACATTCGAAAGCCCCCCGAAGCCACTCATCGACATCGCGAAGCTGTTGGGGTTGGCGGAAAGCGAGATCGCCGAAAGCGAAGCATCGGTCTGCATCGTCGTCGGAACCGAAATCTCCGAGAAGGCATCGACGGAAACTGTGAGCTGGATTTCCGGCGGAGCGGCCGTCTCTTTCATTTTCTTCCGGTCGAGGAGTCGCTGATCGAGGCCCTCTTCGGTCGATGGCGGGGCGCTCGCGGTGACGCGCGGCGGAAGCGGTGGCGGTGTCGTCAGGCCGAGAAAACAGAGCGCAATGATGAGCACAAGATGCACGACACCGGCAATGATGAGGGCACGGATCTTGTCAGGCTTGTCGGGGAGGCGATCCGCGATTTCGACAGCAGGAACAAAAGGCTTTCGTTGTTGTTCCTCGGTCAGGGCCGTATTCGCATCAAAATTCGAGAGATCCTCATGCGCCGGGGGGACCGGAACATGCTGGGCCGGCACCGGCGTGAGCGCCTTTTGTCGGAGCGCGTTTTGAAACGCCTCCTTCTGGTTCGCGATACCCGGAGTCGTCGGGTTGGAAATGGTGTAACGCTGGAGAAAGCCGAGACCTTCCTCGATGTCATGACTTCCGAGAATCGTCGCGGCAAAGAGAATGTTCTTTTCGTTATTCGGAATCTGAGGAGCGGTCCCGATCAGGGCGGCCGCTTCCTGATATCGGCCGACATCATAGTATTCGAGAATGATCGAACAACGGAGCGGCCAGTCACCCGGAGTGGCATTCAGTTGGTTTATTCGATCTTCCATGGGCAGGGTGGGGGAAAGAGAGGGCGGAATAACAAGCAGCGCCCCCCCCGTTTCGCAGGACGCGAGAAGGTATCATCCGATCACCCTGAGCGACAAGAGCAATTGATCGGACCGTTCAGTTTTGTGCCCTGAAGGTAGCTGCGAGCGCCCCGCTCGCAGAATGATCGATCTGACGCGAGCTAGATCCAAGATCCAAGATCCAAGATCCAAGATCCAAGATCCAAGATCCAAGATCCACGCACCCCGCTCAGAAGTCGATCTCGCTAGTGGAGGCTGTACCAGGCGAGGGTTTGATTGACGACCACAAAGTTGTAAATCCCGTGGCCGATAATGCCCGGCCAGAGGGTGCCGCTGCGTCGATAGAGCCAGCAGAAAACCATGCCCATGGAGAATACGATCACAAATCCCATCAGACTGTAGCCGTGGAGAATTGCAAAAAGAAATGATGAGACCACGGCTGCCGGCCAAGCTCCGAAAGACTGAGTCAGCCCCTGAAAGACAAAGCCGCGCATGATAAATTCTTCGCAAATCGGGGCGACGATAACCGCAGCAATCCCCAGCCAGAAGACTCGGAGTTTCGTGTCCATGTTATCGGCATTAATCACATCGGAAATAGAAAGAGGAAACAGTTCCAGAAAATGTAACAGGCCGGCGGTCGAAAGCGCTGAGCCGACAAAAACGAGGCCGAGCCACAGGCTCTTTCGGATGCTCCAGTTGCCGTCCCGGCGAAGGAGGAGTTTGTAGGCCATCTCAGTTTTCGGTAGGAGGCGAAACGCGAGAAAGCCTGCCGGAATCGCAAGGAAGAGAAAGTGCGTGATGGCCATTTCTCCATCGTTCACTCCATTTGGTTCGAAAAGACGATAGAGAAAAAGGACCGCAGCAAGGGCAAGAATCTCAGCGATAAAGAATTGTTGGAGAACGAACCACCCGTTCCATCGCCGGAAAATAGGCGATAATTTTAGCGGTGGCGGAAAGAAAGAATTCCGAAACCAGAGTCGTGAGATCGCGATCAGCCCGGCGAAAAAGGCGATCATACCGATTACATCAAAGAGCACGCCGCTTGCGTTCATTCGTCTGCCGTGGTCGAGCATCCAGCTTTCGATGTCCTCGTTCCCATTTTGAAGGAGCAAGATCCACTCCGGATATTCTGAGATGCCTAGAGCAAACCGTTGCCTCGCCCAATTCAACTGCTCGTCGGTGACTTCTCTTCCTTCCCCGAGCCACTGTAGAAATTGGAATTGTTCTGCCGCAGTGCCTTCCGGAAGTTCTTCCGGCATCAGCTTTGCTGCATACTGGTGGTTCCCAAAATAGAGCAGAGCAGTAGCCCAGTGAATTCGAGACGCCTCCGGGAAAATATTCAATTTCTCCGCAGTTTGGTGATACTTGATCAGGTTTTGTTCGAGTGTCTCATCGTCAAAAGCGAAAACCTGCTGGATCCACGGCGCATAGCCATCACTTGCGGCACTCCAGAAAGTCGCGGCTTCTGCGACTCGATTGAATCCGAAGACCGCATAGCTTTCTTTGATTTCTCCATGTCGAACGCCGTAGGCGAAAAATAGAACAATCCAGAGAACGCCTAAAAGAACGGCGGAAGAGGCCGAAGTCTTCGGGTGCGAAAATGATCGTGGCGAAATCATATCAGATTCCCGAAGAGGTTCAGGGCAGCCTCCCGCAAATCAAGAAGACAATTCAACCGCCAACCACCTCCCGCACCAGCGGGACAAGCCAATACCTTCCCACCTTTTGCCTTTCACCGCGCCTCCGGCGCAGCAGATGTTCCCAAGATCCAAGATCCAAGATCCAAGATCCAAGATCCAAGATCCAAGATCCAAGATCCAATTTACTCCCGCGAAAACGCTGCTTCCACCAAAAGCGCGGCGAGAGTTTGGGTCGCCTCATCGAGAGTGCGGTTCGCGGCCTTGAGCGCGCCTGCGTTGGTGCTACCGGATTCGAGCAAACGCTTCACGGTCGCGGCGGCTGCTTCGATCTCCGCCCTATCCGCCTCATTGAGCTCTGCCCCGACCTGCTCCATCGCCACCGCCACCGCCGGGAGCAATTCCTCACTCTTCAGCTTCGCCTCGGTCCAGACCCGTTCGTTCATGTCGTCAAACGCATAATCGACCGACTCGCTCACCATTTTTTCCACCTCCGCGTCGTCAACATCGATCGCGGAGTTTCGAATTTCGAGAACATGATCTTCGCCGGTCGCGGTATCGCGGGCGAGGACTTCGAGAATGCCGTCCCGATCAATCGCAAACTGCACGCCGACCCGCGCGGAGCCTTTGGGTCCGGGGGAGAAAGGGACCTCGATCTCACCGAGGAGCCAGTTGTCTTTCGCCATCTCGCGCTCGCCCTGGAGCACGCGGATCGCCATCGAGGGCTGATTCGCGACCGCGTTGGTAAAAAGCTCACCCGCTTTCGCGGGGATCGTGCTGTTGCGGGCGATGATCACATTCATCAAACCGCCAAAGGTTTCAATCCCGAGGGAAAGGGGAGTCACATCGACGAGGACAATTGACCTGACACGACCACACAGCATCCCGGCCTGAATCGCAGCGCCGACCGCGACCGCTTCGTCAGGGTGCTGGCTCAGATTGGGTTCGTGACCGAACCACGTTTTGAGTTGCTCCTGAACCCTCGGCGCCCGCGTGCTTCCCCCCACAAGGATGAGATGATCGATCGATCCGACCCCTTTCAGTTCCGCCTCGGCGAAGGCACGGCGGCAAATGGAGCCGGAGCGGTCGATGAATGGATCCGCGACGGACTCAAACTCGTCGCGGGTGATGTCCAACTCGTAGCTTTTACCCTCGCGAAAAAACGGGAGCCGCAGTGCATAGCCCTCCGCCGTGCTGAGAGATTCCTTGGCCTTTCGCGCCTCCGCCATGAGCTGCGTCGTTTCCGACGAGGAAAGATTCGCCAGGTCGAGCTTTCTCGCGACATGCGCGGCGAGAGCGGCATCAAAGTCGTCGCCGCCGAGCCGGGTGTCGCCTGCGGTGGAAATCACTTCGAAAAGGCCGTCCCGCATCTGGAGGACCGAGAGATCAAAGGTGCCGCCGCCCAGATCGTAGACCGCGACGGTTTGCTCATCGTCGAGCTTGTCGAGGCCGTAGGCAAGAGCGGCAGCGGTTGGTTCGTTGATGATCCGCGCCACGCTCAGGCCTGCTTTCTCTGCGGCTGATTTGGTGGCCTCGCGCTGGCTGTTGTTAAAATAAGCCGGGACGGTGATGACGGCCCGGCTCACTTCAATCTCCAGGGCAGCTTCTGCGACTTTCTTTAAATGACCGAGAATGTCGGAGGAAACGTCTCCCGGAGTGACCACGGTGCCCTCCGCGATCTCAAAGCCGATTCCTCCATCCGCGAGGGCAACGACCCGAAACGGGGGAGCCGATTTTTCCTCTTCGCTGAGATCGGAAAAGGGGCGGCCGAGGTAGCGCTTCGCCGAGGCAATCGTCACCTTGGGCGCGGTTTGAGCCGCCCGGAGCGCTTCCCGCCCGACACGGGGATTCTCTGGATCGGCATAGGAAACCACCGACGGGGTCAATCTCTCCCCGTTGGCGTCGGCAAGGATGAGAGGGAACCCCGAGTCGACGACGCCGACAAGAGAATTGGTCGTCCCCAGATCGATGCCAATGATTACGGCTTCGGTGGCGGGGGGAGGGGTGGTTTCGGGATCACTCATTATCTTGCCCTAACATTCGATTAATTTCAGAAGGCGTTCCTGGCATTGTTGCTCCCACTTTTTTAAGAACTTCAATTGGCCGAGAGTCGTTGCCGCCTCTCCATACTCACCGCGCTGAGCTGCCGCTTCAAAGTCAGAAAACTGTCCGACACGGTCCGATTTTTTCCGGTGGATTAAACCAAGGCATTCCTGCACCGCGAGTTGGGCGTCGATCGCCTCCCTTGATAAAAGCGCTTTGGTGAGAGCCGTCGTCGCTTTCTCATGGCGGGCATAGACCGAGTCCGCCTTCTCCAGCGCGGCATGAATCTGTGAGAACAAATCCATGAAATCCGCGGCCATCGACGAGCCGCGTTCCAATGGAATCTCCCGGATTTCCAGCCAATGTTCGAGTCGTAAAACCGGATCACTGAGGAGGCTGCGGGCGCGATGAATCTCAGCGCTCTGATCCGGGGTCGAATGATCCGGTGAGGAAGATTCCTTCGCGAGAGACTGCCAGGCCTCATCGACCTCGCCGGGTTCCAGGGTGAGCGATTCCGCCAGTCTGAGCACCGCAAAAAGATTTGCCATGACCTGAGCAGGGTCGCAACCGACCGGGAAGAATTACTTCTTTTTGCCGCCGGCACCACGACGCGGAGTCGGGTTCGGCTTCGCCCGCTTCTTCGGCTGTCCGGGACGAGCCATGCTGCGAGGCGAATTGCGACGACCCGGGTGTGCTCCGGGGCGGTTGCTGCGAGTGTCGACGCGGTAGACGATGCGGGCCTTCTCAGTGTCGTAAGGAGACATCTCGATTTTGACCTTGTCGCCGGCCACGAGGCGGATGAAACGCTTCCGCATTTTACCCGAAATGTGGGCGAGCACGAGGTGACCGTTTTCCAATTCCACCCGGAACATGGTTCCGGGAAGAACCGTGTGAATGGTACCTTCGAGTTCTACTGTATCGTCGTCTTGAGCCATAATTGCCTGTAAGGCGCTCACAATCGCTCAATTCTCGGATTTGAGAAGCGATTTTTAGGGCTTTTAGAGTGTTTGCAGAAGGTATGAGCGATCAGGATCACTTTTCACGACGGGTTTTCTCTCGAATCGCGGTGCCCTCTCAGGGCTTCGCCACATAATCGTGACTCTCAACATCGATGTAGAGGAACTTTGCTTTTCCAAGAGCGCCCTTTTCTTCAAACTCAGCTGAAACCCGTGGCGCGTAGAAACCGCCGAGCTGATCAAGGTGGCGAAACTTCACTTCGCCTTTGATCCAGGTCTTCTCGTCATAGGGAGCACTGAAAATGAGGTGGATCGGAAAGGTCGTCGCCCGGTCCCCGTAGAGCGTGACCGAGTCGCCGTCGGTGAGCACATTCTCGCCGTCGACGCGAAGAGCATTATCATAGCCGACCGCCTCGGTGACCTCGGCTTTTTCAAAGAAATCAACGACCTTGCCCCGGCTCATGTAGACGTATTGGCTGATCATTTGCTTGAGCACCTGAATCTTTTTCTCCACCTCCGCGAGCCGCTTTTCCTGCCCCGCTTTGAGGAGGAGTCCCTGTCTTTCTTTAATCTTCAAATCCTGATCGAGCCGGATTGTCTGAATCGTCCCGTCCTCGGCATAGTTCGCGGAAAGTCGGTCCACAAAGAGAAGGCTCCCGTCCTCCACGACCTCGACCCGATACTCCCAGGAGTAATCCATGAGCGCCTTGCGGTTTTTCTGCAGCGTGTCGGAATAGAGCAGCGCCCACTGCCCGGGGTCCTTCGTGTCGAGTGCCGCTTCCTGGGCCGCGCTCCGGAGCAGGGGGGCAAATGACAGGACGACGAAAAGGGTGAGAAAAGAGAGGCGCTTCATGGACTTAAGGTGGAGCGAAAATGAAACGGACTCCAGCGCGAATTCATGAAATGAACGCAGCGGCCCGCGTCAGCGCGGCGGGCGATCTTCGACCCATCCTCCGCCTTCGGAATCGTGACCAGTTTCAAAGCAGGCATCGTCTCGAACTTTCAAACGATCAGAATAGTGTTATATTTTTCATAATTAATGAGCAAGGCACCAATTCAACGCGGCAGGATTGCGGAGTGGGACCGTTCGAAAGGATTTGGATTCCTGAGGCATGGTCATGAAAAGCTCTTCGTGCATCGCCGGGACTACACTGACCTTCATCATGCGCCCCGCTGCGGGGACCGGGTCGAGTTCATCGTCGGAGAAGATTCCCGCGGAAGAAGCTGTGCGCAGAATGTCCGGACTCTCGATGCTGCCTCCCGACTGGAAGGCGTTGATTTTTGCAATCTATTCGGCCTCCTGTTTTTGCCGGCCCTCGCCTCCATGAATGCACCCTTCGATGCTCGACTGTTTGCCCTCTGGGTGGTTGTCGTCTCCCTGCTTGCCTGGAACTCCTATGCTTTAGACAAGAAAAATGCCCGTCTTGGATTTCGACGAACACCGGAGCGAGTCCTCCATTTTTTGGAGTTCATCGGGGGCTGGCCCGGAGCCTACCTCGCGCAGAAAAATTTCAGGCACAAAACGAAGAAAGCTTCCTATCAGATAGAGTTTTGGGTGGTCGTGTCCCTCTATCAGTTTCTCGCCTTCGATTACCTGATCCAATGGCGGATTTCCAAAGCCGTCGCCAGCTGGTTTCAGTTGATGGCCTCGTGAGTTCAGTTGGTTTGGGGCAGGTTCCCGGGCAGAAACGTGGCGGCTCGCGTCACAGACTGTTGCAAGAGCTGATCAACCCATCCTCCGTCGTCGGAACCGTGACCGGTTCCGCTACCTTTTCAGAAACGTAGCGGCATTTGGTAAAATGCCGACCCGCCATGCCGTGCGATGACCGACCCATCCCCCGTCGTTGGAACCGTGACCGGTTCCGCTACATTTTTAGAAACGTAGCGGCTCGCGTCAGCGTGCCGACCCGCCATGCCGTGCGATGACCGACCGTTCCTCCGCCGTCGGAACCGTGACCGTTTCCGCTACGTTTGACGATTCATCGCCAAGCCTGCAAACGCCTCCTCTACTGCCTCGCGCAACTCGGCTGCTTCCATCTGCGACACCAGATCAGAAGCCAGCGGCTGATTTCTTCGAAGCTGCTCAAATCGAGGACCGTCTCCAAGGTCTCTTCTTTCCCAATAAGTCATGTCGATTCCTGCCCCGACCGACCAAGTCAGCGACCAAGTGACCGACCAAGTCAAAGCGCTCTCCGCAGGCCCGCTCAGCCCGCTGGATTGCATGAAAGCGCTCGGGCTTTTGCATCGCGCGACCTTTCGACAAAATTACCTGAATCCCGCGCTCGCCGCGGGGTTGATTGAGCGCACGATTCCGGAAAAGCCCAGGAGCCGATTACAGAAGTATCGGGTTAGGCGGTAAGTCGCCGCTGTCCGTGAGAGGTAGCCACGAGCGGCCCGCTCGTGGGAGGGGTGAACGTTTTGAACCAAATCTGCGAAGATAGGCGGAAGCGAAGCGCATCAGCGGACATTTGCGTTGAAATGACCTCAGAAAACGCAGATTTCAGCAGATGATAGCGAATGGGTCGCAGATATCTTGAAATTTTGATCAGCCTGTTCCTCTGCGCCAAGCCTCTCCTCAAAAAATGATCCACACCGCCCGCTCCCGGCAAGATTCATTCCGCTTGAAGGTTCGCCCGATATTGACTAGATTGGCCACATGAAAGTCGAGGTCGAGGTTGAGGAAGATGGGCGCTTCATTGCGGAAGTTCCTGCAATTCCCGGTGCGTTGGTCTATGGATCAACGGCTAAAGAAGCTATTTCAAAGGTGGAAGCCTTGGTGTTGCGCATCCTCGCAGACCGACTGGACTCAGGCGAAGATTCCCCGGAAGTCGCAGACGTTTTCACGGTGACTGCATGAGCACGTGGGGTTCGGCTAAAGCCCGTAAGGTTCTCAAAGCTCCCTTGAA
>Ga0222653_1001064_pt1 | contig 14448 bp, 10 predicted proteins | sample AntAcemetagen419_FD_179856 | JGI IMG/M metagenome (GOLD analysis project Ga0222653, IMG submission 179856) | Saline water microbial communities from Ace Lake, Antarctica - #419 | ecosystem: Environmental > Aquatic > Non-marine Saline and Alkaline > Saline | place: Antarctica: Ace Lake...
GGTCATTCCCGAGGGTCAGAAGACCTACCAGGACATTCCCCGCGAACTCATTGTCGATGGTCGTGATCTCGAAAAGATCGACTCGATATTCGGGCGATTCTTTGACGGAGAGCAACCCCGCAACATCAAGCAGCACCGCGATGTCTTTCTGCAGGCCTATGGCAAGGGCGGCAGCCCGGAGGAACTGAAACATTTCATCGACCACAACGAGGTCATCTTCCGCAAGCAACTCACTCGCCAATACCAGATGCTCGACATTCTTGAAGGCAATCAACAGCTCTTCATCGAGGGTGGGGCCGGAACGGGGAAAACCTGGAACGCGGTGGAAAAGGCGGCCCGGCTGGCGGAGGGCCGCCCCGCGGAGGCCGGTGAGGGCGCTGACGTGCTTCTGCTCTGCTACAACATCGCGCTCGGACGCTTCCTGAGGGACATCGTCGCTCGCCGAAAACTGGAACGGGGAACCATCTCCGTATACCAGTGGGAAGAACTGGCCGATCATATTCTGGAATCCTGTGGCATGGAGAACAACCCTCCGGCGGCGGATGCCAGCTACGAGGAAAAGCAGCAATACTTTGACCACGACCTTCCCGGCCTTCTTCTCGAATGTGTCCGCGATGAGGAGTTTGCCGATCACCTCCCCCGGTTCGACGCGCTCGTCGTGGATGAAGCCCAAGACCACGACACCGCTTTTCCGGAAGCGCTCAATGACAACGGAGCCCACACGCAATGTGGCTGGTGGTCGATCTACTTCGCCCTTCTCCGGGAGGGTATAGCGGCCCCCGCCACGCTCTTCTTCGACCAGGCCCAGCGCCCGCCCTTTCGAGGATCGGGAGGATTCGACGCACAAGTGTTGGCCCATGAATTGAGTCAGCCAGCCTTTGCCCGTCTGCCCCATGCTCTTCGCTACACCCAACCCATTTACGACTTCCTGCTCACACTCAACGCCCCGGGCACAGAGCGATTGCTTGCACAGCTATGCGAACCGGAGGATCTCCCGGAAGGACCCGAAGTGGTAGCGGTGAATCTCGAAGATCCCACTGCCGATCAAGTTCGAACCGCCGTGGAGGACATCATCAAGAACTGGGTTGAGGATGGTTATTGCCAAGCGGAAGACATTCTCATTCTCCACGTCCGCACCCATTTGTCTGCCAGTGCGCTCGGTCCCTGCGAGTCGCTCGGAGGATTGCCGCTCTTTGAATACGGTGATGTCGCAGCCGGAGAGCAGAAATGCATCCGCCATCTTTCCATCAACCGGGCGAAAGGCCTCGACTCGCTTGCCGTGATCATGATCGGCGTGTGGCCTTTCCAAAACATCCGACATACTGACGGGCAATACACCTACTTCATGGGTGCGAGCCGGGCGAAACAGTTGCTTGGGATCGTGCATGGGTGAATAAGCCTCCTTCTGAATTACCTGAGAATTGGATTCACTACCCTTGACAGAATTCCCAATGCGTCACCTATCCAAATCAAAAATCATCTCCTACCGCCAATGCCCGAAGCGACTCTGGCTGGAAGTCCACCGGCGCGAACTCCGTGACGACTCGGGATCGGAGGTGGTCTTCGCGATCGGGAACGAAGTGGGCGACGTCGCCCGGCAAGTCTATGACAAGAACAGGGACGGCGTCTTTCTCGACCTCGACGAGATCGGGTTCTCCGAAGCGTTTCGACGTAGCGAAGAACTGCTCGCTGAGGGGAAAGTGGCCGTGTTCGAAGCGGGCGTTCGTGCGGGCGGTGGTCTCGCCTTCGCCGACGTCATGCTCCCCGACGGCTCGTCCGATTCCCCTCGCTGGCACATGATCGAAGTGAAGTCCTCGACCTCGGTGAAGGACTACCATCGGGACGACGTCGTGGTGCAGACTTACATCGCGACGGCGGCCGGAGTCGAACTCGCCTCGATTGCACTCGCCCACATCAACAACGAATTCGTCTATCCGGGTGATGGCGACTACCGGGGGCTCTTTCATGAAGAGGACCTCACCGAAGAAACGAGGGAGCGGCTCGGCGAGGCTGCTACCTGGATTAGGGAGGCGCAGAAGGTGGCGGCACGCGAGGAAGAACCTGCGATCAACACCGGTTCGCATTGCAGGGATCCCTTTGAGTGTCCCTTCCTTGCCTACTGTGACCGCGACAAGGAGGTGGTCGAATACCCTCTTACTTCCCTGCCTCGATTCACGGTCGCCAAGCGGGAAGCCTGCGAAGCAAAGCAGATCAGTGACCTGCGCGATGTTCCCGATGATGAGCTGAACGCCACGCAACTCCGGGTGAAGACGGCGACCCTCGCTGGCGAGGCATGGTTTGATGCAGAGGGCGCGGCAGCTGATCTCGCTCCTCATGGTTTCCCGGCCTGGTTTCTCGATTTCGAAACGGTCTCCTTCCCCGTACCCATCTGGAAGGGGACGCGCCCCTACCAGCAACTCCCCTTTCAATACAGCCTGCATCGGCTGGACGAATCCGGCGAACTCAGTCACGAGGCGTTCCTGGACCTGGGCGGAGAGGACCCCGGGGAGCTCTTTGCCAAATCCCTCGTCGATCAGTGTGGCGACAGCGGCCCGGTATTTGTCTACAACGCCGGCTTCGAACGGAGTGTCATGAGCAAGCTCGCAGAGCGATTTCCCGAATACGCTGCGGGACTGGAAGCCATCATTGATCGTCTTGTCGACCTACTCCCTATCGCCCGGAATCGCTACTACCATCCCGATCAGCACGGCAGCTGGAGCATCAAGGCCGTGCTTCCCTGTCTCGTGCCCGATCTCTCCTATGGAGATCTCGAAGGCATCGCCGACGGCGGCATGGCATCGGTGGCCTATCGCGAAGCAATCAACGAATCGTCATCAGACGAAAGGCGAAAGGAGATTGAGAAGGAACTACTCGAATACTGTCACCTCGACACACTCGCGATGGTGCGGATGTGGGAAGTGTTCCGAAGTGAAGGTGGAAGGCTAAACAATTAGCCGTTCTCTTGGTAGCTGGGTGAACACCGTGGCCCAACCGTTTTACAATCACCCTCCCTACTGTGACAGAGTAGAGATCGAAGTCGCCAACAAGCTTCATCGGCACACAGCCTTCCTCCCCGCCTCCAGGCGCAAGAATATTCATCCAAGTGAATATTTCTTCCAGAAGCCTCCAGTTAGAGAAGAAAGACCATAAAATATTCATTTTGATGAATGTTTCATCAACCGAACAGTTGACTAGAGAGGAATATCGCCGGAATATTCACTACGATGAATTTATCTTTGCGTAAACAATGAACCCTCAGGAACTCGGACAAGTTCTCCGTGATCGCCGGAGGCTCACGAAAGTCACGCAGAGCGATCTCGCTGACCTCAGCGGCTTGTCGGTCCATACCTTGAGCGACTTGGAATCTGGAAAGGGTAATCCCACCTTTGATGTTCTTTCGAGACTTTGCGACGTGATGGGCCTCGAAATCCAACTCGTTACCCGCACACCCAAGCTGCCCTTTAACTCTGAAAATGAGATTACCTCATGAAAATCATTTCATGAGGAGAGGCATTGTCAGAGTCGGCGGCGCCCCGGCCGGCCGGATCGAGGAAACTCCCAAGGGGTTTCTATTCTACTACGAACCTGAATACCTGACTCTGAGGGATGCCGTGGCGGTAAGTCTCACACTCCCTCTTCAGTCGGAGCCTTTCGAATCTCCCCATCTCTTCGCGTTCTTTGAAGGGCTCCTGTCCGAGGGCTCGCTTCGAAGCATGCAGTCCCGGAATTACAAAATCGATGAAGACGACAGTTTTGGCTTCCTCCTGCACACCACTTCGGCAGACGTCATTGGAAATGTCACCGTGGAACCCGACGAGGAGAAATCATGAGTCATCTCCCTTATCCTAAGAACCGGTGTCTCAGCACCTTGCGAGAAACCCGGGGACAACCGTGGAGCCGGGGTGCCGTCACCAACCTGTGGGACGGTCGCAAGGTCGCTCCCATCCTCGACTTCGATCTGCCTGAGTTTCACCAATTCCGGGTCGAGCACTCGGACCGGATCTCCATTTCCGGCGTCCAGGAGAAAGTCTCTGTTCGCATCGAGAACGGCAAGCTGGTGCCGACCGAGTCGGACGGCCAGTATATCCTAAAGCCGGTCCCATCCATGCCATCGCTTGAATCCCGGGAGCAAGTGCCCGCCAACGAACATGTTTCCTTGCAGATTGCGGCCCGGGCATTCGGGATCGATGCGCCCCCGAACGGGATTGTATTTTTCAACGACGGTTCGCCCGCCTACATCGTGAAGCGGTTCGACCGGGATCCAGCCACTGGTGAGAAGCATCCACAGGAAGACTTTTGTCAGCTATCAAACCGGAGCAAAGCGACCCACGGCCAAAACTACAAATACGACGGAAGCTACGAGGAGCTGGGCAATATCCTGATGCAGTATTGCGGAGCCTACGCCATTGAGATCGAAAAACTGTTTCGACTGATTGTTTTTAACTACCTCATCGGAAACGGGGATGCACACTTCAAAAATTTCTCGCTCGTTCCTACGCCGCACGGCGACTTTGTGCTGAGCCCCGCTTATGATGTCCTCAACACAAAGCTGCATTTGCCAACCGAGAGCTCGACGGCATTGGATTTTTTTGCGGATGACTTCGAGACGGAAGCCTTTCAGCAGAATGCCTTCTACTCTGGAGCTGACTTTCTCGAGCTTGCCGACCGTTTCCAAATGAAGCCTGATCGAGCAGCCACTACCTTGAGATCGATCGAATCTTTTCCGGAAAAAGCCGAGGCTCTTGTAAGGGTTTCAATGCTGTCCGAGATGGCTCAGGATACCTACATGGCCGTTGTCAGAGACCGTGCTCGAGCGGTTGCAATAGGGATCTGAACTGTCCTCACCAGATCAAGGACTCAGTTCTTCCCTCTCCCTTTCTCAAGGTCACATCCACGAAAAAAACGGGCACCAGCTCCGTGTCCCGGGGCATCGCCTCGGCTCAGATCAGCTCCCTTCTTTGATCGCTTACCTGATCAAAGGGGAGCCCAAAAGATTTCCTCCCAATTACTAACCTCAAAGCTCAAAATCGCGTGTAAAGCCCTGCAAATCGGAGTGTCTCGCAGTCTTTAAGACCCTTGTAACTCATTAACTATGAATGACTTTGAAAAACATAGCAACTACACAAACGCGATTATAAGTCCCCTGCTCTAACCACTGAGCTACAGCCCCTTTCCTCCCGCATGAAAGTCGGAAGAATCGCCCCGTTTTCGATTTGGGGCAAGGAGTTTACACCCCCTCAATCCCGGGTGGACCGATGCGCCGATAAAAACTCCTTGAAGAAGGAAATGCCTGTCAGTAACGAGGATCTCGGTATCGCAGGAACTTCGAAAGACATGCCCCAAGATTTCTTGGCGAGCGCACTGGTCCGGGTAGTCAAAGAGTTCTCCGTTGTATACTACGCCGACAGAATAATCTTCTTTAAAGATCGGCTGCTGCCCATCTGATAATCCAACGAAACTGAATCGTCGCGAGGCGAGCCCGAGACCAGCACGAATCAGTCCCCCGCCTTCGTCGGGACCACGATCCATGATGACACTGCCCATGCGGTCCAGTGTTTCATGGGAGATGTCCCGCTCATCGGCGAGAACAATGATTCCTGCAATTCCGCACATTAGTGTCCTCTGCGAACCTGAACGTATTTCATACGTTTACCCATTACGACACGCTACCCGAACAGTTGTGACTTATTTATGCGTTTATCCGGTGCGGGAGAGTAATTCCAGCTGCCGTAATAAATTTCAAATCGTGCTATTCTATTTCGATCAGGGCATACATCCCCTGCAGGTGATCGGCTAGAACCTCGTATTCAATCCATCCGGGCTTGCGCAACGGGTCGGCGTAGAAAACATCTTCAAGTTCCTCGTTGTAGCCCAGAATTACCCCTGCATGGCCACTTTCGAGGCTGATTTTATTCCGATTTCGACGAAGCTCCCGTTCCAGTTCTTTATCAGGATCTTCCAGAGTTCGAAAATACTGATAGGATGCCATGTATTCGGTGACGGCTCCAAAAGCGTGAATAGAGATGAAGAGCGGACAACCCTCGTCGATTCGCTCTTTGATGTCGTCGAAGGATAGTCCTCCTTTCGATGTCACAAGAGATCTTCCATCCAGTCGAAACGGCTCCTCTGATTTCCTCTCCTCGATCTCGTCAAGAATCGTCTGCAAGCCCATCGTCAATCCCGCGTCGAAAGTTCCGCCATCGCTTGTTGACGAAGCTTTCCCGAGCATTTGTGCGTTGGAGGGAATTCCGGCATGATTCAAAATCGTGGTGGCCGCCGTCGGGTAACAATTCATATTCCCCTGACGGTGAATTTCAGTGTGAATCAGCACATCTACAGAATTCGGTCCACCTCCCGTCATCGGAATCTGCTCTGGTAGCGCGTTTCCCGGCAAGTAATTAACCTTTCCGTCTGCTCCGATGTTCAAGATATCCAGAAAGGTGTAATCTTTACGACTGGTATTCAGCAGGAAACCGACTAATTCAGCCTTCCAGAACCGCACTTCTGTATTCGCCGGAGAAAAATAACGGAACGTTTCCGGCGCTCCGAGTAGTTGGGTGAGAATCTCAATTATGGCATCTGATTCGTCCCGGATATCGCTGCGATTCAGACCTCTCTCTGCGGTTTGCATATTGGAGAAGAGAAAGGAGATGCGATTCGTTTCTAATCCGGATCTTCCGTGAACCTCAACTTCCTTTGCAACCAGTCCGAAAATTTCCAGATTGTCTCCAAATCGGGAGTTGAGTGCGATGTGGTTATCGTTCTGCTGTACCTGCAGGCCCAAACGCTGAAACACTTCATCCGGCCCGTCATCAGAAAAGCCGTTTCCGTCAAATAAATTCAATCCGGCTGCGGTATTGAGATTTTTCTGGAGGGCAGAAAGTGGGCTGTTTTCTGATTTCTTTTCGAGATTGTCCGATCTCGTAAGCGCAGCTAATTTGAGAGCAAGGATGCGTGATTGTGCTGAAAGGCGGGATAGTGGTATTTCATGAACGTTCACATTGCCTGCTGAATCCACCGCTCGCAGAGTAACTACATCGTTAGCCAGGGACACGACTTCCGCTTGAATGGAAACCCCGCTCGTTCCCGTAAAAGTGCTCCATTTCCCGTCCTCCTCTGCTTTGGAAAGAGAGAAGGGTGCCAGAAATAGCAGGCAGGGAATGGCAAGTTTGGAAACGGTCATGATGGGGGGATTTTACCGCTACGAGAAGGAGTGAGTCAATCCTCTTGAGTGTGGCAGTAAAAACTTTTTCGCTCAGAAGCAGGCAGGGCGAGTGAGGCGAATCCTGTACAGCGTCGCGCTTATTCTTCGATTGCCGGGATTACTTCGACACAGAAGGGTTCACATCGATCCTTTTATTTTCCCGCCGTACAGTCGCCGCGTTGTCTCTATTGGATATCAGCGGTTTTCTCGCTGGAGCAATCATAATTAGTCCCGAGTTTCAACACCTCCGTCAGGCTGGGCCGCGTGAGTGGTCTACATATCCCGCGGAGCCGGACGCCGCATCGCTCGATGTCTCTTTCTATACCCCGGACCCGACTCGCTTTTCTGTCCTTACATTGAGAAAGAGAGATACCAGGCAAGTATGGGATGTTATTCTGAATGGGGAAAAGATCGGAGTTCTTCCGCAGGACCACAACCATTTGGAGCATGGCCTCCGCCTTCCCGCTGACCTTCTCCGGGCTTCGGGTAACAGACTTGAGATTGGGACTGATCCGGATGGCCCCGATGATATTATGGTTGGTCATATTGCGCTTCACGAGAAAGAGGGATTTCTAAGAAATGAAAAGGAGGCTCTCTTCCAGAAGCGGGGATATCAGCGGGCCGTCTCGGCATTCTCGACTTTATTGAAGCTGACCGCAGTTAACCGAGTTTCTACACCGCCTCATTCCTGGCCGGACCGATGCGCCGATAAGAACTCTTTGAAAAAAGAAATTCCTGTCAGTATTTGTCTTTTCGTTGAGGTCGAGCCTCTCTCCCTCCCGCGGAAGTAGAATAAAGTCCCCCGCGCTAGTGCAAGCGCCCGGTGAGAAATTCAGCCCGTGTTGGCGAGCAAACCGGGCATACGTAGAAGCGATCAAAGCTTGCCCCCTCGGCTGCGAGGGAATCGACATTCGGAGTAAGAAGCGAGCAGTGACGGGTGATATCTCACCCGCTCCACGGACCAAACAGGGTTCATTCAGTGACTCACCCCTGTTCAGTCCGCACTTCCCCCGCACATCAAGGCGGCCCCTGTTTCTCCTCGACAGTCCCCTCTCCGCTCGGACAGACTCGTCGTTATGAACCCCCGACGACTTTTTATCACTGCGGCGCTGTTTCTTTTCATTGGCGGCACTTCCCCGCTTCACGCTCAGGAGGACAAAAAGGCGGAGACACTGCCGAAGTCACGGAAGCAGGAAACGGCGGCGGCTCCGAGGGAGAATCCAGCGCCCCGGGCTAATCACGAAGCGAAAAAAGAAACGCGGCTTTACACGATTCCGAGAACCTTCACCGTGCCACGAATCGATGCGGGGAAAGCGAACGCAGATCCTTTTTCGGAGAAAAGTAAGGAGGCAGGTTCCGGTGCGCAACAGACGCTTCGCATCACTTTTCTCAAAGCAGGCGTTGAACTGAACACCGACGATGAGGTTTCCTACGACGAGGCGGCAGAGCTTCTTACCGCGACCACGAGCGTCTCCGCTCATCGGCAGTTGGAGGACTATTTCGCGGCCCTCGAAAACGAGGCGGAGAAACAGATCCACATTCTCGTGGAGTTCATCGAAGTCGATCATCTTGATTTCAGCGACTGGATGCTGGAGAACCGGATCTCGGGAGACGGCACTCCGCTCCGGATGGAGGTGCAAAAATGGGCGCGCGAGGGCAAGGCCACAATTCTCGAAAGCGTCATGGTTTCCGCCCGAACCGGACAGCGGGCAAAAGTGGAGTCGATCCACGAATTAATTTACCCCACCGAGTATGAGGGCACGCAGATCCCGGACACCCTGACTCAGGATCGCGGTGCCGAAATCCCCACGACCGGTATTGTCGGCACGGCTTACGAAACGCGGAATGTCGGGGTCACGCTCGAGGTCGATCCGGTCATTGGAAGTGACAACACGACAATCGATCTGAACCTCGCGCCGGAACTGGTTCGCCTCGATGGCTGGTCGGCGTGGCCGAATGACGATGTTGAAGCTAAGTTAAAGGCGAACATGCCGAACTTTTACACGATGAAAACGACGACGCAGGTGACGACGCTTGATGGTCGCTATGCCTTTATTTCGACAATGCGCCCGCTCGAGCCGGGTTCGCCGGAGCGCAAGGATGCGCTCGTGCTGCTCTTCGTCCGCGCCGACATCGGGAGCATGGGCGAATGGTCGGTGAAAGAGGCTCCTTGATCGGGGTGGCTCCGGAAATGGCGGGGTGAGAAGGAGACGAAATGTACGAAGGCGCGCGGAAAAAATTCCCCGTGATTTTTTTCTATTTTCTCCGAATATGCTGAACGATTGCGATTCTCGTTCGTCTTAGATACATGCATACCCCCTTGAGGTTTTTCCTCGCGCTTCCCCTCTTCGCCTTCCTCGTTTCCTGCGACCGCTCGTCTGACGACGGGTCCAGCGCAGAACTGGAACTCTCCCAAACCCAGGCCGAGCTCGCCGCCGCGCGCGACGATCTTGAGCGGCAGGCCTTCGAAATTGAGACAATGAGCGCGCTCATGGAGAAGGAACTCGCGATTCTCCGCGCCGATCTCCTCGAACGCGAAAGCGATCAACTCCGCACTTCACTCGAGTCCCTCACCCGTCGGAACGAAGAATTGCAGGCTCAGGCGATCGAGGCACGGGTCAAAAGCGATCTCCTCACCCAACGCATCGAGGCGACCCCTGTTCTCAGAGCAGAGCCGATTCCACTCTCAGCGCCTGGCGACATAGTGACCCGTCCCAGTGCCCCCATCCAGAGACAGCCGATCGGCCAATCTCCCCCGACTTACCCTGAGCACGATTACTCGATGTTCTACGAGGAACTTTCACCGCACGGTCGCTGGATCGATGTCGATGACTTCGGCTACTCCTGGCAGCCTCGCGTCGCTTCAAATCGCGGCTGGCGTCCCTACGTCGATGGCTCGTGGGTCTGGACTGATTACGGCTGGACCTGGAACTCGAACGAGCCTTTCGGTTGGGCGACCTATCACTATGGTCGTTGGGCCAATCTCAATCGCGTCGGCTGGGTCTGGGTTCCGGATCAACAGTGGGCTCCGGCGTGGGTCTCCTGGCGCCAATCGAATGATCATGTCGGCTGGGCTCCGCTTCCTCCGTCACGTGGGCCGGTTCAGGGGTTTGATCGGGACTGCGACCTTCGCTACAATCTCGGGCCATCGAGCTACACTTTTATTCAGACGAATCATTTCGTGAATCAAAGCTACAACGGCGTATGCAGCCCGCAGGACAGGAATTCCTACCACTTCCGCCGCAGCGTCAACACAACCCGTCTCGTTCCGCAGCATGGCTATGGCCGCCCGGTTTTTGCGCATCGCGGAGGTCCAGCACGCGCTTCGATTGAAAGTTCGGCAAGATCGCGGGTCCCCCAGCGGCAGATTCAGTTCGACCAGAGCGGTCGCATGCCTCGCGGTCACGCTTCGCATCAGGCTTCTGCCTCCTCACCCCTCTCGATGATTGCCCTGCCGCTCGCCGTCGCCGGAACCGCGATCGTTGCCCCGAAGATTGTTGAGCGAATCAGGGACGCGAAGCGTGTCGATGAGATTTCAAGCCTCCCCGCGCAAGAGGCGGCGACCTTGCGTCAGGAGATCAGCGGTGAACTCGCCACGGTGCAGGCGATCGAAGACGCGGCAGAAGTGATCGTTGCCTCGGCACCAGCGGTGGAGCCGCTGAACGTCGCTCCCACCGTGACCCCGGAGGTCGCTCCTGAAGTCATCTCCGAAGCTGTCGTGGAAACTGGGACCACCGCGCCAGTCGTTCCTGTGATCACTGAAACCGAAACCCCCCTCGTGGATCCCACCACCGGCGTCGCCGCGGTGGCGACCGCGACTGAAAATCAGAGCGAACCGGACTCGAACGCTCCCGCCGTGCCCGCGATCACCGCAGATGAGGCGATTTCCTATCCGGAAAACACGACCCCAACGATGGCGACTCAACCTGGCGGAGATTCGATCGCAATGCCTCTCGCCATCGAAGAAACCACCGGTGAAGTGACCACTTCCCCCACGGAGGCGCCCCTCGTTGTCGAAACGGATCCTGCCTCAGCGGATGCCGGCGCCCCGTCGGCTCCGGCAATATCTGATGACAACTCCAGCGCCGCAACGATGCCAACCGTTGATACCCCCGCCCTCACCGAAGTGGCTCCAGCGACGGCGGAGCCTTCCACTACGGAAAATTCTCCCACCGCCACCGAGATGGCGAGCGAAGGATCGACCGCCGAAGCTGGGGCCATCCCGATCGGAGCGCCCGCCGTCGAAACGGTGCCTTCCGAAGTCGCAACAATGCCTGAGCCATCCGGAGCGACGGCGGAAGCGCTTTCAATGGCACCGGATGTTGAAGATGGACCAGCAGTCGATAGTCCTCCCGCGATGGCAAGTGAGCCAACGGAGAGCAACGCCCCAACCGCGCTCACCACCGGGATGGCTTCCCCTGCCGGGGACACCGAAGAGGCGCAAGCTCTCTCCGCCCCCGTCATGAGTTCGACCCCAGCCCCCGAAAGCGAAGCGCTCGCACCTCCAAGCAGTGCGCCAGCGATGATCGCCGAAGAGACCCGGGAAACGGAAAACATGACCGCCGTTCAGGCCGCAATGGCTCAAGAGCAAGCGAAAACCGATGCGATGGCTGTGCAGCAGGCAGCAATGGCGCAGGAGCAGGCGAAAGCCGATGCAATGGCCGCTCAGCAGGCCGAGATGGCGCAGGAGCAGGCAAACGCTGATGCAATCGCCGCGCAACAGGCTGCGATGGCTCAGGAACAGGCGAGAGCCGATGCAATGGCTGCTCAGCAGGCTGCGATGGCGCAGGAGCAGGAGCAGGTGAGCGCTGATGCGACGGCCGCTCAACAGGCCGCAATGGCTCAGGAGCAGGCAAAAGCCGATGCGATGGCTGCTCAACAGGCCGCGATGGCGCAAGAGCAGGCAAAGGCCGATGCGATGGCTGCGCAACAGGCGGCGATAGCCCAGGAGCAGGCAAAAGCCGATGCGATGGCCGCACAACAGGCTGCAATGGCTCAAGAGCAGGCGAAAGCCGATGCGATGGCTGCGCAACAGGCGGCGATAGCTCAGGAGCAGGCAAAAGCCGATGCGATGGCCGCTCAACAGGCCGCAATGGCTCAGGAACAGGCGAAAGCCGATGCGATGGCCGCACAACAGGCCGCGATGGCTCAGGAGCAAGCACGTGCTCAAGCTCAGGCCGAAGCTGCTCGTCAAGCCGCGATGGCACAGGAGCAGGCTCGCGCTCAAGCTCAAGCCGAAGCCGCTCGTCAAGCCGCGATGGCACAAGAGCAAGCACGCGCTCAAGCTCAGGCAGAAGCCGCTCGTCAAGCCGCGATGGCGCAGGAGCAGGCACGTGCTCAAGCTCAGGCAGAAGCCGCTCGTCAAGCCGCGATGGCGCAGGAGCAGGCACGTGCTCAAGCTCAGGCCGAAGCCGCTCGTCAAGCCGCGATGGCGCAGGAGCAGGCACGCGCTCAAGCCGCTGCCGAAGCTGCTCGCCAAGCCGAAGCAGCCCGCCAGGCCGAACAGTCCACGAACTAAGTCCGCAAAAAATCGTCGTCCCTCCATCCCACTTTCGGGATCACCCTGGAGGGGCGAGCTCCTGCTCGACCGCAGAGACTCCGTCCCACCGCGCGCAGGACCAACGCGGATACCGGGGACGCGGTCCCATTCCGCGTCCGACCATCACCCTCGCGGGCAATGCAACATGGCTCTTCGCTGGAGTAAGGCTCCACGCATGCGGGGCCTTCGCGAAGTCTGCTCGCGATCCCGGAAAAGGCCTCACTTCAACCTTCACCACGAAGATTCACTTTTTCTTTCATATTTATTGTTTTTATGGTAATTTTATGAATGAGCTTTCATCAGCGATTTCATCTTCCTATTACCGTGGCCGTTTTCGCCACGCTAATTCTGACTCCTCCGACCGCTGAGGCACGACTTTTCGGGAGCAAAGAAAAGAAAGCCCGCACCGCGACGACGACGACCCGCTCGCCCGGTGCCTTCTTCGGGGCTTTTCAGAAACCCAGCTACGAACTCCCCTATTCGAACTGGGAGTTTCCCCGCAAAGAGGTGAAAGCGAATGGCTTCTTCGTCGGAAATCCGAAACCTTCCGACGAGATGATGCAGCTCATCTCTGTGATCCGCGCCCGCGCCGAGCACATCGCGCGTTTTGATCTCACCTACAAATTCGGCGGCGATCACCCTTCTGAAGGCGGGATGGATTGCTCCGGAACAATGCAATTTCTCCTCGCCGACATCGGCTTCAACGACATGCCCCGCACGAGCTACCAGCAGTATGACTGGCTCAAGAAAAACCGGACACTCCAGCACTCCAAGTCGATCCCCGATAAGATGGGCGGCCGCAAAGGGATCAAGCCCGGAGATCTCATCTTTTGGGGCGGCACTTATGATTCGGGTCATAAAGTCTCACACGTCATGATCTATCTCGGCCAGAGCGGCGACGGCAAGCACTACATGTTTGGTGCTCGCGGAAAAAAGAAAAAAGGTATGTTCGGCAGTGGCGTCGATATTTTCGAACTCTCTTCCGGTTATCAGAAAAGCCTCGTCGGATTCGGAACTCTCCCCGGCGTCTCCTGAAGCGCCTCTTCGCTGATTTCCTCATCGTGCATCACGCTTGCGGGAAAAGATACGCGTGATCCGGCCATTTTCGCTCCACGAAAAATCCTTGCCGCCCCTGTGAAGAGGGCGCATAGGAAACCATGCTGAAGCGTTTTCTCACCCTCCTGATCGTTGGCTCCGCCCTTGTTTCGTCCTCATTTGCCGATGAGCGGCCGAATATTCTTTTCATCTTCACCGATGACCACGCGCCGCATGCGATCGGCGCCTACGATGGCTGGCTCAAGTCAGTGAACCCGACCCCAAACATCGATCAGATCGCGGCGCAGGGCATGCTTTTCAAAAACAGCTTCTGCACGAACTCCATTTGTGGTCCGAGCCGGGCGGTGATTCAGACCGGAAAACACAGCCACAAAAACGGGTTCATGAACAATGGGAACTCGTTCAACTGGGACCAGCAGACCTTTCCCAAACTCCTTAAAAACGTCGGTTACCAAACCGCGATTTACGGCAAATCCCACCTCAAAGGAAATCCCCAGGGATTCGATGACTGGAAGGTCCTTCCCGGTCAAGGCCTCTACTACAATCCCGATTTTTTCACCCCTGAGGGAAAAGTCATGATCGAAGGCCACTCGACTGACGTCATCACCGAGTTGGCGACCGATTGGCTGACGAACAAGCGTGATACGGA
>Ga0222653_1001074_pt1 | contig 14365 bp, 13 predicted proteins | sample AntAcemetagen419_FD_179856 | JGI IMG/M metagenome (GOLD analysis project Ga0222653, IMG submission 179856) | Saline water microbial communities from Ace Lake, Antarctica - #419 | ecosystem: Environmental > Aquatic > Non-marine Saline and Alkaline > Saline | place: Antarctica: Ace Lake...
CATCTAGTATTTAGAGGGCATGATACGCAATTAGGATTCTTAGGAGTGCATTGCAACGCGCCAAATTCCATAATCCCTTGATTGTAATTACTTACTTCCGTTAATGGCAACAACACGGTACTGAGCTCTCTAAATATTTTCTCACCTGGGGAAGTATTTATAGGCTCCTCTATACCAAAAAATCTCGACAGCACCCGAAACACATTCCCATCTAAAACTGCGACCTTCTCATCATAACAAAAACTAGCAACAGCAGCGGCTGTATACAATCCAACACCCTTAAGCTGAAGTAATCCTTTAAAATTCTTAGGAAATTCTCCATTTAGCTCATTAGAGATGTAATTTGCTGTAAAATGGAGGTTTCTCGCACGAGAATAATAGCCTAAACCCTGCCATAACTTGAGAATTGTCTCTTCTTTTGACTTTGCTAGGTCATGAACTGTCTCAAACTCATTCACAAAGTTCAAATAATAACTTAGTCCTTGAGCCACCCTAGTTTGCTGAAGAATAATCTCTGAGAGCCATATTCTAAAGGGGTCTCGCGTGTTTCTCCAAGGTAAATCTCGTTTGTTTTGACTGTACCATTTTGATATAATATGACTAAACTCCTTATCCATTTAATTATTATTAGTTTTCCTGCTCATAAAAATCTTGAAAAGATGCTCAGTAATTCAACGCAGTAAGTATTTTTGTAATGTATTTTAAGTGAAATTAATAATTCAAAAGCACAAAATGACAAAAGCAGATATTGTAAATTCTATAGCGGACAAGTCCGGGATAGAAAAAGTGGACGTACTAAATGTAGTTGAAGCCTTCATGAGCACTGTAAGAGGTTCTTTGGAAAAAGGCGAAAACGTTTATCTAAGAGGTTTTGGAAGTTACATAGTGAAAACTAGAGCTGAAAAAACTGGAAGAAATATATTAAAGAACCAGGCTATAATTATACCTGCTCATAACATTCCAGCTTTTAAGCCAGCTAAATCTTTCGTAGAAAGGGTTAAAACTAAAGTTCCAGTTAAATAGTGAATTCTAGAAATAAACAAATTATATTAATAGCACTGTCAGTATTACTGGTGGTGCTGTTTTTATTTATGCCAGAGCAACCGCTGGAGACCACAAAGAATATCAAAGCTAAAGCTACTAGCCAAGAGATAACGGAAGATTCAGAAACATCTCCTGCATCAATGAAGGATAGGGTAGAAAAAGCTATTCAAGCTGTTCAAAGCGAAAATCCTATGAGCGGCATTCAAGATCTTCTAGCGATAGTCAAACAGGACTCTACGCAACTAGATGCTCAGTATTATTTAGGATTATTTTCTATTCAGACAGGACAATTTGAAAAAGCTGTAAATCGTTTTGAAAAAGTTATTACCTTTGTGGGCTTGAAAAAATACCCTGATGCTCGATATCAACTATCGGTGTGTTTGGAAGAATTAGGCAAGACAGAAGCTTCCTTAGAACAACTAGAGCTCTATTTGACTGAAATAGACCCTAGTGAAACTGATAAGAAAGAGGCAGTGAAGAAAGAAATTATTAGATTAAGAAATTAAAAGTATTTAGATATGCCAAGTGGTAAAAAAAGAAAGAGACATAAGATGTCAACTCACAAACGTAAAAAACGTTTGAGAAAAAACAGACATAAGCAAAAGAAATAAGATTCTCCTTGGAGAATCTTTAATCCTTTTCTTCTAATAAACACGTACTTGCCTTTTTTTATAGTAGACGATTTCGTCTAGGCTGTATAATTGTATGCAGTTACATTTAAAAAAGGAAATTTACACATGAGTGTAGAATTAATTATCAATGCCTCTGAAAAAGGCTCAGATATAGCAGTTCTTAGAGACAACAAGTTAATAGAACTGCATAAAGAGAATACCTCTAAAGAATATAAAGTAGGCGACATTTACCTGGGAAAGGTTAGAAAAGTTTTACCTAGTCTCAATGCTGCATTTGTCAATGTAGGATATGAGAAAGATGCTTTTCTTCATTACCATGACTTGGGTCCGCAGCATTCTTCTTTAAAGGATTATGTTAAGAAAACGCAGGCGAAAAAACTCACCAAATCTGATTTGAAGAGTTTTAAATGTCTGCCAGATATTGACAAGCACGGAAAGATAAAAGATCAACTAACGAGTGGTCAACTAGCTTTAGTACAAGTTGTAAAGGAACCAATATCTACTAAAGGTCCTCGTTTGACATCAGAAATTACATTGGCTGGTCGTTTTGTCGTTTTAGTTCCCTTCTCCAACAAAATCTCGATTTCTACAAGAATCACGGATGAGGAGGATAGAAAAAGACTTAAGAATTTGATGCGAAGCATCAAACCAGCAAACTGTGGAATCATTCTTAGAACGGTAGCTCAAGGAAAAAAAGTTGCCGAATTACATACTGATCTGGCCGACTTAATTTCTAGATGGGAAACACTTTTTCAAAATCTTAAGAATGCTAAACCAGCAGATAAGGTTCTAGGAGAGTTAGACAGAAGATCAACAGTTTTAAGAGACCTACTTACACCAGAGCATGAAGCCATTCACATGAATGACAAAGACATGGCTGCCGAAGTAAAGGCTTATGTTAAATCTATTTCTCCTGAAAAAGAAGGAATCGTCAAGCTCGTCAAGAGCAATGATCTTTTTGAGAAGTTCGGAATTCACAGACAAATAAAAGCAAGCTTCGGAAAACAAGTTATGCTTAAGTCTGGCGCTTATCTAATCGTAGAGCACACTGAGGCTATGCATGTGATAGATGTGAATAGTGGAAATAGAAAAGGCGGTGTTAAAAGCCAAGAGGAAAATGCACTGACGACAAATCTTGAGTGCGCTAAAGAAATCGCTCGAATTCTTAAGTTAAGAGATATGGGTGGTATTATCTGCGTTGACTTTATAGATATGCAGAAGCGAGAAAATCAGAAAAAACTCCTAGATTCTTTCAAAGAGTTTATGAAAGATGATAAAGCAAAGCACAATATACTAGCACCAAGCAGATTTGGAGTTGTTGAAATCACACGACAGAGAGTTCGTCCTGAAACAGACATAACTACAACAGAGCTTTGTCCTTCATGCAAAGGGTCTGGTAAGATAGAAGCTTCTGTACTTATTACTGATGAAATAGAACGCGCGCTAGCTGCGTTGAAATCTGCAGGGAAAACCACCTCTCTTACCATGTTAGTTCATCCAATGCTCGAAGCTTATTTAAAAAGAGGCATGTTTAATAGCATTCTTAAAGGTTGGAGAAAGAAGTACGGATATAAAATCTCAATAGATTCTAGTACTACTCTGGAACTTTTAGAGGTCCGATATTACGACCAAAACCAACAAGAACTAGAGTTAGATAGCTCCAACAAGCAAACCTAAATTTTTCCAAGGTAAATCGAAGAGCTCGCCAATAATTTGATTGGTGAGACAACCTTTGAACATATATACCCCCTCTCTAAACCCAGGGTCCACTTTTATCATTTTATCTGCCCCTCCTTCATTTCCCATTTCAATAAGAACTGGAGCAAAAATATTACTTAGGGCATAGCTAGCCGTCTTACTCACTCTAGATGCGATATTGGGCACACAGTAGTGAATTACATCATGGTGCTTAAATGTAGGGTGGTCGTGATTCGTGATTCTACTCGTTTCAAAAACACCTCCCTGGTCGATACTTACATCTACCAAAACTGAACCTGACGGCATGTTCTCTACCATGGCCTCACTTACTACGCAAGGAGTCCTTCCAAATGGAGCACTTAACGCACCGATGGCCACATCAGCATTCTTGAGAGCTTCTGCTAGAATTTTAGGCTGAATAGTAGACGTCCATAACCTATGGCCCACATCATTCTGTAACCTCCTTAATTTAAAAAGGCTATTATCAAAAACCTTTACGCTGCATCCTAGACCTAAAGCAGCCTTAGAAGCATAAGCACCCACAGTACCAGCGCCTATAATTACTACTTCTGTAGGATGAACTCCCGAGATACCTCCAAACATGAGCCCTTGTCCATTATTGGCATTACTTAAATATTCACTCGCTATTAAAACACTGGTGTTTCCCGCTATTTCTCCCATAGCTCTAACCACCGGATAAATATCTTCGCTATCTTTTATATAGTCCCAAGCTATAGCGGTGACCTTCTTTTTCATCAAGACCTCTAGGGATTCTTTAGGCTGTAAGGTCATCTGTAATGCTGAAAAGAGAAACTGATTCCCACTCATCATTTTTACTTCTTCTAAAGAAGGCGGAGCTACTTTAAATATAATTTCAGATTGAAAAATTTTCTCTCTTTCATGTACGATTTGCGCTCCAGCTTCGCTGTAGTCAGTATCAGAAAAATGAGATTCCTGCCCAGCCGAAGCTTCTACTAAAACGACATGGCCATTGTTTACTAAAAGCCCTACAGCTTCTGGGGTCAATGCTACCCTTTTTTCCTGGAAAGAGGTTTCTTTAGGAATGGATATAGTTAAATTATTTTTTCTTTTTTGAACTGCTAAGAGCTCTTCCTGAGGCATTAATTGGGCTTGTTCAGCCAAAGCTTTTATTCTTTTATTATCCCCCATAGCAGTGTTACTTATTATTAAGATTATATACCGAGAAGATACGAAATTCACAAAAATTCGAACACTCTAACTTCATTTTCTCTTGTAATCAAAATATTCTTTTCATCTCCGTTAAAAAATGGCTTGGCTATGTTGGGCCACTCGATAAACACATAACACTCTTTATCAAGATATTCTTCAAAACCTAAATCATAAAGTTCCTCTGCTTCATTTACTCTGTATAGATCAAAGTGAAAAATGCTAGCTCCTTTTTCAGTTTCATATTCGTTCACTAATGAGAAAGTAGGACTAGAAATCGATTCTTCCACTCCTAGCTCTTGACATATACTTTTAATAAACGTAGTTTTTCCGGCACCCATATCACCGCTTAAAAAGCAGGTTACAGGATCAGGGTTTAGGTTCAACCATTTTTTAGCCAACTTCTCTAGCTCCATAATTGAATTTACTTCAAAGTTCATTTATCTCGGGATTAACTTCACAAATGGAATCATCACCTCCTCCATGGAAATCCCTCCATGCTGGAAAGTGCTGTCATAATACTTGACGAAGTGATTCAGGTTATTCGGATAAACAAAGAAGTCATTTTTTAAAGCAAAAATATAGCTCGAGCTTATATTCTCCTTAGGAAGGTAAGCATCTTCAGGCTTAGGGATTTCGAATACTTCAGAGGCTTTATACTTTAAATTTCTACCTGTTTTATACCTTAGGTTACTATTTGTAGCTCTATCTCCTACTACTTTAACTGGATGGTCTACTTGAATAGTTCCATGATCCGTAGTAATAATAAGCTTAGAGCCATTCTGTGCTATTTTTTTAAGAAGCTCTAAAAGTGGAGAATGCTCAAACCAAGAAAGCGTTAAAGACCTGTAAGCAGAAGAGTCTCCAGCTAGTTCTTTAATCATATCCATTTCCGTTCTAGCGTGAGAAAGCATATCCACAAAGTTATAGACTACAACATTTAGTTTATTCTTCGTGAGCTCATTAAATCGCTCGTTAAGCTTCTTTCCATAATTTAGATTTAACACCTTATTATAACTAAATGGAATATTGAGCCCTAACCTCTGAAGATTTTTTTCTAGTAATTCTTTTTCATATTTATTTTTTCCACCTTCATCATTTTCTCCAACCCAAAATTGCGGATACATCTTTTGAATTTCTGAAGGCATCAATCCAGAGAACAGGGCGTTTCTAGCATACTGAGTCGCTGTAGGCAAAATAGAAAAGAACATATCTTCCTCCTCTACTCTAAAGTATTCATTAATTGCAGGCTGAAGTGCCTTCCATTGATCAAACCTCAGGTTATCAATAACCACTAAAAATAGACTCTCCTCACTCTTTAAAATTTCAGGCTGAATTCTATCTTTAAATAAAGTGTGGCTCATAGTAGGAGCTTCTACCTCCCCCTTTAGCCAGTCCAAATAATTATCCTTTATAAACCTCGAGAACTGAGTATTGGCTTCTTCTTTTTGCGTAGCAAATATTCCTTCGAGCGCTTCGTCTTGCGTGCCGTCTAGTTCTAAATCCCAATAAACCAGTTTTTTATATAGCTCTTGCCAGTCCTCGGTATCCAGCCTACCCATTAGCTGCATACTAATTTCTCTAAACTGTCTTTGATATCCTGAAGAAGCTTGTTCGTCTACTAATCTCTTTTCATCAAGGTTCTTTTTAAGAGCTAACAAAATCTGATTAGGGTTTACTGGCTTTATTAAATAATCAGAAATTTTAGACCCTATGGCTTCTTCCATAATGTGCTCTTCTTCACTCTTGGTAATCATAATAACAGGAAGGGTCGGATCTATTCCTTTTATAGATTGCAACGCCTCTAAACCCGATACGCCAGGCATGTTTTCATCTAAGAATACAATATCAAAAAACTGCTCTTCCACCATATCTACTGCTTCATTACCGGAGTTAACTGTAGTCACGTTATACCCTTTCTTTTCTAAGAAAATAATGTGTGGTTTAAGCAGATCTATTTCATCATCTGCCCATAATATTTTTTTTTCCGCCATTAAAGTGAATTATTTTCGTTTCAGTATATAAAGAAGGTTCGAAAGTTAAACGACTTTAGCAGAATAAACGTACACTAAAAACTAGTTTTTTTTTGAGAGAACAAAAATTGAATAAAAAGAAAATCTTTAATGATCCTGTTTATGGGTTTATAACCCTAAAGGATGAGTTTATTATAGAGATTATAGATCATCCGTGGTTTCAAAGATTGAGAAGAATTTCTCAGCTTGGACTTTCACACTTAGTCTATCCTGGCGCTGTGCATAACAGATTCCATCATGCTATCGGAGCCATGAACTTAATGCAGGAAACTCTAGATAGTCTTAAGCAAAAAGGAGTAGAAATTAGTGATGAAGAAGAGCTAGGGGCCATTCTAGCCATACTTCTTCACGATGTGGGTCATGGGCCTTTTAGCCATGCTTTAGAACATAGCATAGTGAGTGACATTTCTCATGAAGAACTCACGTTGTTAATTATGCACCACTTAAACGAAGAGTTCGGTGGAAAACTGGATACTGCTATAGAAATATTCTCAGACACTTATAAAAAGAAATTTTTACATCAGCTCGTGAGTAGCCAGTTAGATATGGATAGGTTAGATTACTTATCCAGAGATAGTTTTTATAGCGGTGTATCTGAGGGAATAGTAGGTACCGAACGTATTATAAAAATGCTTGATGTTCAGGATGACCAAGTAGTGGTAGAGGAGAAAGGGATTTACTCAATAGAAAAATACATCGTAGCCAGAAGACTTATGTACTGGCAAGTATATCTTCATAAGACTGTATTGAGTGCTGAGTTCATGCTGGTTAACATACTCAAACGGGCTAAACATTTAGCACATGAGGGTATCGACCTTTTTGCTACGCCTGTTCTACGAGAGTTTTTATATTCGGAATATGATATGTCTATGATTCGGTCGGATAAAACCATCTTAGAAAAATTCTGTGAATTGGACGACTATGATGTTTTGGCTTGTATCAAAGTGTGGAAAAACCATGAAGACAAGGTGCTAAGCCTTCTTTCTACCTCACTTATGAATAGAAAATTATTTAAAATTAAACTTAGTAGTGAAAAGTGGCCAGAGGAACTCATTTCAAAAATGCAGCATAGAATTGCCGAAAAATATGAGCTTTCTATAGATGAGGCTGCCTATTTCGTGATTCATGATATGGTGGACAATAAGGCGTATAGTCCCGCATCAGAAAACATTCTCATAAAGATGAAGGACGGCACAGTAACTGATTTAGCTCTCGCCTCTGACCATCTTAATATCTCGGCTCTTTCTGACCCAGTACAGAAATGGTTTTTAGCAGAATATTTATAAAATTTAATTCTAATGCTCGTATTTAAATTTGGTGGTGCTTCTGTAAAAGATTCTAAATCTGTAAAAAACGTAGCTAAAATACTTAGAGAGTATTCCTCTGAGAAGCTTCTCGTAGTAATAAGCGCTATGGGGAAAACCACTAATCTGCTAGAAAGCATATTAGCTACAGAATCTCAAGAGAAACGTTCTTCGCTCCTTCTACAGTTTAAAAACTTTCATCTCGACATAGCCAAATCCTTAAGTATAACAGACGATTTCAAAGACTTTATAGAGGAAAGAGTGAAACATATTACTGGCTTCTTAGAAGCCAATAAAGATGAGTTTTTCCGCTATGATGAAATCGTTTCTCAAGGAGAGTTGGCGAGCACTTACCTGATTCATTTGTTTTTAATAAATGAAGGCTTCGAATCTCATTGGCTTGATGCTCGCGAAATTATAAAGACCCAAGAAGACCATAAAACCACTCAGGTAAACTGGGAGGAATCCTCAAAACAAATCAAAAGCTCAAAGGCCTCTTCGAAAAACCAAAAACTAATAATCACTCAAGGCTTTATAGGTTCGAATAAAAAAAACGAAACAACAACTCTAGGAAGAGAGGGCTCTGATTTCAGTGCCGCTATCTTTGCTCATCTTCTGGATGCGGAGAGTGTCACCGTCTGGAAAGATGTTCCAGGAATGCTAAATGCCGACCCTAGAAAATTTCAGAACACAATAAAACTAAATCAAATCTCATACAGAGAAGCCATAGAACTGGCATATTATGGAGCTAGTGTAATCCATCCTAAAACTGTAAAACCTCTTCAAAATAAAAAGATTCCTCTTTATATAAAATCATTTATAGACCCTATAGAAGAAGGGACGGTTATTACAGATGGCGTAGATATGATTCCTTTAGTTCCTTCTTTTATTAGTAAAAGAGAGCAAATCTTAGTGAGTTTTACTCCAAGAGACTTCTCTTTTATAGGTGAGAAAGAGCTAAGCGAAATATTTAAAGTTCTTTCTGATCATAAAATAGCTGTCAATTTAATGCAGAATAGTGCTATTAGTTTTTCAATCGTGTTTAATCAGACACGTCAAGACTTGGAAAGCATTCGACAATCTTTAGATCTTAAATTTTCTATTCGGTTTAATAAAGGATTAGAGCTCTTAACCATTAGACATTATAATGAACATATTATTAAAGAATTAACCAATGGAAGAAATCTACTTTTAGAGCAAAGAAGTAGAAATACTGTGCGATTGATAATGGACACCTAATTATTCAATAAAACACTAGAACCCTACACACCATAAACTCTGTGTTAATTCTGTGTTAATTCCGTGTTAATTTCTCTAGCATATATTCGTTCGAAAACGAAATTAATGATTATCTTAGCATCATCTTATGGGTTTTCACCCACTGAGATAAGGCAAATTTTCATAGTTACAATGCACTAATTGTAATGGTAGTTTTAGTTTAATGTTAAGTGGATTAGGATCTGAGCGCAGATCCTAATTTTTTTTGCCCAAAATTTCCGAGCATAAAAAAACCGATAACGAGTTATCGGTTCTATACTAATATTTAATGGTTAATTAATACTCATCCTCGTTAAAGAAAAAGTCCTCCTTGGAGGGATAATCTGGCCAGATTTCTTCAATATTTTCATATGCCTCACCTTCATCTTCTATTTGTTGAAGGTTTTCTACTACTTCTAGCGGAGCTCCTGCTCTCATGGCAAAATCTATTAATTCGTCTTTGGTAGCTGGCCAAGGGGCATCTTCTAAATATGATGCTAATTCTAATGTCCAATACATGCGTTAATTGTTTATTTGATACTCAAACGATAAGTTGTTCTTGTAATCCGCTGCTGCGTTCAAATTTTACGCGAATATAATTTTTTTGTTTACCTATTCGACATCAATTTCTAAATCAAAATTAATAGGCGTAATCTATTGGTTAACAGTCGTTAACACTGCTAAACGACAGGTTTCCACGGAATTTCTTCTGCTGAAACCTCTTGAGAACAAGCTCTAGAAAGCACAAATAGGTAATCTGACAGACGGTTTATGTACTGAATAATGAGTTCTTCTACTCCTTGATCCTCCATCAAATCCACTACTCTTCTCTCTGCTCGTCTGCAAACACATCTAGCCACATGAATAAAAGAAACAAGCTCATGGCCACCGGGAAGAACAAAATTCTTCATCTCTGGCAAGTCCAAATTCAACTCATCCATTAGCTTTTCCAACCTCAATACACTTTCAGAATCAATGTCCGGGAGTTTAAAAGAAGCTTTTTTCTCAGGATCATTTGCCAATTGGCTTCCGATGGTAAAAAGTTCGTTTTGAATAGTGAGGAGATTTTTATGATGCTTTTTATGACTGCGATCCCTAATCACACCTATCCAACTGTTCAATTCGTCTACAGTTCCATAAGCCTCAATTCTATTATTGTTTTTATTTACTCTACGTCCACTTAATAATGAGGTAGTGCCTTTGTCTCCTGTTTTGGTGTAAATTTTCATTTGATTAGTTCATTTTTAAGACCGATTGAATATACCTGATAGTAAGTTTTCAATCATCTCTTTTTCTAATTCAACCGGATTAATTTCTGGGTTTTTCAAAACCCACGTATAGAGCCACCTTAAAGTAGAAAGTATAGAAAATAGCGCTAAATCTACGTTCACAGATTCTTTTCCATCGTTCTTAAAAGCTTCTATTAATATGTTCCTAAACGCCAGCTCATATTCATCTCTCATAGAAACATACTGGCTAAATGCAGGCTCTTCTAAATGTACCCAATCAGAGGTAAGTAGCGCCATTCCGTTAGGGTGTTTAATCGTTAATTCCACATGCAGTCTAATTAACCTTTCTAACTGCTCCTCATACGTTAATGTAGAATTTCTAATCACCTCCATCCCAGAGGTAAACGAACGGGCCAAGTCTAGTAATAATATCTGCAGGATCTCTTGCTTGCCTTTGATATGATTATATAAACTAGGAGCTTCTATTTGGAGCTCTGAGGCTATGTCTCTCATAGATGTAGCAGTAAAACCCCTTTTCCTAAAAAGCCGAGCTGCCCCATTTAATATTTGTTTCTTGCGATTAGAATCGGCCATTTATGAATGAGGATATTATTTACTCTTACCCGTTATTATTTTTTTAATCTCATTTAACTTGAAGAGCGCTTCTACCGGGGTGAGGGTATTTATATCCGTACTGATTATTTCTTCCTTCACCTGCTGTAAGACAGGGTCATCTAACTGGAAAAAACTCAGCTGCACTTCTGCTTCAGTCTCCTTTAAGTTACTCGTAGGGCTTACTGATCTCCCTTTTTCACTTTTACTTTCCAACTTTACTAATAACTCATTAGCTCTCAACACTACTTCTGCAGGCATTCCTGCCATCTGCGCTACATGAATACCAAAACTATGATTAGAACCACCTTCTTTTAACTTCCTTAAGAAAATGACTTTATTCTCGACTTCTTTAACTGCCACATTAAAGTTTTTCACCCTAGGAAAGACAGCAGACATATCATTTAGCTCATGATAATGCGTAGCAAAAAGTGTTTTAGCTCTAAATGAAGGATGTTCATGTAAGAACTCAGCTATAGCCCAAGCTATGCTTATTCCGTCATAGGTACTGGTTCCTCTCCCAATTTCATCCAGCAGGATTAAACTTCGGTTGGAAAGGTTATTCAGAATACTCGCAGTTTCATTCATCTCTACCATAAAAGTAGACTCCCCACTCGAAATATTATCTGAGGCACCTACTCTGGTAAAGACCTTATCCACCAAACCTATTTTAGCTGAATTAGCAGGCACAAAAGAACCCATCTGTGCCATAATGGTAATTAGTGCTGTTTGTCTTAGAATAGCAGATTTACCTGACATGTTAGGTCCGGTAATCATCATTATTTGTTGGACTTCATTATCTAATGAAATATCATTGGAAATATATTCCTCATCCAGGGGTAATTGTTGTTCTATTACTGGATGTCTTCCTTCTTCTATTTCTAAAGAGAAACCTTCGTTTACTTCAGGTTTCACGTAATGGTTTCTCACAGCAATTTTAGCAAAACTAAGCAGACAATCCAGCTTAGCCACCGCACTCGCATTAATCTGAACAGGCGCTACAAACTGGGCGCTTTCAGAGACTAGCTCATTAAACAACCTAAACTCGATACCCCCTATTTTTTCTTCTGCGCCTAAAATTTTGGCTTCATATTCTTTTAATTCTTCAGTAATGTATCTTTCGGCATTTACTAAAGTTTGTTTTCTTATCCAGGTCTCGGGAACCTTGTCTTTATGGGTGTTTCTAACTTCTAGATAATACCCAAAAACATTATTATAAGCGATTTTCAGTGATGGTATTCCTGTAATCCCGGACTCTCTCTCCTGAATTTGTCGTAAGAAATCCTTTCCTGAAAAAGCTATTTTTCTGAGCTCATCTAATTCTGTATCTACTCCATCTGCTATAACATTCCCTTTAGATAGAAGTACAGGCGGGTCTTCTTTTAACCTGGACTTAATGCTTTCTCTTAGCGTTTCACAAAGGTTAATTTGATCAGCGAGCTGCTTTAGGCTTTTGTTCTCCTGAAGGCCACATTGTTCTTTAATCGTGATTAGACTAGTTAGCGCTCTGCTTAGCTGAAGAAGCTCCCTCGGGTTAACTCTACCCACAGCTACTTTAGAGATGAGCCGTTCTAAATCTCCTATTTTTTTTATTTCGCTTTGCAACGCCTCTATACTCTCTGTGCTCGAAGTGAAGTGGTCTACAATATTTAATCTTTCTTGGATAGGAGCTAAATCTTTGAGAGGAAGAACCATCCATCTTTTCAGAAGTCGGCTACCCATAGGAGATACCGTGTGATCCATAACATCAATTAGAGTAACCGCATTAGGATGAGGAGAGTGAATTAGCTCCAAATTTCTTATGGTAAATCTGTCTAACCAAACATATTTTTCTTCTTCGATTCGAGAAATAGTAGCTATATGTTTTAGCTCATTATGTTTCGTTTCTCCTAAATAATGCAGTGCAGCTCCAGCAGCTACCACTCCTTCTGCTAAGCGCTCTATTCCGAAACCTTTTAATGACTTAGTCTTAAAATGACTCTTTAATATATCATTTGAAAAATCTCCTGTAAAAACCCAATCTTCTAGCACATACGTATAAAACTCTGACCCGAACCTGGTTTGAAATTCAGCGAGCTTCTGTTTCTGAATTAACACTTCTGAAGGTTTAAAACTTTGAAGCAGCTTATCTATATAATCGTCTTTTCCCTGAGCGCACATGTACTCTCCTGTAGAAACATCTAAGAATGACACTCCAGAGATAGTATCATTTAGGTGAACTGCGGCTAGAAAATTATTCTTCTTATTATCGAGAACATGATCGTGGTATGAAACCCCGGGAGTTACCAGTTCGGTCACCCCTCTCTTTACGATGTTTTTAGTGAGTTTAGGGTCTTCTAACTGGTCACAAATAGCCACTCTATTTCCAGCTCTAACTAACTTGGGCAAATAGGTGTCTACACTGTGATGAGGAAAACCGGCTAGCTCTATAAATGCGGCAGATCCGTTTTTTCTTTTGGTTAATACTATCCCTAATATTCCGGAAGCTTTAATAGCATCCTCTCCAAACATTTCATAAAAGTCTCCCACTCTGAAAAGTAGCAGCGCATCAGGGTACTTCGCTTTTATGCGATTATACTGACCCATAAGGGGAGTTTCTTTAACCGTTACCTTCTTCTTTTCTGCAGCATCATCCATATAAAAAGCGCTCATTTACAAGACACAAAATGCCACCCATTTCAGATAGAGCGGCAGCCGTGTTTAAGAAACCATGTGTCCTCGTTAGATTATGGAAAGATACATACTCAGCCCTTTTCTGGCGCTTTCTAATACTTTTAGGTTTTTAACATTCCATTAACAGAGATGGCCCTTTCTAGTATAATAGAAAGAGAGTACTAGAGCAACACATCATGCTATAGTTAATATGGTCCAGACTGCACAGTGTATCATATAAATTAAAAATGAAGGGCATTGCCCTCCATTTTTAATTTCGATTGCTTACGCAATCTTTTAAATGGATAAATTGTTAAATGGTTAAAAAGCCCGAACTGCACGCACGTACTTCGTGCCGTTCTTAGTGCCGATGCTCTGGCCCCCATTGTAGAAATCCTGCCTCCACGCACTGTAGTCACCGACCTCCGTAGAACTCCAATAGGTGATATTAGCAAAACCGCCAAGCCCTTGTTGGTGTAGATTTAAATACATTTTATTTAACTCTTCAATTGAAGGTAAGTACCAATCGTTAAAAGATCCTCCTGTATATGCAGCGCAAATAGCAGCTGCAGAAGTACTTCCTCCTTGCCACCAATTTATAACTTTAGTATTATATTTTCCTTCAAACAACCCACTTCCATAAGCCCGTGTATCAATATAAGAACCATTATACCAAGGAGCTCCACTGCTTTGATCTGTTAGTGCACAAACAGATC
>Ga0222653_1001075_pt1 | contig 14365 bp, 22 predicted proteins | sample AntAcemetagen419_FD_179856 | JGI IMG/M metagenome (GOLD analysis project Ga0222653, IMG submission 179856) | Saline water microbial communities from Ace Lake, Antarctica - #419 | ecosystem: Environmental > Aquatic > Non-marine Saline and Alkaline > Saline | place: Antarctica: Ace Lake...
CTAGGCGGTCGCCGAAGAACGACTGTGACAGCTCCACGGCGTTGATTGCTGCAATGTGCGCGTCCCATTCGGCCAGCGTTGCGGATCGGAACTCACCTACGCGGTGATGCCCGTTCTGCATCAGCTCCATCGCGTCCGTGATCGCTTTGGCGTGTGCTGCGACCTCCGCGTCGTATTGCGTGCGCGGAAAGAGGAAATCAGCCTTGAGCTCTGCGCCTCGGCTCTTTGCAATGCTGCGCTGAGCGTCAACCTTCTTAGCTTCCTGCTTGAGTGGATCGACTAGCGACTTTCCAGCGCGGTCGATGGCTGCGAAAAATTTACCGATCTTGAGGCCGATGCTGCCGTAGTGTTTGTGCTCAGCGGGGTTGGTTGGATCGAGGACAAGGGATTTAATTTCTAGCTCCAGCTTGTCGATTTCCAGTTTGAGCCGGTCGCCATTAAATAAGGCGAGCGGTGCGCTTTCGTCGATTTCGGGAATCGTAATTTCGTGTGGTTTTTTCATTTCGTTTTCGTGTGTGTGTTATGTGGTGAGGTAGAGGAACAGTTATATGTCCCAGTCCTCGAAATTGCGGCACTCGTCCGGCATCCATCCCAGCCGCGCAGTGCGTGGACTGATTGACTGCGCGACTTCGGCGAGAGAGGCTTCTTTTTCTGCTTGCACCTTATCGGGCGAGGCGGGCTTGTCGGTCTGGTCACTCATGCTCGTAGTGTAGTTGATTTGTGGATACGGTCGGGATGTCTATGCTCAGCTAATACGGGGCATTGACCTCTTTACCTGTTGCGGGATCGGTAGCTGTCGGCACCTCGTTGGACTTGGCCTCCGCTATGGCCATGTCTAGTTTTTTGAGTAGCCCGGTGAGCGCGGGAGTGTTAGCGCTTTCTGACTTTGCAAAGAATGTCTTGATTGCCTGTAGGCTCTTAATGTCGCCGTCAGCAGCGAGGTCAGAAAGCGGTTTGCCCTTCCACTTCGCCGGAGTCGCCAGCGGGTTGACAATCTCGAACCATTTCAGCTCGGCACGTTTGGCCGCCCATGCCTCGGCTTTTTCTGCGGGCGTCTTCTGTATGGTGGCGGGGTGTGGTGTGGTTGGTGTCGTGGCCTTAGGTGCAGGTTTCTCAGCCTCAGGTGTCTCGCCAGCGGGTAAGTCTTCACCTGCGTAAATATTGATGCCTAGCCCGAACATTGCCAGATTCTTAACTAGGCAGCGCATAATTGTTTTATTGATATCAAACATGGTCGCGCCTTCGCAAGTTTTCTGCCCGTAACGCGTTTCATAGGTATAGCTATCAATCTTCTGCGCTTTATTTGCTCCGTCCATGACAGGTAGCCACATTACATGACTTTCGCCCTCTGCCGTGACTTTAGTATGGCACATAAATCCGAGGCCAGGAGTGTTTTCGGTTTTACCTATTTCATATGTTGCATCAGGTGCCTCAGTCTTAAATATGCGCCATGCGTGTGCCCAAGAAAGATACGTTAGATCCTTCTTTTTTTCCGTGTGCTCACTTACGTTAATGCTTGATAGTCGAGCAAATAGCGGCTGGCGTGTGGCCTTTGTTTCCGCGCTCACTCGCTGCCCCCTTTGGCTACCTTGTATGCGAGGTCACTGACGGCGAGGTCGATGACTGCGCCGTCGCTGCGTCCGACGCCTTCGCGGTTGAGCCGTTTGACCGTCGCGTGCGTGGTCGGGGTGATGAACGTGTTGAGCCTCACGCGGTTGACGCGGGCTGCTTTGATTGGTGCTGGTTGATCTGTCATGGTGTGTGGTGTGGTTGCTGTGGTTGGTTGCTGTTGCAGGTCAGAAAGGAACGTCTTCGCCTAGCGGATCGTCGAGGTCAAATCCGTCGCCCTCGGGGGCGTCTGCCGTTTGCACGGTGCGCGGTGCCGGGTTCGCCGACTCTAGCACGGTGATCTGTAGCGCTTTGAGATTTACGTAATACTTCTCGTTATACTCGCGCCCGTTAATAACGAATCCGATTTCGACTAGATCACCTAGGTTTAGTTTCGCTACCAGCTCGGTCTTATCCTTCACGGTCTCAAACTGAATCTCCTGCGGGTATTTGTCCGCTTCGTCGCTTATCACGAATTCGCGCTTGTTAAAGCCGCTGCCGAACGTCTGCTCGTCCTTGATGACCGTCACGCGGCCTTTAATTGTAAATGTGCTCATAATGGGTGGTGACCGGCGGAATGCTGGCACCCAAAAAGCCCGCCGTGTGAGGGCAGGCTGGGGGCTGTGGGTGGTTTGGTTTCAGTTATCTGTTCCCGTAAATTTCAAGGTATTCACGTTTGATCCCAACCCAATTTTTAATTGTCGCAATCATTTGAAGTCTTGCCGCTTGAAATTCCTTCATTTCCCACTTGGCAAGTGTGCCGCTGTTGATTGCAGCCATTGTGCCGCGTAGAGTTGATTTTGCTTTTTCGATTTGATAATTTATATTGTCCATTCCCCCAACATGGGCGCATTGTGCAGGTCGTCAAGTCTTTGTGTGCACATTTATTTATTTATTTTTACGCGCCCCTAATTGCCGAGCCGTCCGCTCAGCGTGGCACGCGTGGCAAACCGCCTGCTGCGCACCGAATAGCAATGAATGCACGTAGTCGCCTAGAGTGTCCTGGATGCCCGCTAACGGCGTGATCCCGTCCACGTGGTCAATCTCATACACCAGGCTTGCTTTGGCGCGTTTCTTGCCGCTTTTGAGTTTCCGAAACTCCTTCTCCGATATTCCCATAGTGCGGGAGCAGGCCGCGCAATCTATGACGAAACGCATTTTGCCAGTCGCAGGGTTTAGCTCTTGGCGACGGATCGACGCGATGAATACGCGCCGTGACGTGTCGCGCCAGATTGGACGCAGACTGCCTTTGATCAGCGTGCGCAGTTTGCCGTCCGTGATGCCGGTTACGGGGTTGACTGGTTTGGCGTTTTTGCGGGTCTTTTTTGGTTCCATAGTCGTGTCGTGGTTTCGTGCCCCCACCCTGCGCGGGTTCGTGCAGGTCTGTCAATACTTGTGTGCATATTTTACGAGTCAGCCAAAACAGCCGAAATCGCTTTGTCAGTCTCGTGCTCAAATATCCGCAGCATCCCGAGGGCATCAATGTCCCCGGCTTGGCACCGCTGAATGACTGTGAGCATTTCCCCACGTGAGCGCGGGGCTTCGGGGTGCCTCGGCTCGGGTTGCTGGTTTTTCTTCCCTGACGGAATTTCAGTATCATGTAGGGCGGCCTCGTATGCGGACAGTTTAATCACGTTTCCGACGATGCGGGCAGGCCAGCCTTTTTTCGGTGGCCAGCTTACGCCTATGTATTCGAGCGTCTTGCGCTTGTAGCCGCCTTTCGAAGTCTTCAGCATTTCGATGTCAGGGAATCCTAGTGTGATCGTGTCGGGGTCGTTCATGGTCGTTTCGTGGTAGTGTAGTTGGTTTCTGGATACGTGGCGGGATGCTACGTGGCAAACCTTATTAAAAATGCTGCGCCGGGCTACGGGCACGGTTCCCCCATACCCCAAAGCCTAAACCTTGAATTATGGGAGAATCGTGCTGTCCTTAAAAAAGAGGCCAAGCTTTTCGCTCTACCCCCGATGCTGGCCTCAGTTCCCGATGAGTAGGCATGATAGCAGGGTAGTGCACGCGATGACATTCCTGAAGCGGTCATCGAATCCGTATTAAGCAGTCCCCAGTTATGAGTTGACGACTGCACCGTAGGACTCGGGCTAATGGATCTCATCGCTTGCTCCTATAAACTGAGACCAAAAAAACCGAGACGCCTGCCAGCAAAATCTCGGTTTTAAAGTGTCACATTGGACGGGAAATATTTCGTGCTGGCAGGCTACGAGGTCGTTTCGATACTCCTACAAATGCAGCGAATCGCCCGCGTGTCAATACCTTATACGAAAAAAGAACCCCGGCTCCTATTAACTGCAAAGGGTTAAGGAAGAAGTCCCCGGGGAAAAATAAAAAGCGCCCCCACCTATTCAGTTAGTGGGGACGCTTAACACACGAAGAACGACTACGAAACCGTCTTTGCATCTGTCACTGTGCGTATTCAGATTGTGAATACAAGCCCTATTGCCATATTTTTTATTACAATGCCTTGACGCGCCGCATACCACGCTAGAAAGTGCCCTCCTATGGGACGACCGCGAATGACCGACAGGGAAAAGGCGACGAAGGCCGCCGAGCGAAAGCAGCAGCGAGCCGACCGTGGACTACCGCCGGTCATCGATGGCTACATAGACCGAGACCTCGAAGCCTACCAGGCGCAGCGGGCGAGCGAGGTCAAGGCTGCGCGGAAGCTGGCAGCGAGGCTGGCTGGTCAGCGGGCTGGTGCAATGACGGCGATTCTGCGGATGCGCGGAATCGCGGCTGAGTAGGGCGCGACTATTTATTTCATAAATATGCACACAAGTGTTTGACACGTGTGCAGGTCGGCGCATGTTGGGGGCATGGACAACATCGTAAATACAGCAGAAGAAAACGAAAACAAAGATAAGGCGCTGGTGCAAAAAGCCCAAGCTGCGCTAACTTACTGCCGCGACCGTGAAAGCGTTGCACGTCGCGAGCTTGCCGTAACAGTTGAGGCATCAAAAATTGCTAAAGAAAAAATGGAAAAAGTTTTTGCTAAATGCGAAGAGCGCGCTGTTGCCCGTCGCAAATCTGGTTTAATTGAAATGAATGCAGGATATTAAAAACATGAACACTATTAACAAAGCCCCAAATCGCTGGAAGTCGATCAAGTCAAGTAGGCCCCCAAAGGGCGTTGCTTTTGAAGTGCTAAATTTCGGATTTTACAAAGAGCAAATGTACTTAATCCAGCGAGGAAAATACAATGGCTACGGAATTGCAGGGGTCGAAAACGAGCCAGGCGAGCACTGCAAGCCATCTACGATTACGCACTGGCGAACACTTCCCATCGCCTGACGGCTCACACCATCACGAGCCCGAGTCAAGGGCTGGACTTGACGCCGCAAAACCTCAACCGTAGATGGGGCATGGCAGCCGGAAAGACGGCACGTTCTTTATCAATTTCAGGGCATTCACAGACGAGGTTTTTGTTTCCCTCTGCGCACACCGCGCCGTCTGCGTTTGCTCCCACCAGCAGCCCCCCGAAGGGTCTGATAATCCTATATGCAGTACACCGCGAGGAAGTGTGGGGGATCGCGGCTGGTGGACACTTTGCCATGCCATGACCAGACGGTCGTAAGATAAAGTGAATCGAAGCCCGAAGCATGTTAAGGGTAAGGCCGAGCCTTTCGGCGATGTGCGCGCTCCCGCCGTGCAGCAACTCAATAAGGCAAGCGGGGACACTTTCACACACACACACACGAACTATGACCGACAAACAGCCACCCCCCACCGAGCAGCCCACACACTGCGCCCGCCTCAGCCCATACGGCCGCCCCGCGTTCATCGAGCGCGAGCCTGACCGCGACAGCGAGCGCATGGAGGCGCAGAGGGAAGGCCGGCTGATGCCGAAGGCTCGGGTCAATTTCAAAGGGTAGTGATTTCATTAAATTACCAACTACTAAAATATTATGGACGGAAACATGTTTGCAGGTCTCGGAACGTTTATAGCGATTCTTTCGATATTCGGAATCTTCGGTGTGTGGAAACTTATCGAAATAATTATATGGGTGTTCACGAATGTGAGCATTTCATTCTAACAAACACTATGAAAACACGCATCATCTACATCAGCGGCCCGATCACGGGCATCCCGCTACACAATCGCCCCGCGTTCGCCTCTTCTGCTTACGAGTGGCGGCAGCTAGGCTACGCGGTCATCGACCCAGCGGTCAACTACGACGGCGCTTCTGCGGTCACCCACGCGCAGTATATGCGGCTGTCGATCGCGCAGCTGCTCTGCGTCGATGCCGTCTACATGCTGCGGGGATGGGCGCACTCTAATGGTGCGTTGGCTGAGCACGTAGTCGCGCAAGCGTTGGGGCTGGATATTAGCTATCAGTAAATAATCAATAAATATGCACAAAAAAGACTTGACGACCTGCACAACGCCGTCCAGAGTCTTGGTATCGAAGCGATTAACGCGACGAACACACACGATAGGAAACTACGAAATATGGAAAAAGAACGAGAAACAGGAAACGTGCTAAATGAGGCACACGGCGAAAACTGGTCAATATACCATTCCGACTGCATAGACGGAATGGAAATGCTACCCGACAACTCAGTCGATTTGTCAGTATATTCTCCGCCTTTTTGCGGAATGTATCAATACTCTTCGTCGCCTCGCGACCTTAGCAATTGCGACAACTACGAAGAGTTTTTTGAGCATTACGAATACGTAGTTTCGCAGATCGCGAGGACGACAAAGCCGGGTCGATTCACTGTAGTCCACTGCATGGACACTCCTAAGTCTGGAAGCTCTGCCACTATCGGCGGATACAAAGACTTCCCCGGCGACATTATCCGGCTACATGAAAAGCTAGGGTTTGACTTTTGGACACGCCGCGCCGTATGGAAGGAGCCTCTAGCCGTGCGCCTTCGCACGATGTCAAAAGGCCTCGCGCATAAGCAGATTTGCGACGATGCTACGCTGACTACGGTTGCGGGCGCAGACTACATTTTGGAGTTCCGCAAGCGGGGCGAAAACGCCGTGCCTGTATCGTATCCTACCGGATTGCATAGATACGCCGGTGCAAACAAAATCCCTACCGAAGCATTGGATTGGCGCGGATTTGTAGGCGATCAGAAAAAGAACCGCTTCTCTCATTTTATTTGGAGAAACTACGCATCTAGCATTTGGGATGACATCCGAATCGGCGAGGTGTTGCCATACGAGGAGAGCAAAGACCCGGACGACGAGCGACACGTTCACCCGTTACAGTTGGACGTGATTGAGCGAGTCGTTGTGCTAAGGAGCAACCCAGGCGAAATAGTAATGACTCCATTCATGGGAGTCGGATCGGAGTGCTTTGGCGCGGTTCTTAATGACCGAAAAGCCATAGGATTTGAGCTAAAGGAGAGTTATTTCAAGCAAGCCATTAAAAACATGCAAGAGGTTAAGTCGCAGTCGAACCAGGAGGATCTAGCACTATGAGCTTCGACATTTTTATAGGCGGCAAAACTCAATTTGCAAAGGAGGGTGGATTTGATGCCCTGTTCGTTCCCGACTATCTAAAGGACTTTCAAAAGTCCCTAGTTCAATGGTCTGTTCTTAATGCACGATGTGGGCTTTTCGAGGACTGCGGACTAGGTAAGACAGTTCAACAATTGGTATGGGCGCAAAACATCGCAATGAAAACAAACGGGCGCGTAATGGTATTGACTCCTCTATCTATAAGCGAGCAGACGGTAGAAGAGGCCGAAAAGTTTGGGATCGAAGCCGAGAGAGCGCGTGATGGAGTTTTACCAGATTGCAAGATAGTCATAACCAATTATGAGCAACTTCATAAATACGACTCAAAAGATTTTGTAGGATGCGTTTGCGACGAATCCAGCATCCTTAAAAACGTAAAAGGTAAGACCAAGATGGAGGTAACCGCATTTATGCGGAAAATGTCATACCGGCTACTATGCACCGCTACAGCATCGCCGAATGACTATATAGAGCTGGGAACTAGCTCTGAGGCTTTGGGGCATTTCGGATATATGGATATGCTTAAAAAGTTTTTCAAATCGGACGATGGAAGTATGGCTATTGGCGGTTCAGGCGGAAAGGCACGCGGAGGATCTAGGTCATTCGGCGGAAAGATGAGATTCAAAGGACACTCTCAAGAGGAGTTTTGGAGATGGGTATGCTCATGGGCTAGAGCTATTCGTAAGCCATCAGACCTTGGGTATGACGACACTGGATACGACTTGCCAGAGCTACGCGAAAACTTGCACCTAGTAAAATCTGAAACCGTAGCGGATGGGTTCTTATTCGCCCTCCCGGCGGTAGGACTATTAGAGCAACGGCAAGCAAGGACTAGGACTATCAACGAGCGGTGCGAGCTTGCCGCTAAATTAGTCGTTGATCGCGGCACTACGTCAGTATCATGGGTGTCAACTAACGCGGAATCAAGGATCGTAACTGACATGATACCGGGATCAGTTGAGCTTACCGGATCGGAGCTTGACGAAGTGAAAGAGGAAAAGCTTAAAGCATTTCGGAGAGGCGAGATAAAAGCATTGGTTACTAAGCCAAAGCTGGCAGGATTTGGGCACAATTGGCAGCACTGTAATCATCAAACCGTGTTCCCGTCTCACAGCTTCGAGCAGTATTATCAATGCGTGCGCCGGTCTTGGCGATTTGGTCAGACTAGTTCCGTTGACATTGATGTCGTGAGCACTCAAGCCGACGAAGCGGTGCTGAAAAACCTACAGCGAAAAACAAAATTGTCCGAAGAGGGATTTGACCGAATGGTTGACCTTATGTCGGATTTTATGAATCACGAAAGGAACGACTATAATCCATCCGTAAAAGCAATTATTCCAAGCTGGCTAACCTAGCCGACGAGCACCACACCGAACCCACTACGAACTATGCTTCACATGAATCACTCCCGCGAATCCCACTGCATGGATTACGCTAACTCACTCAAGCTCAAGATGGAAACAATGATGCGGACTGGCGACATTTGCGACGGCAACCGCAGCCGATCCGACTCCAGCACGGTTGACGCCGCAATGATCCGCGTCGGCAACGGTGAGCGTCCGTCTGCCGTCGCTGCCGATCTCGGCATCCATCCGCAAAGCATCTACTGCCGCACTGCGCGCGCTAGGAGAGCGGAGCTCGCGTGATCTACACACTCGCACTCTACGCGCTCACAGCGTGCCTACTCGCCCCGTCTGCTGCTGCGCTTATAGTCGTGGTCATGTCGTGGCGGGCGGGCCTGTGAGCGTATCCATAAATCAACTACACACGACTATGAAAAACGAAACAATCAAAACATACGCGCTAGTCGCCAGCACAGGTGAAGCACTTCGACTTACGGAGGCTGGCGAATCCCTATATTTTCAGATGGGCCCTGACCTTGATTATATTGAGCTTAGGCTCTTGGCGATTAAGTTTAATTGCTTAAATCCCTATCAGGTGTTTAACGACAGTTACTTGCTGCAATTGCAGCACTGCTTCACCGTCACCGAGCTTGACCCGTGCCGCGCGCCAGCCGGCTGCCCGGAGCTGGCGCCGTGGCTGGCGTATGTGGGATTTGGCAAAGACATCCCCGAGTCAGAAGGGCAATATTACATGGTGGATTCACGCAGTCAATGGGTTGGCGGATTTGACGCACCCCGTAGCCACTACGCCGTTGACGTGCGCACCGCATGGACACAAAGGAACTACCCCGACCACTGCCGCATCCGCGCATACGTTGCGCCGTGCGCAATTGATGTAGCGTGGAATGCTCACTCAAATGGGGGCGCGTATACGTTTCCCCGCGAAGAGCACTTCCGCGCAGGGTGGAAAGCCGCAATGTCGCACGCAATCACTAACAGTAAGGAGATTCTCGAATCACTATGAAACTACCTACTCACATTCGCCACGACGGCTTTGATTACGATCAACTCACGCGCACCGCAGGGCATGCGCTATACCGAAAAAGCAAGGGCGCAGGGCATTGCAGCTACGAGGTCATTACGATCCAACGAGCAAAGGCCGATTACACTTGGCCAGTCGGCAAGAAGACACTGAAAGGAACGGAGTCTTACCCCTCGTCTACGTTGTGGGGGCGCGCTGGCTGGTCGTTTCAGACATTGCGAGAGGCAGAGGCCACTTTTGCAACCCTGACGGCAGCAATGGAGGATTGCGCACTATGAGCACGCCAACCACCACACCAACCACCACACCGCTGACCGACCGCCAGCTCATCGACGAAGGGCGCGGCTATGGGCACACGATCAACGCCGCGTTTTGCCGCAAGATCGAGCTGCGCATGCACGCCGCCGAGGCTGATCTTGCTGCTGAGCGGGCGCGGCTGGACTGGCTGCTAAGCGAAAGCGACGACTCCCTTGATCGGTTGGACTGCTGGAGCCGGTTTGACATTGACGCGATTTTAGACGCGGAGGGCGAACATGAGTGAAGCGCACAAATACAGATTCCGGCGCGTCAACGTGCCGAAGTTCGCGCTGACCCTAGACGGCATCGAGCTGGTGTTCACCGGCGAAAACACGGCGGGCGAGGCTATGCAGTTCTCGGCTGTCGTGACGTGGGCGTGGATCGGCGCGTTCGTGCGGGCTGCGCGGGCGTTCTGGTTTGTGGTTGATAAGCCGTCGCGGATTGCGGAGATGGCGCGGATTGAGAAAAACCTGTAAGTCACAGCGGCAACCGCAGCGACGGAAAAACCGCCTTGACTAGCTCGTGTAGGCATAGTCGCAGGCGGCGTGATTTGAGGTGCTGTTTAGCACAATACCAGTGCAGTTGTCGCTGCGTGGGCGCTGGCACTAGAGATGGCCAGCTTTGAGCTTCTTGACGATCGTCTTACTCTTGGTGTCCATCTTGCGCGACAGTATCGCCTTTAGTTCTTCGGCTTCGGTCGGGTTTTCGGTTTCCCATTCGCTAATCGCCGACACCATGGCCGCGCCGGTCTGCTTTAGCACGGCTCGCGATGTGCCTGCAATGGTCTGCACTAGCTGTATGACGAGCGGGATTAGCGCAGGCACTAGCACGCAAGCGACGACGATCAGCAGCACGACGACAAAGCCGCCTGCGCCCCATAGCGACAGTCCAGTGCCTTCCAGTGCCGTGCCTTCGCGCTTGTCGAGCCATGCCATCAAGTCGGCTAGATCATCCTCGTGTGAGCGGTTACCTTTGGTCAGTGCGGCGGAAACGTCGTTTGCTGCGAGGATAGGACGCTCAGGAGAGCCTACACGCTGCGAGAGGTCTATCGCTACGCCCTTTGCTTCTGCGGGCTGTTCTACGGCTTTTGACAAGTAGTCGGCGGCTTGGCGGATGTCCTCGGTAACCTCCTTGACCACGGGCGCGGCGACGTTGTCTTGGAAAATGCGCTTGCTCTGGAGTCCGACACTCGAACAACCTGCGCCCAGTATCAGGATTATGGATACAGTAAAAAGGGTTGTGATGTTTCGGAGTGTCATGGCGTTGGGATTGGTGTTGGCGGTTCGATTGGGTGGATATCTGTGACGTTAAATCTGTAGGCGATAGACTCGTCAGAGTCGCGCTCGGTGATCACGAAGAATCCATCGTCGGTCACGTAAATATCAACCGTTGCCATCGGCGTCGGAAGTGGTCGCGACGCACACCCTGCGCAGTGTATCAGGATTACGGATACAGCAAGTACGGCGGTGATGATGCGGTCGGTCATTGGTTGTCTCGCGGTATCTTGGCGATTTCAACGGTCAGCCCGATCACGGCATCAGTCAGTTTTTCGGTGGCCTTTTTGCCGTCCGCTTGCGTTTGCAGTATCGCGTCAATCGTCGCGTCTTGTCGCTCGTCTGCCATGCTGCTTGCCTGCACGGCTTTTTTGAGGTCGCGGGCTTCGGTGCCTGCGTAGATCGATACCATTCCTAAAAATAGTAGCGATCCTACCAGTATTAAGCTCGCGTATTTGTTCGGGATTTGAATCGTGTTGGATTGGTTTGGCATGGTCTTAAATTATCCGTTTGAATTATTGATCCAAGCTTTTGCGGTAGCAATACCTAGACGCTCTTGAGTCGCGGCATCTATATGGCTAGCGTCTTCCCATGTGGCTGTAACACCTTCGGGAGAATCGGAATCCACCCAGATATTAGCTGAGCTTAAATTTGCAACGGTCACCTGTGCTGCGCGGACTTCATTCTGACCTGGTTTATCTCCACCGCCCTCACCATTACCATTCCAATCAGGTGACCGTATAATAATAGCGCGAGTGGCGGAAGTTGCCCCTGTTACATTAGCGCGTAAATCTTCAAGTAAGCGAGTAAGGTGCGTTTGATACATGCCAGCTAAATCTTGTGTGTAGCCTCCTTCTGAACCCGTGTAGTTTGAATCCTCTGCGCCTTGAAACCACACGAAATAAATACGAACGGAAGAGCCAGAATCTTCCTGTATTTTGGCAAGCCTTGCATTAACATAAGCAATCATTGAAGCCCACTGATCCGCGTCACCTGGAGGCAAGTCGTCTTGGGGGTCTAGTAGTCTGCGGCTTTCGGCTAAAAATGACGCAACAGATGTTCCTCCGATGGCAAATCTTACTATGTTTATATTCCTACTGCCGTGAGTGGCATAGAGATAACGAGATAATCCAACATTAGGGCCGAATCCTGTAACTGAGCCAGACGGGTAATAATCTAAAAATCTGCCATAAAATTCGTCACTGCCCCCTAAATTTCGTTGCTCAAGGAGGTTACCATCGTTTGCACGAGTTGTTGCTGATGTCCCATCTACATTACGCCCAACCATATTTGATTGACCTAACATAATAAAAACATCCTTAGGCTTTTTTAATAGAGCATTTAGTTTTGCATCAATCCCCGCTTGGTTTGACGTTTGATCAGATGCGTAAATTATTAAGACCTGAACTTTTCCATCAATAGAATCAAACCCATTATTTCGGGAAAAAGCACGGGAAAAAGAAAACGTGCCAGAAAGCGACGCGGTTCCCCTAGAAAAAGTTCCTGTTCTGACGTTATTTACATTTGCTGCTGTCCTTATGTGCGAAAGCCTACGGCGATCATTAGAGTAACCTACATTGATATTAACTGTTCCATCGCCATTAACAATTTCCCAATTTCCCGAGGTTTCTACTGCGCGAAGTCGAGGGTTAGGTGACCCCGTTGCCCCTAACAATGTACCGTTTCCTCCTACCCCATACTCTACCACCGAAAAAACAGAAAACGCTCCAGTCAAAGAAACGGTTGTCTCAAAGTCGTAGAAACTGGTTCCCGTGGAAACCCCGCAAGGCATTTCTTGCTGTGTGAGCAGCACACCCGCAGCAACTATTTGATGCTGCGCAGATCGAGTCGCTTGCACTAAATTATTGGTATTTCCAGATTGGTCGTAATAAATAAAAATCCACGCTCCGCCCGATTGAGACCATGTAGCAAGGTCTCCATTTATGATTTCTTGATAAGTAAAATCTCGTCGAGCTTCGTCGCTGTTCCGCTGTGCGTTAATTGTAGGCGAGCCTGACGCAAAATCTTTCGCCAGTGCCATCGGGGAGTATGCTCCTGCTGCTCCGGGGTAGGCGTCAAGTGGGCTTGCCCGCTGCCCGAAACTTCGGACGATGCCGGTGACTGTCGGGCGGACGATGCTGCGGACTATGGGCTGCACTGGCATTAGCGGAGGTCGCGGAAGGTTGAGATTGAAACGATCACGCTGGAAGAACCGCCTGCGTCGGTCATGGTTGCGCGAAACAGGCACTTTGCCACATCGATGTTCTCGGCTTTGTTGTCCGTAGCTGCAAACGCCGTGCCGTTGGAGTCAGTCAAGTCGTGGTATGTGGTGCCGCCGTCCCATGACGCTTGCATGGTTACGGTCGCGCTGTCGAACGTGCCAGCCGCGGAGAGTGTGTAAGCGCCGTTTGCGGCGATTGGTGTGGTGCTGCCGTTGGCAGTGAGTGCGGGAAGTTGGCTCATGGTAGTGTATTAGGATTATGGATACGTTTTGTCAAAGTGATTCGCGGCGGTCGGCTACACGGTGAATGCGGTGTTGGTGATCGCAGCGCCGCCTGCCAGCGTGATGTCGGAATCAACCGCGTGTGTTTGGTTGAGCGAGCCCTGCACGTAGACGGTCTGTGCTGATGGCGCGTCGATGCTCTTGGCGGTGCCGCTGCCGTTCTTGGCCGTGATGATGGTGCAGTTCTTGAGCTGCACATTGCCCGTGACGCCAGTGCCGTAATTGATGCCGATGGTTGCGCCGTCGCCACCGACGGTTGTGGCTGTGAGGTCGCAGTCGACGGCGTTGAGTGTGCCGCTCCAGTTATTTGAGATGTCCACGATCACACCGTTTGACTGGGTGGACTCGATGCGGCCCGTGATGGTGAGGCTGCCTGATCCTGACAATCTGACGGGGCGGTCTGTTGAGGTGAAGTTTGCGCGAGTGATTGTTTGCACGCCGGCGCTGCAAGCAATAAAAGTGCCTGCGTTGCCTGCGTTTTGCACTCCGCCGGAGCAAGAAATAGAAGTGCCTGCGTTGCCTGCTGTCTGCACGCCGTTGTAGCAAACAATATTATCGCCAGCGTTACCTGCGGTTTGCTCGCCGTTGTAGCACTCAATATAAGTGCCCGCGTTGCCAGCGGTTTGCTCGCCGCTAGAGCAATAAATTAAAGTGCCAGCATTACCTGCTGCCTGGATTCCGCCGTTGCACTCAATATAAGTGCCCGCGTTGCCAGCGGTTTGCTCGCCGCTAGAGCAAGTAATAGAAGTAACCGCATCCATCCGCGCGAAATTCATCACCGCGCTGGCATGATTGCAAAGAAGCGACTGCGCCAAT
>Ga0222653_1001076_pt1 | contig 14364 bp, 21 predicted proteins | sample AntAcemetagen419_FD_179856 | JGI IMG/M metagenome (GOLD analysis project Ga0222653, IMG submission 179856) | Saline water microbial communities from Ace Lake, Antarctica - #419 | ecosystem: Environmental > Aquatic > Non-marine Saline and Alkaline > Saline | place: Antarctica: Ace Lake...
CCTTTGATTAAAACTTTACTTCCCTTCTCTTCAAACTCTACAACACCTTTGATGTGTGGATGATTAAAAAGACTTGTCGCTACAATCATTTAATATCCACTGGGATTTTATATCGAGCAAAAGACATTTCAGCAATCTCAATGGGAATCAATGAAAGAAAGAAAATGTTCATTCTTGTAGTCGTTGGTATTGTATACTCTCACTTCAATGTCTCCAAAAAAGACTGAGTTGTTGGGGAGTTTCCAGATTTTCTCCTTTGTTTGTTCGTTGGCGTGATATGTCGCGTCCTTCAGAGTGTGAAAGAAGCCACGATCGAGAATTTGGTTGGCGAGGACAACGTTGGTTATAAACATTTCAAGATGTTTATTTACAAATGTATTTTCTACTTAGGTTTCGAGATCGGAAACATACTCTTCATCATCTACTACTTCTTCTTCATCTGGTTCAACATCCAACTGTCCTTCTTCGTCAGGAACCTGGTCTTCTTCCACCTCTTCTTCGGGTATTTCATCGGCGATGACTTCCTCTTCAATCTTCTTTTCTTCAATCTTCTTTTTATTCTTCTTTGTAGGTTCCTTCTCGAATATCTTGTCCAATATTTTAGGAACTTTTTCAGCGAATTTCAACTTTTTTTCATGCGACTTTCTAATTTTTTCCAAGAATTCCTTACTAAATCCATGAGCCTTGTATGCCTGAAGTATAGTTTTGATAGGAGCCTCTTTACCGTGACGATAATACTTTTCATACATGGTTGCAATAGCTCCATTCACCTTGACGCGCACAGCACCATTCTTAAGAACGCGGAGGAGTACTTGGATCGTATCACCAAACTTAATCTCTGGTTCATCTGAGGGCTTGTAAATACGACAGGGTGGCGCCTTGGGGAGTCTAGGTTCTTCGTAGGGTATACCCAAGTTTTGATGATTATTCTTCAATGCCTTGAGATAATCTTCCTCCTTGTATACAGGTCGTTTATGAAACGTGAATACTTTAATTGGTTTGGGAATTATAATGTCATATAAAAATGTACCCTCTTTAGGTTTATCCCCCCGAATAGGTGGAGGGCATCTAACACGCTGCGACGGTCTCTTGAACAAGCTCATCTTGTTTTTCGGTGATCGTCTCTTCTAACTTAGGTTTAATAAAATAATCAAGCTCACATCGAATGATATGTGCAGATTGTTGATTGAGATGTGTGTAATATGGACCCCAGATCTCAATGACTTTGCGCTCTTTGTCGTACCAAAGGTAATCAAGTCCCAACTTTTTAGTGAGCCAATAGAATCTCTTACCAGTCTTTCCAACGAAAGAAAACACCTGATCCTCATCATACTCGGAGACGTCCATTTGAGAGTAATGAGTTGTTGGGGGGGTGTACGGGGCCATCGTTCTTCTTTGCTAAAGATGCCTCCTTTTGTTTAAGTAAGTTTCTTACGTGTTTTGTGGAATATACGTCTCTACTGTTTTTCTTATCGTTTTTAGTCACACGTTTTTTGGGTTCTTTATACTCCATCTTTATATATTTGTATAATCGCTTTTAACTTAGGCTTCCTCTTCATCGACAAGTGAAACGTCGTCATCTGATTCATCTTCATCACTCGTAGAGTATTCGAAATCCTCATCTTCACTGTCATCGATAAGTTCATACCCACGTGGAACCTTTACAAAGAGACCAGTTTCTTCGAGGGATTCTACATCATAGAATCCAGAGACTGAAGTTTTGTTCACCTCTTCTTCCTGGGGCACAAAATTATACAATTTAAACTTATTACGATCAAGGAAGTTAACGATATATACGTCTTCTTTTTCTGAAACGGTTTTGGCAATTTGGGTTGTACCATCTTCACAATCGATATCAACGATCATAACTATGTATTTTAAATTTTAAATCTTTAATAACATTAATGAATAACCTCAAGGCCTGGGGAGTACGCTATATATCTTATAGAAATGTAGGGCCCACGGATGCAGTTATGTTCGACATAGATGATACACTTATCTTTACAAATGGCAAAGCTAATGTACCTATGATAGAACTGTTACGTGAAGCGAAGTCTATGGGTTACAAGATTGTCATAATAACAGCTCGACCGGGTATCGGACCTGTTATTAAGTGGACAATTAAACAACTAGGGGAATATAGAATTGGGTTTGACTATTTGGGGTTTACAAGTGCATCTACAAAAACAAAAATGAAAAAACAACTACCTTACAACTTCATACTATCCGTAGGGGATCTACCAACCGATCTAACTGATTCTCCACACTTTCTTAACATTTCCAATTTTGACCACAATTGAAACAACTGACGAACACTGTCATCGGTTCATCAGCTGATCTCGTTTGCATTTGATAATACGTTGTCTTCACAGATTTACAGCGACCACATTTGAAGAAACCATCTTGATTCTTGATTTCTTTCGCATTATATTCTTTTCGTAATTCCTTATGGATTCGTTCTTCAATCTGTTTCGCATATCGTCCATCTGGATATAATTGTTCTGGTCGCATATCAATAATATCCAAGACAGAAATACGTTTGTCTAGAAGTTTAGTCTTTATTTCAGAGTTGTCTATCAAATTCGTCTTCAGTGATAGGAACTTATGTTTGTATATATTCGTGAATTTATGATTGTCCCAAGCGGGTTCAAATCCACATAACCTACTTCTTTTCTCAGAATGACGAACAATACATTTTTCCAAATCTGTACATAAATCATCTATAGGTGTCAAATGTAAAATCTCAGCCAGTTTATCAATAACATACTTACGTGTTGGGTTATCCATACTCAACTTTAGTGAGAAACCTTTATGTTTCTCAATACTTAGGGGAGAGGAAGTCCAGAATAAATATCAGAACGCTCAGGGGAATCAAATGCATCAGAAACCCTGCGAGAGGGATTAGTATCTATAAACCCATACCGATATTCAGCTCGTCCACTGGCGTACCCCTCGCGAACATAATAAATAGTGAACACGATGAACACACATACGGTAGCAATCATTAACAGATTACTTGGTGTATTTTTCATTTATAAGTTACGGATATTTTTTTGTGGATACATGTCATGATGACAAAGGCAATACTAATCCATGAAAATGTGGGTAATATACGAGAAATAGACATAGACATTACCCCACATAAAAATGAAGTTTTTACACTTCTAGAAGGAAGACAAACGTTCATAGGTCAATGGCCTGATATCGATGTTGTTATTATGAAACCTGAGGATGGTAAACTGAAGAACGCGAACACTTTACCAAACCCATTTGATGTTGAAGATGTATATGGAAAAATTTTACTCGTGCGAATGGATGAGAACTCCGATCCACAAGATTTTACTTTAGAAGAATATGAATCATTTTTACTTAGGCACAAATGCCTCCCGGTTTAATACCGCATTTGCATATTTCATACACAGTTGGAAGTGTATATATGCCCAATCTGTAGGCAAGTCGACCGAGGGTTTTCCTGGTAGAGGATTGTCATTGACTATCGCGATAATGTCAACCTTTTCACCACTTATCGACTTTACAGTGACATTACCAACCCTCTTCAACCACATTGCATGTTTTTCATCTTTACTGTCGAAGCTCCTAACGAAGTGCGCCATTTGTATTACTTGGGATTCTTTTCTATAAGTAGACGCGCACTCGGATCAGTTATATTAGTCCACCTCGGTCTCCATATCTCAGAGATTAAATGATCATTATCTTTTCCATACATCGTCCAAAAGACATTTCTGTACATAGCCTCTTCTTTCGTCAGAGGTGTATTATACGCACGCGTTTTTGCTCGTGTCTCTCTAAACATTTTTTCATCGACTTCACTCTCGGCATACTTTTTAATCTCATCAACCCAATTTGTCCCGACAGCGTCACTCATACCATCCTTTTGTCTCCATAAAACATCTGTGGGAAGGTATCCCTCAAACGCCTCACGAAGTATGCGTTTCTCAACCTTATCAATCTTGATCGTCTGATTCATAGACATACATATATCAATAAAGTTCTTATCGAGAAATGGTACGACCAAATCGAGACCGTGGGCCCCTGCACACCTATCAGCCCTTAACCCATCGAATTGATGAATCAAACGAAGACGACGCATGTTTTCACAGGCAAATTCATCGACGTTCGGTGCGTTATGGAAATAGAGGTATCCACCCAAGATTTCATCGGCGCCCTCACCAGAAAAGATGTATCGACAAGGTGTGTGCTTTTTTATATATTTACAGAGGAGCCACATAGGTGTACTCGCCCGTACTGTCGTCGTATCGTATGACTCTAGGGTATGAATCACGTTGTTAATATGTGCAATACCTTCTTGAGGTGTAAACTTTACTTCAGTGTGATCACTTCCTAAATAGTCAGCAACTTTGCGAGCAGCTTTGAGATCGGGACTCCCTTCGAGACCGATGGAGAACGTCTTAATCTTACCAAGTTTACGTGTGGCGATCGATGCAATTAAACTACTATCAAGCCCACCAGAGAGGAGAAAACCAATGTCGCGTTCAGTATTTTCAATTCGTTCATGAACAGCGTTTTCGAGTGCATCCCGAATTTTCTTGTGATATCTCGTCTTGATATACTTGTTCACTGGCCAATATCCATTGTAATAACACACAAAGTCGTCGATGTAGGAGTCAAAGATGTGACCAGGTGGGAAGATATGGATTTTAGAGTTCAAGAAAAGTAGAGCTTTCACTTCACTCGCAAAGGCGATCGAATTCTCATCATACCGTGTGTAAAACATTGGTCGTACACCAATGGGATCCCGAGCGGCGATAATACGCTTTCCATTCGTCCATACGAGTGCAAAATCCCCATTAATGTTTTCAACCGCTTTCTCGATACCGAAACTTTTGATCAAGGGAAGTAGGACTTCACAGTCACTGTTACTTACTTCATCACCTCTCAGAAAGTCTCGATAATTATAAATTTCACCGTTACAGATGAGCATTTCATCATCTTTTCTGAAAGGTTGCATACCTGCATCAGTCAAGTCATTGATTGCGAGACGATAAAAGTCCATACGACATTTACCCAAGGATTTACTTCTATAATCATCAGGCCCTCGGTGAGAAAGAAGATAGGAAGGGACATCTACTTCTTCACCGAAAAGAGCTAAAATACCACACATTACTGTTACAGACTATGTTATTTTTAAGTTACATTCAAGCACATCTCTATAGAGTTTATCATCAACCTCTGCATCCATTTCCTGACCAGCCATCGATATAGACTCCAAGCCGTTCATTTCTTCTGTATCAAATCGTAACACACAAAAAAATGACGTGTTTGTCCGAGACGCAATTCTATCTATGGTAGCGAAGTCATAGGTTTCTACATCGAGATAACGAAGAACTTGTTCAGGTGTGCGCAATTTTATAAGTTTACTCTCAAGTTTTCTTTGTCCTTGTGACATATCAAATGATGGCCACACACCATGCTTAGATCTAAATATTGATACATAATTTACACAATCTAGAGCTTTTTCCTTTTCAGCAAAACATATAAATCGAGTTTTATTCGATGGATCAACTAAACTCAAGTAGGTTCCGTTTACATTCATTTTTACAAAGTGGAACTCCATATAAATTATATAAAGAAAAAATCTTTAAATACTATATATATAGATGAACTTCCCAAAAACACCTGGACAATGTAGATATATGCTCGCTCTTAGGTCTCCCAAACCCATCGTGATTGGGACTGGACCAGCGGGTTCTGGTAAAACGATGCTCGCGTGTCAGATTGCACTCGAACACGTACAAAAGCAACAACGCCCCAAGATTGTCCTCACACGCCCCATTGTAGCCGCGGATGAAGACTTGGGATACCTTCCAGGTGATATGGATCAGAAAATGGAACCATGGACAAAGCCGATGTTTGATATTTTTGAGCAGTACTTTTCATACAGTCAAATCGATAGATTTGTCAAAATAGAACCTCTCGGGTATATGAGGGGTAGGACATTTAGTGATACCCTTATAATTGCTGATGAGATGCAAAACGCCACACCAAACCAAATGAAAATGCTTCTTACGAGGGTTGGTGAAGGTACAAAGGTCATCGTGACAGGGGACTTGGAACAATCTGACTTGGGACCTAATAACGGTCTCGCAGATCTCATATACAAAATGCAGTGTCAAGATCTTGATTATATTACACACGTTGAAATGGAGGATGAAGATATTGTTCGTCATCCAGCGGTTAAAGAAGTGCTCAGTATTTTATCAAAATGAAAGTCGTCGTCGCCCTACCGGGTAGAACTTTCTCTGGTACATTCCTGATGCGGTGGTCAGAAACACTTCTTGAACTCACAAAAAGAGGCTACCAAGTCATGGTTTCAAACGAATTTTCAAGTTTTGTCACCTTCTCGAGAATGAAAACCCTTGGTCTCGATGTTCTTCGGGGTGCTGATCAAAAACCCTTTGGTGATAAAGTCGACTACGATGTATGGCTGACTATAGATTCTGATATCGTCTTCACACCTGAACAAGTTATAGAACTTCTCGAAGATACAAAAAAATATCCAGTCGTCTCAGGTCTCTACCGAATGCAAGATATGACACACCTCGCGTGTGTAAAAGACTGGGACTTGGACTATTTCAAAAAGAATGGGTCTTTCAAGTTTATGCGCGCCGATTCGATGGAAGGTATGGACAAGTACACATCGGTGGCGTACAATGGTATGGGCTTCTTCGCGTGTCACAAAAAGGTGTTCGAGAAGTTGAAATATCCATACTTTAGCTATCCACTCATAGAGATAGAAGCTGAAGATGGGACTCTTTTACGGGATATTTGTTCTGAAGATGTCGCCTTCTGTAAAAACCTCATTGAGGCGGGGATTGAGATAATCGTGAATACGACCCTCCGTGTTGGTCACGAGAAAACTCTCGTAATTTGAGATTTTTAACTTCGTGATTGAGTGATCTCAGATCGTGTTTAGTATTTCTTATTCGTTCTTCTATACCCTTTCGCTGTTTCTTCATCTTTTCATACCATCTGGATATCTCATAGATTTCTTGATCGATTTTACTATGTCGCTCAGCAAGTTTATAATCTGTAGGAAGATCTTGAAGATCTATGGCAATCTCTTCAAGTTGCACTTCCATACCTTGGTAAGCGTCTTTGATTTCTTCCATTGTTACTCTTGGATAAGATTATTTAGAATTCTTAAAGTTCCTTTAGTCTCAACTTCCCACCAGGTTCCATGAAACACTTTTACAAGGAATTTTGGAACATTCGTCTGATCTATAAAAACTTCTTCATGTGGAAGAATGATCCATGTGTCATCCTTGATAGTAGAAAGAACGCCACCATCGTGGGAAATAACTGGTTTACCAAAATACTTCGCCTCAAGCATCGGAAGTCCGACTCCTTCTCCGCGAGAAAAGGATACAACATAGTCACACATATTATAGAGTCCAGCCATTTCACCGTAACTCAAACGATGTGTGATGTATTTTATATTTTTGGACGCTGGTAGGTCATTCATCTTATTTGTTTTGACAATGAGTTTATGCTCAGTACCTTCAAGAACTTCTTTGAAAGTTTCAGAAAGTTTCACGAGATTTTTTCGAACATCATTCGTCCCAATGTAGAGGAACACCTTTTTATCCTTTTGTTCTTTCTTTTGTATAACTTGTGGTGCATTCTGAATAAGAGGTGATGTATACCAGTTTATAGCATCACAGTTTACTCCATGACGAGTCAAGATGTTCTTGAGATACTCATACGGAACAATAACCTTGTCAAAAAGTTTCATATTCTCGATAATGTCTGGATGAACATCAGAAGTTTCAAACATTGTGAACAATTGTTTCTTTCCTTGTGGAAGTTGCTGTATCCATTGAGGCCATAGTGGAAATGTTTCAATCAGTTCGGATACTGTGACCGTATCAGGTGTTTCGTCATCTTCAAGACCGAGATCCTGTTTCAAATAAAAGCGACCTATAATCTTACCGAACATTATACATTATTAAAGAGTATTCTTTAAAGTTATGAAGTATGAAACTGTCTTACGCTATTTGTGTATGTACAGAGGCACGCGAACTCAATGATTTACTCGCGTTTCTAAAGCGTGTTAAAGATGATGAAGATGAAATTAATATTCTTCTCGACGCATCCAAAGTGACTGAGGATGTTCGAAAGGTGTTGTCGAAGTATGATGGACTCATAGTTTCTGAACGTGCATTCTGTGGGAACTTTTCTGAACATCGAAACTACCACGCATCCCAGTGTACAGGTGATTACATCTTTGTAATTGACGCAGACGAGATTCCTCGCGAGACTCTCATCAAGAATATCAAACGTGTCATCACAGATACGAATGCGGAACTATTGTACATTCCCCGTATTAACATTTGTCCCGGGTATACTCAAAAATGGCTCGATAAACATTCCTTCAAAGTGAATGAAGTGGGTTGGATCAATTGGCCAGATTACCAAGGTCGTGTCTATACAAACAATGGTATTGTGAAATGGAGTAAAGGTTTACATGAGACCATCGTAGGGTCCACAAATACAAAAGGACTCGATGCCGCACCGGATATGTCACTGTGGCACATCAAGAGTGTAGAAAAACAGGAGTATCAGGATATCTTTTATAAAAGTCTCCCTTCTTCGTGAGATAGGATACACACATATTGATGTGACTGTACAGTACATGCTTCGCGATTGGGAGATGATGTCCCAAGTCTGGTTCAATTAGGTCGCGTTGCTCAAATTGGGTCATAAGAACTGTAGGGTTAATGAACATGATACTATTCTTTTTACACACCGTTTCGAGAAGCTTGATAAGATGATCCCTCTTCCCAAGTTTATCACCACGGTGGGTCACGTTGACGTGTGACACCACAATCATAGGTTTGGGACCGAGAAGTCTTTGAATCTCTAGGATGTCATCCTCAATCTCTTGATCAGATTGGAGAACAACCCGTGTTTCATCTATGATATGCTGAGGCGTCTTCTTGTAGTCCTGGTCGAAGAGTCTCTTGTCCACAGCCATGTGTGTGAGGTACCTGTCCTCATGGATGTACTTTTTCATTGAGGAGATCTCAACCACAAAAACATTCGTATTGTCAAAGAGTTCCTTGAACTTTGGATCATACTCAAGAGGTTTACCATTCTTTATAGACTTTCGAAGACAATACATATCATGGGGTGCATCAAACTTGAGTTCACCTTTTATGAACTTAATAAGTTGTATAGTCTCCTTCGTACAGTGTGTATAAGATGTCAATTTATTGAGATGTGTCGAGTGTGCCACATCTTCAACTCGGCATGATCCGAAAGGTGTGACTAACATTTACAGAATTAAAGAGGATGTTCTTTAATCTTGTAATGAAAGTATCCGACTTTATCACAGACTTTCTAATTAAGAAAAATATCACTCGATGTTTTTCCGTCACGGGTGGATTCGCGATGCATCTTAATGATTCTTTTGGTGAAAAACTTGATGTAGTCTATACACATGGTGAACAACCCGCGGGGTACGCAGCCCTTGGATGGTCATCTTATGAACATAACCCAAGTGTATGTTGTGTAACATCGGGATGTGGTGCAACAAATGCAATGACTCCATGTCTCATCGCATATCAAGATAGCGTCCCCGTATTTTTTATTAGTGGGCAGGTACAATATCAAAATAATATTCGAACTCATGGTGGTAAAATTAGAGGCTATTTTGGTTCAGATTGTGACATCGTTGAATGTGTCAAGGGTATTACAAAATACGCAGTTGAACTTACTGACCCTAAAGATACTTTGAAAGTTCTTCAAGAGTGTATTCATAATCTTACCAGTGGACGACTTGGACCAGTTTGGCTATCTGTACCAGTAGATGTTCAGTCGATGCAAGTTCCCGAAATAACCGAAGAATGGATAGTACCACGAGATGCTCATATGACAACTCTACCTCGAGAGTTTCACGATGTGTGGTCAAAATCTAAAAGACCTATTATCTTAGCGGGTAATGGTATACATCTCTCAAAAACAAAAACCAAGTTCCAAGAATTTATTAATACACATAATGTTCCCTATGTTGTAAGTTTTTTTGGTAGTGATTTAGGTGATGATTACATTGGAAAAGTTGGAATAATAGGAAATAGATCTGGTAACTTTGCAATACAGAACGCTGATCTTATTTTATGTTTAGGATGTCGTTTATCTAAAAGTATTACTGGGTACAATAGATCGTTATTCGCGAGGGAAGCTAAAATAGTTTATATTGATATTGACGAAAGTGAGTTTTTACCCGAAAAGAAAATCGATATTCAAGTTCATATGAGTTTAAATGCTTTTTTTGATATAGACTTACCAGTAGTTAGTAGAGATCCATCTTGGAAAGATAAAACTAATTCTTGGAAACAAATGTGGTCGGTTGAACTTCCTATAAAAACAAAACCGAATATTTGTCCATACAAACATCTTTATTCATTCTTTGAAAAAAAGCCGGAAAATAGTATTATTACTGCCTCATCGGGTTCAATCTATTGTGTCACATGGCATATGTATCGTCATAAATTAGGGGACCGTTTTATTACGAGTAGTCATGGTGATATGGGGTATGAATTACCTGTGGCTATAGGGTCATCATTTCATAAAAAGCGAGTGTTTTGTATAGTCGGTGACGGTTCCTTCCAGTTTAATATTCAAGAGCTACAGACTCTAAAACATCATAATATACCAGTTACCGTTATAGTTTTTAATAACAGTGGGTATGGAGCTATAAAAATTACACAAGACACGGTTTTTAAACGGAGGTATGGAACGAGTCCAGAAAGTGATATATCTTTTTGTAATATAGAAAAAGTCACAAAAGCCTACGACATACCATATTATAAAGTCAAAGATGATGAAGATGTTGGATATTTGAAGACAACGAATGGTCCTATCGTAGTAGAAGTTGTATGTAATGAACAGGAAAGGTTTCCCAAAGTTACAAACCGACAATTAGAGGATGGAACATTTAAAAATGTACCACACGAAGATATGGCACCATTTTTAAGTGAAGAAGATCTAGAAGATAATATGATAGTTGAAAAAATCTAATAATTATCTAAACGTTTTTTTATAAAATCGCGTCTATTTGTGTATTCATTTATACCCATTGTTCCTATACTACACAATAGATCCATATAATCATGTTCAAATTTATGCGCATTAATAATACAGTCTTCATAGTTTGAGAGGAATGTATCGTTTACCTTGAATATAATGTATCTGGTTTCAACCTTGTCAATTAACTTTTTATCGTATAAACTCTTGATATAATCATAAGTGTTTATATCTATCGATCCACCCATACACGTCGTTTTATTTTTATTTTTGATTTGTACGAGGGTATCACTTACAATTTCGAGAAACTCTGGGGATTCAATATAGTCTCTCTGTTTATTCAATGATGAAACTAAATCCACACGACCTATGCATATGTAATCTATCATATCCATCGCATCAGATCTAAGCATAGAGTCTAAGTTTTGTACACCTTGTAAAGACTCTATATTTATACCCTTACTTAAATTATACCCTTTAGAAAATGATGTAAATTTGGAAAGAGCGAATTCACTCTCAACCATTGGAGCTACTACACTATCGACACCGATATCAATAGATAAATTGAAATCAGTCTTTGCCTCTACACCACCAATTTTAACAGTAAGATCTAAACCAACCTTATTCGTTATGCTTCTCAGTTTGTATACATTAATGGGATGCGCACCTTCATCCTCGAAAGATGTTTTTACTCCGATAGCTCCATATTTCTTAAGAAATGTTAAATTAGTAGACAAAGAGTTCATCATTTATCTAAATAAACACAATATCTTTAAATTAGATATAAAGGTTTGTTATGAAATAATATTATGTCTTTCACTGTGGGTAAAACACTACTGACATATGATAAATCATACAATGATATTATAAAAGTTAAATCCAGAAACAAGAATTACCACGTGAATTTCAGTAAATCTATTATCAAACCTCAAACTAATGACGTCGTTATAATAGATCGCAAAGTCGATGAACTTTATAATATATCCTCTATTTCCGAACGGGTATTTCTTATAGACGCAATTGAAGAGAATAAAAATATGGAAAATGTGATGAATGTCATCGATTTCATGTCAAAATCCAAAATGAAAAAGGATGGCACGATGCACGTAGTTGGTGGGGGTATCACACAAGATATAAGTGGTATGGCTGCTTCAATGTATAAAAGGGGTATAGATTGGACTTTCACACCAACAACTTTACTTTCTATGTGTGATAGTTGTATAGGGTCTAAAGTTAACGTAAATTTTAAAAATTATAAAAATCAGATTGGAACAATGTATCCACCTAATCACGTCACTATTGATACACATTTTCTAGAAACTCTCACCAAAGAAGATATCGATTCGGGTATTGGTGAAATGTTGAAACTGCACACAATAGCCGGAATGAACTGGGATCTGAAAGAAATGGAACATTCTATTCGAACGTGTCTCAATATTAAGAAAACATTCATTGAGGAAGATGAATATGAACTTACAATCCGACCTATATTAAATTATGGTCATACATTTGGTCATGTATTTGAAACAATGTCAGAATTCAATATTCCACATGGTATATCTGTACTACTAGGTATGTATGTTGTAGATGCATACTTTGGTCAAAGTTTATCTAAATACGACCCCTACATAGATACAATTAAAACGTATACTCGGTATATCATCCACGATGAAAAACTTTTTTTAGATATTCTTCAAAATGATAAGAAGGTTAATGGTACTGTTTTAAAATTAATACGGGTACACGATGGACACTCCGATATCGTTAAAACTGTCATAGATACGAAGTTAGTTAAACAGATATATTTATGTATTAATAGATTATGATACTCCTATTTGGTTCTACAGGGTTTATAGGTAAATCAGTATATCATCATCTATCTCAACGAGGTAAAGAAGTTACCAAAGTTACCCGAAATGAGTATGATATGTCACATCCAGATTCACTCTCTAATCTTCAACGATATGATGATATAAATACTGTGATTTGGTGTTCAGGTTTCAACTATAATGATTCAATAGGATCTCTCAATCACTCAATCTATGATCTAACCATGGATATAAATGTCAACTCTGTCACGAAATCTATGGATTATTTACTACATAACAAAAAAATTAATAAAGGTGCACGTCTATGTATTGTAAGTTCTATTCTTGAAAATAAAGGTAGAATAAACAAATTATCATATTGTGTATCGAAAAGTGCTATTGGTGGTTTAGTTAGAGCTTCGAGTGTTACATTATATGAAGATGATATACTTATTAATTCTATATTACCTGGTCCAATTGATAATGATATGACTAAAAAAACATTATCAAATGAAGAATATCAGAAAATATCACCATATTTCGTAAATGTGGAAGATGTATGTAAAATGTGTTACCTTTTATGTTTTGATAATAACTCTATAACTGGTCAATCTATACAAATAGATAATGGATTGACATCTAAGATTATTTACGCGTAAAACTATAACTTTCACCCAAACTACTCACATCTTTCACCTCCCACGTAGCCCCAAACTTTTCCGCCCATTGAGAAAGTAAGAGCTTCTCTGGGTACACAAGATTACACACTTTTGGCATTTTCCATCTACAATATATATACTCTCGAACAATCTTTCGAACATCTTCAATGTCGATGAAGTCAAAATATCTGTCTTGATCAATAATGATGTGTCCCTCACGCTTACACACCGCACTGAATCGCGTTGACAATTCCCCAGGTCCATAACATCCCCATATACGTAAAGAATATGTATTTGGCAACGTCTCAATACGACGATCGATAAGCCATTTAGACATTCCATATGGATCAGAAGGCGGGTTTCCACGAAGAGCTGCACCACTCGAGAAGTATAGTAATTTACCCTTGAACACACTTGCGACATTCTCAAACATCAAAAGGTTTTTATAAAATACTTCACCATCATCAGGTCTCAACCGACTTCCACCTATGACTGCACAGTGAATTACCACATCGTACTCGTGATCTCTGAAATATTCTTCAACGGCTCGAGGATCTGTAAGATCAAGTTCTTGGTGAGTGACACCCACCCAATCAGTATCCCGGAGTAGATTCTTACCAATGAAACCCCTAGACCCAAGTACACAAACTTCCATCTGATTTAAAGAGTTGCACTGTCTTTAAATTATATGGAACATACACATTTCGCTCCAGATATTGCTAAGATTAATCATAACGCAGGATTTTTCTCTTGTTGTAGTGTTCGTCTAGGTTCGATTGTTCATTATTTCAATAAGGAAAAACAGCTCCCAAAATATGTAGATAGCTCCA
>Ga0222653_1001086_pt1 | contig 14307 bp, 11 predicted proteins | sample AntAcemetagen419_FD_179856 | JGI IMG/M metagenome (GOLD analysis project Ga0222653, IMG submission 179856) | Saline water microbial communities from Ace Lake, Antarctica - #419 | ecosystem: Environmental > Aquatic > Non-marine Saline and Alkaline > Saline | place: Antarctica: Ace Lake...
ATCGCAACCTAAAACCAAAACCAGAAGAGATCATTCATGTTGGTAAAAGTTTGACCCATGAGATTTTTGACGGAATGGGACTATCAAAAAGCCCTCTCTCAATAGTCACGCAAAAAGCGCAGATCAACCCGCCCAAAACCATACATGTGAGATCGGCCAGTAATCGCATCATAATCTGCAAGGTCAGGAGATACTTTTGCGGCATGATCCAGCATGGTTTTCTCTGCCTCTTCAGCAGATAGGTCAGGATCAAGAGAATATAAGAGTCCAAAGGCTCCCGCAACTATAGGAGCGGCTGCAGAAGTCCCGAAGAAATTTTTATGAAAGGATTTGTCTTCAAAGTTTTGAGAGTCTGAAGAGGTATTGAACCCTTTGTCACCTGTACGATCCGTAGTGGCAATACCCACTCCGCCATCACCAGATGTGGGACCCAAGAGCTTTAAGCAATCTCCATAAGCTGACCGAGGAACTTTTACGCCATGATGATCCGCAGAGCTAATAGCGATTACATGGGGATGAGCGGAAATATCAGGACTATTAACGCGGCAGGCGTCTACGTGGGCATTATTCTGTGCAAACAATATGGTGATGCCTTTGCCGCCCCGTCCTTCGGTGGCAGCAATTTTAATAGCTGCCTCTAAAGCCAGGGAGTAGGGCTGAAAAATAAATACCCAACGAGAATTGCTAAGATAGATTTTCTAAACGCGTGAGGTGCAAAACTCATAGTACATCCTTGGCTATTGTTGTGATTGTTTGTAACAAAATCGCATGAAAAGCAGTTTTGCATCAAGTCTTCTTTTGGAAGTTGACGCAATTCTAGCATGCGGCCCGATCAGGGCGTGTACTTTACTATTTGTCTGCAGCAATCACTGAATATTTTGTATTCTTTGTGGTATAAAACCCAACCAAAAGAAAACGAAAGGCCGATGAGTAGGTGTTTGAGCTTAGACCATACCAAAAAGAAGCAGTAGCATCTGCCGTCCAGCATTTTAGGCAACAAAAGACCCCCGGTGTCATTGTGCTCCCTACTGGTGCGGGCAAAAGCCTCGTTATTGCCGAATTGGCACGGATTGCTAAAGGTAACGTCCTCGTTTTGGCCCATGTTAAAGAGCTGGTTGAGCAAAATCACCAAAAATTTGAATCTTATGGCACCAAGGCGGGAATCTATTCGGCCGGTCTATCCCGCAAAGATACAAATCAGAAAGTAATTTTCGGTAGCATCCAGTCGGTGGCGCGGGCGCAAGAGTCTTTTTTCAAGGAATTTTCTATTCTTATTATTGATGAGTGTCATCGAGTATCAGCTGACGAAGACAGCCAGTATCATAAAGTCATCAACAAATTGCTACAGGCTAATAGCGATATTTGTGTTCTAGGGCTTACTGCTACTCCCTACCGCTTAGGTATGGGATGGATCTATGAGTTTAATGCCAATGGATTTATGTGTTCCGAAGAAAAACGCTTCTTCAAAAAATGCCTCTATGAACTCTCATTACAGTACATGATCGATAATAACTATTTGACGTTGCCTGTTAAAATTGATGCTCCTGTTGCCTGTTACGATTTTTCTCATCTAAAGATCAACGGTAAGCATGGGTGTTTTTCACCGACACAAATCCAAAGCACTCTGAATGATCAAAAGCGGGTGACACCAGGAATCATTGCCCACATCGTAGGGATGGCGCAGGATCGCCAAGGTATTATGATTTTTACCTCTACAATTGAGCACGCTAGGGAGATTTTGGAACTGTTACCGGACGGCCAAGCGGCTCTAGTGATCGGAGAAACCGCGCAAAATGAGAGAGATGCGGTCATTACAAAATTCAAATCACGCGAGCTCAAGTTTCTGGTCAACGTTTCCGTACTGACAACAGGATTTGATGCCCCTCATGTAGATTTGATCGCCTTACTTAGGCCGACTGAGTCGGTTTCTTTGTTTCAGCAAATTATTGGCCGTGGCCTGCGTTTGTCTCCTGGAAAAGAAGATTGCTTGATATTGGATTACACGGGATCTATCCATGATTTATTTGTTCCTGAAGTGGGAGAAACAAAGCCTTCAGAAGATTCCGCGGTAGTCATTATTCCCTGTCCCGAATGCGGCTTTGAAAACTATTTCTGGGGAATTTTAGATGATGAAAACAATGTCATAGAGCACTATGGCCGCAAATGCAAAGGAGCGCACGAGGATCCCCTTACATTTGAGGTCAGTCCCTGTGGGTTCAGATTTCGTTTTAAAATCTGCGAAGCTTGCGGCGCAGAAAATGACATTGCCGCTAGAGTTTGCTGGTCCTGCAGGCACCTCATCGTGGATGTCGATGATAGATTGCGCAAGGCCATGGAATTAACCGATGCTCACGTCATGCGGCCCGATACGATGCTGCTGGAAAGGACTGTGGACCGTAAGAAGAGAGAAAGACTAACGGTGTCGTTTTATGATTTAGATGGCGAGGCTTTGCGGGAATACTACTACTTCGAAAATATGTCACAAATAAAAGCTTTTTATTACAATTTTGTCCGCACCCATCTCAAGCTACCAGGGCTGGGAATTGAAATTAATTCACTTGATGAAGCTATAGAGAACCAGGCGCTTTTTCGGATGCCGATGTTTGTCATTGCGCGTAAAAAGAAGCATTTCTGGGAGGTGAGAGAAAAAATCTTTGATGTTTGAAAATAGCCTTTTCTAAAATGTGTGACTTGAATTTTATATTTATCCAAAGCGAATTAAAAAAGGTCTTTTTCAATAGGGAGATCTTCTGTCTTGGGCAACTCACTGAGGTTCAGGTTTACATAGTGAAAACCTTTTTTTCTGCGATATATTTTTAATCTCACCGTATCGTTAGGGCTTTTCATATACATGATTCTTTGGAGGTGGTTCAGGTCTTCTACTTTCTGGCTTCCTAATCCCATAATCAAATCACCTATGGCTAGCCCGCTTTTGTGAGCGGGCCCGTTAACTATGAGATTAGTCACTATCACACCATAGATGCCTGCACTTGCGGCGTCCGCATCGATCTCATCACTACTCAAAATATTCTTACCAACAATCCCGAGATAGGGGCGTTTGACTTTGCCATATTTCCGAAGGTCTTTCATAACCTGCTTGGCGAGGTTTATAGGAAGGGCAAATCCAATTCCTGATCCTTCGTTGGAAACAGCGGTATTGATGCCTATGAGCCGTCCTCTAATATCGAGAAGGGGGCCCCCGGAATTGCCCGGATGTATGGAAGCGTCAGTCTGTAGGAAATTATCGTATGGTCCTGCGCCAATGACGCGACCCTTAGCAGAAATAATGCCACTCGTAACAGTGTGGGAATAACCAAACGGATTTCCTATTGCTAATATGACATCTCCCACGCGCAGTGTGTCGCTGTTGCCCATTGTTAACGGTCTAAATGATTTTGAAGAGGGGATTTTTAATAGAGCCAAGTCTGTTTTGGAATCAGTACCAACTATTTTAGCATTAACTTTTGTTTTGTTGGCTAGGATAACTTTAATCTCTGTTGCCCCTTGCACAACATGATAGTTAGTCAATATATAACCTTGTTTATCAATGATCACACCTGAGCCCAGCGAGTGGCTTTTATTTGAGCTCGGAACTTGGCCCTTAAGAAAAAATTGGTAGAGATCCAAGGAAGGGTCTTTGTTTGCTTTGTACACAGTAGTTCTAATATTCACCACTCCAGGGCTCGCACTCTCGGCAATATCAGCAAAGCTAGTAATGGCTGCTGATTCCGCTGCAGAGCTATAGTTGGTCGCGACGCTAGACGCAGCGAGATAAAGTAAAAAACAAATAGATTTTCTCACATTTTCCCCATTTTTTGTACAGGCTTGGCCTTTATTGTACCTAGTGTAATTGTCATGTGCCACTTTCTCATTAAAATGAAGGCTGGGGCACCTGAACAGATAAAACGAGGGAGATAAATTACATAAAATTTGATAGTCGGAAGGTTTTTAAGAATTGCATAGAAGTAGTGGCTAGCGGAAATTTGGACTTTGTTGTCTCACTAGTGAGGGTATTCGAAGTGTGGCATGTTAATTGCTTCTTATAGGGTAGGGAGGGGCCTTTAAAATTGCAAAGGCTTTTTGGGAGCCATTGCCAACAATCTAGGTGGTAACCATATTTGCCTAAGATTTAGTTTATACCTGCGGGTTCGTGAATCGCACAATGAATGTAGAAAATTGGAACCTTGTTGACAAGTTATCCCCCCCGAAGCTCCCCCGTTTGAGATAGAAGTTAGGGTTTCAAGAACAAGTGATATAGATCCAAAAACGTTGCTATGTAATCTTTTTATACAGCGGAGCTGATTTTTTGCGGTTCAAAGGCCCGCACTTTCCGTAAGACCGGTAAAGCAAGGGCTGACAACTGTTACAGATGGGAAGCAGGTATTTTTTCTCATCTCGCAGGTAGCTTTCCTCAGTAAAAATGAACGATATTTTTCACATTTGCCTTCTATTTATCAAACAGGCTTTGGTCTATGTAGTACTTAGAGCAACACTCTTGCGGCCCATTCCCGTCGAATCAAGAGCTTTGATTTAGGTGCAAAGCCAAAGGATTGCGCCATTACCGCAAACTTTATTGGACAACTAGCCGCTTTAATAGGATAATTTAGCAGAAATATAACGGGAATTAATGTTTTATGACTTTTGATACTCAGAAGATCGTTAAGTATAGTGTGTGGACTATTGGCCTAGGTGTCGTCGCTTTTATAGCTGCTGGTTTAGGTGTTTTAGCAGTAGTTTGGGGCATGGTGATGTTTGGAGATGACTCTCATCTAAGTGAATCCACCGTCAAAGCACGTATCATCGAAGAAACCTCCATTTTGATGAACGATGAAACCACACAGATCGGTAGTTTCTTTGCTTCAGGGCATCGTCGTTATGTACCCATCGATGAAGTACCTGCTCATATGATTAACGCCATTATCGCTGCTGAAGACAAGAATTTTTACAATCACGTCGGAGTTGATCCTATGGCGATTGGCTCGGCAGTTTATGGTGTGCTTCGTGGGGGCCGTATGCGAGGAGCTTCTGGATTAACACAGCAGACAGTCAAAAATATTCTTGGTGATTGGGAATTCTCATTACGAAGAAAGTTTCGCGAAGCAATCGGTGCACTCCAGTTAGAGAGGATTTACTCTAAACGCCAAATCTTAGAATTCTATTTGAACCAATTTTATGTATCAGGCAACGGCAACGGTATCGGTATTGCAGCACGGTATTATTTTAATAAAGATGTCCGGGATTTGGATTTGGTTGAGTCTGCGTTTATTGCTGGTTCTGTAAAAGGACCCTCGGCATACGACCCTTTTATCAAATTTACCAAAGAAGCACGAGAAAGAGCTATCAAGCACGCTTTTGTGCGTAAAAACTACGTACTCAAAAGAATGTATGAGCAATCGTGGATCAATGAAGAAGAGTTTAACGAAGCTTTTGCAAAACCAGTCAAATTTGTCCGCGGTAGGTTTAGAACAACCGAAGTGGCACTTATCGAACTGGTCAAAGCACAAGTTAAGCGCAAAGAGATACTGGAAGAATTAAACATGGAGTCTGTTCACCAACTAAACCAGGCGGGACTCAAAATTTTTACGACGATAGACCCTGTCCTGCAGGAGCGTGCTCAACTAGCGATGCGCCGCAACCTGTCGCGATTAGACTCGATTTTAATGGGATTCAAATCAGAACGACCAGAACGTTTTGTTAAGCTACGTAGCCTTGTTCCGAATGATTTTTATTATGCAAAAGTTGTGGAGATCGTGGGGCCGAAGGACAAACCCGAAATCAAAGTTTCGTTCGGATTGCCCCAAGGTGTTATTCCCTTCGAATCCGTAATGCGCTATGCGAAGCTTTTGGATCTTCCTTATGGTAGAGGGTACAAGCAAGCGCAAGACAAATTAATTAAAAGCATCAAGCCGGGAGATGTGCTGTTTGTTGAAGTGTTGGAATACGACTCTGAAACTCATGAAGCTGTAGCAGAAATGCGTAAAAGACCGCGCGTGAACGGGGGAATGGTGGTCCTCGATAAAGGCGAAGTAAGAGCTGTCGTATCTGGCTTTGACACCAAAGGATTTAACCGCGCTATGTCAGCAAAACGCCAACCAGGATCGGTATTCAAGCCCATGGTGTTTTTCGGAGCTCTGCAGCTCGGTTGGAACATGCTTGACCGTCTCGACAATCAACGCCAGGTATTTCCCTACCAGGGTCAGTTTTACTTTCCTCGTGGTGATCACATTAGTCCCTATGAATCTACCTCAATGCTCTGGGCAGGTATTATGTCCGAAAACTTAGCCTCGGTATATTTGGCAAATCACATAGTGGACAAACTCAACCTCAATCAATTCCAGGGTTTGATGAAGCACATGGGGCTTGGTCCAAACGAAGGTGAGAGTGAACGTGATTATCACTACCGAGTGGCGCGCGCCGTAGGCGTACAATTGGACCACGCAGGTGTTAGGGAGTATCAACTTAGAAACTCCATCAATGACTTGATGCTTGATGTTGCTTACACATCAACGCAAGCCATGCAGTCAAAATTGAAAAAAATGTGGTGGGGGCGCGGCTATGCTGCCGAAATGAAAGCCACATGCTTATTAGATTCTAACGAAATCAGCAATTCCCGTAAGGCTATGCGCTGGAATCTATTGCAGAACAATTTTTTAAGATTTGGCCAACTTAATGCGCAGGCTGAAGAAGACTGGAAAATTATGCAGACAAAAGTTGAAGAAATTGGGTACGAATCAGCCTTCGTTGACCCCAGTGTGCAGCATATTATTAGCCGATTTAAAAAAGTCCAAGGATATAACAAACCTGTTCTAGGCTACTTTTCTGAGCTCGACATTGAAAAACCCGGTCCTAAATGTACTGACTATCAAGACATCATGAGAAACTCTGAAATTATTTATGCGCAAGAAAAGCGCGTAGCTCTTCCCCTTTCGACTATGGATATGCAGGCCGTATGGGACTCGAGTTCCATGTTCGGAGCGGATGTAAAGTTCACTGATGTCGTTTTAGATGGCTGGTTGTCCACACAAGACTACAGCAATCTAAAGCTGTATGTGGACAGGCACTTTAACGAAGTTACATCACGGCAATCCGACTATGATGTGCATCGTTACTATCAGCATCACGACTTTAGAATCGGACTTGGACTGCTGTACTTGGTTAATTTTGCAAAGGCCATGGGAGTAACAAGTAATTTAGAGCCGGTTCAATCATTTCCTCTGGGAACAAATGATGTAACGGTTGCTGAAGTGGCTAAGATTTATCAGACATTAATTTCAGGCAAAACCTACAAGTTTTATAAAGAAGGCACGGAGAACCAAGCTAATTTTATACGCCGCATAGAAGACCGTTACGGCAATACATTATTCGAACCCGAACGTAAAGAGTTCCAGTTGGTCAACAAATCTTTTGCTCTCCAAATGCGGGAAATTCTCAGATTAATTATTACCAACGGTACTGGACGAAGGGCCCGTGGCGAACTTTTTGTGGACTTGAATGAAAACAAAAAAGGACTCAATGATAAGCTTGCTGCAAGAACTAACAAAATCAGGATTCCATCCTTTGGTAAAACTGGAACAACGAACGATTATACCAATGCTTATTTCGCGGGTTTTGTTCCCTATCCAACAGAAAAAAATGCTCCTTTAGACCCAGAAAACTCCTATGTAATTTCATCGTACGTTGGCTATGACCTTAACAAAACTATGCGTGCGGGTTATTTGCGCATCTCGGGTGCGCAAGGTGCATTGCCAGTCTGGATTGGTATGGCTAAAGCTGCCATTGAAGGAAAAGAATACGCTGAAATGCTGGATACCTTTGACCTAAGCATTCTCGCGCGCCGAGAATGGCCTTTGAAGAAAGACGAGTCTACAAGACCAATGCACATCGACATGCCGCGAGGAACCTTGATTTCTAGTCAAGCCGCAGAAGAGCTTTACAGTCTGACTGACCTTGATGAAGAAGGGGAGCAGCGTGAGCGCGAACATGTTTTGGGCGCGATAAGAGGTACTGTGTATATGCCTATCAAAAATGGCAAACCTGTACGTATGTTTGATCCCTTCAAACATCACGCCAAAGAAGACGAGTTAGAGCTTCCAGGCCCTGAAATTGAGCCTTCGGAGATTGACGACGCCGAAGCAGACGGTTCAATATCAGTGCCCGATATTAGTGGAGTTGAGTCTAGGTCCAATGACCAACAAGAGCCAAGTGGTGTCAGGCCCAGTTCAAACTCTGGAGCTTCAAATAGTCTGCCACAAGAAAAGCCGGTCGTTGTTAATCCCGTTGATCCTGAAGAAGATTTGTTTGGTGACTTAAACGATGAACCAGCTGATCAAGATGATACCGAAGATGAAGCGCCAGAACCTCCTCAAGGAGAACGCGGTGAAGGCGGGATCTGGTAAAGGGCGCCCCGGATCAGGAGTCTAGCGGATTATGACCCGTTTGATTTCACCGTGCTCAGGGCATGTTTTTGCAAAGTCTTGTTCGCCGGTCCTTATCCATTGAGACATTTCATGCATGCCTTTTCTTAGTCCGCTGTTATTATAGTAAATGCCAATCATGGGAGCTTTTTCCTGCAGGGCATCCCATTGCATGTCTTTTACGAACTTCTTTGTATCGCCAACGTACATGGGGAAAAAGCCATCTTCTACCATATATTTTGGTACCACCAATTCAATTGCGAACTTATTTTTGGTTAATTCGCCTTTTAAAACAAACTTGCATTTGTCTTCCTTGCAATAGCTAAGGCCAATTTTGGCTAATTCTTTATAACTTTCTAAGGCAACCTTAGTATTGGCGTTAGGCAGGGTATTTTGAGGCTGCGACTGATCAATAGTAGTGCCCTCATTCTTCCAATAATACAAAATACCAGCGCCCTCATTTAGAATATTGGGCGAATGAGCCGGCGCCTCAAATTTCATGGGTATCATTGCGGAGTTCTTGTAAAAAGAGATAGACGAATCCATTTTTAGATCTAACTTTAAAAGGAATAGATTTAGATAAAAGGAGACATTAGATATGGTACCCAGCGGGCCGGTCCAAGTACCGCTGACGATAGATCTAACTTGTTCATTCTCAAGTGCTAATGTAAAAAAGTTTCTCAAGTCTAAATAAATAAGCATATTCGCATCACTGCCGCCAATAACACGCTGGCCCGTGTCAGGGTCCTGCATGGAAAAGTACTTGTACATTAATTGATTATTTTCGAGGTATTGGTAGGAATATAAATCAGATTCCACAATAAATTTTTCTTGGGTGTGCGTTACATCTTGTTGAAAACGGCTTATGGTAGCGCTCGGATCGTTACAGGTAACCAAATACCCATAAGTATCATTCGCTAATTTTATTTCTAGCATTTGCTTCGCTTTACAGGGAAGTTCCAGAGAAGAATGCCTCTTGCCAAAATCTTCGGGCCTATACACAATCCGGTCTGTAGGTTGCATTTTGATATCCATAGGATCTTGATCTTCTGGTAGATCTAATAAATTCTCTTCATTGAGCGGCTCGACTTGTACGGGAACTTGATCCCATTGATCAGAAGCAGAGATTTTGTAGAGTCGGATATCTTTTCTTGTTCCCTCTAAAGCAGGAAAAGTTTTTTCGGCAGCAAGAAACCCAGGACAGCCAAATGCTTGGCTACCTAGAAAGACATCAAGACTAAATATGAGGGCTAGGGCTTTAAGGGTTCTTGGATTTAAAGTCATGAGTATCTTTGGTTTCATATCCGGTCTTTCGGTTCTGTTTGGAGCGATAGTGCTAGCAGTGCCTAGTTAGTAAACAGTTCAGCGGATTTTCGGTAAATACGTGTTTCTCGGCTTTCGTTAATTATATATTAATATTAGTTGGTTGTCGTATGGTGCGTTTATTTGTCTAGGGATAGAGCGCTGACTATACTGGATTTTTTTTGCTGCTTGTCCTATAGATTTGGGGTTGATTAGCAAGAACCATATTTCTCACGGGAGCCACCATGGCCATACGCATTGGAATTAACGGCTTTGGAAGAATCGGCCGTACTGTAGTACGTGCTGCATTGCACCAAAAAAATATTAATGATTTTGAAATTGTTCATATAAACGATTTGACGGACACCAAAACACTAGGTCATCTATTGAAATACGACTCTGTTCATGGAGTTTGGGACAAAGCTGTATTTGTTGAAGGGGATGCTATTGTTGCAGACGGTCGTAAGATTTCTGTTACGGCATGCCGTGATCCTAAGGAAATTCCCTGGGGAGAAAAAAAGGTAGATATCGTTCTTGAATGTACCGGAATTTTCCGCTCCAAAGAACAAGCGCAATGGCACATCGATGCCGGTGCTAAAAAAGTACTTATTTCTGCTCCCGCATCAGGAGAAGATCTGACAGTTGTGATGGGCGTTAACGATGACAAACTTTTGCCTTCTCACAAAATTGTATCTAATGGTAGCTGTACAACTAACTGCCTGGGCCCTGTTGCAAAAGTGATTCAGAAAAACTGGGGTATCAAGCACGGCCTCATGACAACAATTCACGCTTATACAAACGATCAGCAGCTTCTTGATGCACCTCACAAGGATCTTCGAAGAGCCCGCGCTGCAGCAACTTCAATGATCCCCACTTCAACTGGCGCGGCAAAGGCTATTGGCCTGGTAATGCCAGAACTTAAAGGCAAGATGGACGGCATGGCAATCCGCGTCCCGACTCCCAATGTTTCTTGTGTAGACGTGACCTTCGTCCTTGAAAAGGACACGACTGCCGCAGAAGTGAATGCTGCCCTAAAAGAGGCATCTCTGGGTGCCCTTAAAGGAATTCTGGGATTCTGCGAAGAACCCCTAGTCTCTATCGATTTTAACGGTGATTCTCACTCTAGTTTTGTAGATGCGCCAAGCACTGTAGTAATGGGTGGTAATATGCTTAAAGTACTGACATGGTATGATAATGAATCAGGCTTTAGCTGGCGAATGCTAGATGTCGCCAAACGAATGGCGTAGCTAAAAGCTCAGGAGAGAATAAATGTCTAAGCAAGAAAAACTTGTTACTTTGACGCGTAAAGAAGTGCTCGAGATTTTAGCTGAGTCTAAGAACTTCGAAGAAAAAGATATCCGTAAAGCAAACCTCATTAAAATTGATTTTTCTGGGTGTAACTTGAAGGGCACTAATTTTTCTTATGCGAATCTAAAAGACTGTCTTTTTAAAGATGCGGATATGCGGGGAGTTTCGCTGTGGAATGCAAATTTAGAGGGTGCAGATTTTACAGGCGCAAACCTTGAAGATGCTGACATGGACTATGCCAAGCTTCGCGGAGCAATTCTTTACAAAGCGAATATAAAAAGAGCTTCATTGCCAACGGAATTGATCCCTAGAGAAGATATTATGGCTTCTGTAGAGACTGGCTGCCGTGTAGGCTCTAAATAGTAGAACTAAGGTCTTATTAATAAAGATTATTTAAAAGCCTTCGTCTCGGACGAAGGCTTTTTTATGCTTAGTTCTATCGTCAAAAATTGCTTTAGGTTCAAATAGTTGAGAAAGTGTAGCACAGCACAAATTCCATGTTTTTAAGCACGCAGTTTTAGTATATGTTCCTCGTTCCATAATTTAAGCATGGAATTATATAGAGGAAAATCATATGAAAAAAGTTGTTATTGGTATTTTAGTTGTTATTGCAGGTATTCTTATTTTTAGAGAAGTTTCCAAAGACGATACCGTAGACGAAAAAATGAGTGACGCCATGGATGATACGGGCGACGCAGTTGATGACGCCGGCGATTCAATGGGTGATGCGGTTGATGATGCTAGCGATGCGGTTGATGATGCTAGCGATGCAATGGGTGACGCTACTGAAGATGCAACTGATGCTATGGACGATTCTGCTAGCGGTTCAGGCGATGCAGTTGAAGACGCAATGGAAGACACTGGCGACGCTATGGAAGACGCAGGCGACGCCATTGATGATACAATGGAAGATGTAGAAGACGCAGCGGAAGATGCAGTAGATAAATAAAACATGTTCTAAGTGAGATTTTACCTTTGGTTTATCTTACTGAGAATTTGTTGAAGATAAAAAATTAGTTAATTTTTCTTCATCGGTATCGCCTTCTTGTTTTGCTAGTTCAGTTTTGAATGTAGAAAACGAGGAGGCTGCCGCCGCTCCATCCTTTGAAGAATCATCTCCCGATAACAAAGATTCTGCCGCGTCAATCTGTGCAAGCAACGCAGCAGCTGTAGTATCGTTAAAGTTTGTTAATTCCCCAACAGATATTACCCCATCCAAATTACTATCGAACTGCTTGAGTGTAAGAATTGCGGATGCTGTATTGAACATGGCAAGTTTAAAGTCATCACCTGGCAGGCGGTCGTCGGCTGCGATTCCGTTCAGTAATTCAAGAGACTTTTTGATATCGGCTAGGTTTTGGACCGTCGGATCTGGCAATACCTTAAACATCAGCGTAAACATATTTGAGTTTTCTGTATCACTATCCGCTGTTTGTTCTGCAAAATTCTGAGCAAACAATAACGGTTCTACACCTGCTCTTTGAGCGTATGCTAAGGAAAGCAAAGATGTATAAATCACATTGGTGGAGTCCTTTTCTAACGCTACATTTAATATCTTAATGGCAGCACTAGGGTTGCCATTTTCTAATTCAATGGCAGCATCTTCAGCTGGGTCAGCTGTTTCGGAATTAGAAAAAATATTGTCTCCACAAGCATACAACAAGGAAATCAATGCGATCAAAAAACAGCTGATTGTAAATTTTGAAAGTATTTTTTTCATAGGCCTGCCTTCAATCTCAAGAAGAAGCGATTATCAGGCCGACGGCCGACTTGTTCACTGATTTCTTGTGTGTACATTCCCGCATCTAAACGCAGTACCCAAAAATCCGTATAGACTCCCATCGTTGGAGCGCCTTGGTTGATTCCTGCTGTAATGCCGATGATATCTCTAAGGGTAAGTTCGGCACCTAGATGTATTTTCTTAAAGGCATTATCCTGGATGTTATTTAGGATATCCCGGTAATCAAGAAGAAATCGGAATTTGGAGAACTTAGTTCCCGGAGAAATGGACATTCCGACATTTACAGTTTGCTTTAAAGTCAGGTCTTGTTCAGTGGGTTCTGCAGTAGCAAATTTAGTGTCTCCCAGGTTTGCTAATAGAAGTCCGAAACTGGGAGAAGAGGGGCTAGAGCCTTTGTACAGTAATCCAATGTCGGCTGCTGACCCGGTTCCGATGCCTAGAAGTTCATTCTGGTTTTGGAGTTGTTCGGAGGCATTTTCTGCATTTGCGACAGAAGCAGTTAATCCCCCACGGCCACGTTGAAGGTATTTACCAGTAAATCCCAAAGCAAAATTATCGCCAATTTTTTCGGCCAGAGAAAACATCACACCGATGTTTTGGGTAGCAGAAGCATCGATTGTTTCAAGTCCGCCATTTTCAGGGTCTTTGAATGCAAACAAATTAAGGTTGTTGCTAGCAAATGCTCCGAAAGCAGCGCGTCGCAATAGAATACCTGTATAGGTTTGTACACCAACATGGTTAGGCTTGCCGATGTTTTGGCGGATTGTACTGACCGGGCTTGATTCTTCGACCCCAATTTGGCGAACAAAGTCACGAGTCGCCCTAGACATTTCTAATTGAGGACTAGCAAGAATTGTTTTTTTATAGATACCTTCTCCCTCCGCAAGGAAGGCAGGATTGTAAAATAGGCAGTCTTCATTTTCGCACTGGGAAATTCCGGTATCACCTCGGCCAAGGTGATAGGCGGAGCGGTAAATTCTTTGCGCATCTATTTCATCCCCAGCTAAAGCAGTGCCTACGAACAAATTGCCTGAAAGCATGAGGGTAAATATCAACAATGTAGTTCTGAATCTTAAAATAGTAATTCCCGCCCTTATAAAAGAATCGGGAATTTACCGAAAAACATGAGTTTTTATATATATCACCAGTAAAATTGGTTACTTGTGAGCGCCGCTATTACTGCGAGCTGAGGCTATCTTGCTGAAAATGCGAGGGTAAAAGTTTGATCTCCAAAGATCGTGGCTTCTGGCCGGATCGCAACGGAGTCTAGATTGAGAGTGGCACCAAATTTTAAATTTAATAGGTCGTCCTTTTCAATATCACTCTTAATACTTCCGAACGCAACTTCTCCGTCGGATTTTAAAAGCAAATCAATTCCCGCATATGGTTTTATAGTGCTACTACTCACTATAAACTCCACTGTGGCGCTGGCTTGCAAATCCCAAATAGCAACTTCGAGCTCACCCACATTGAGGTCATAGGATTCTTTAATGGCATTTAAAAATAAATTTCCAAAAATTCTGTAATCAGTGGTTTCAGATG
>Ga0222653_1001087_pt1 | contig 14306 bp, 12 predicted proteins | sample AntAcemetagen419_FD_179856 | JGI IMG/M metagenome (GOLD analysis project Ga0222653, IMG submission 179856) | Saline water microbial communities from Ace Lake, Antarctica - #419 | ecosystem: Environmental > Aquatic > Non-marine Saline and Alkaline > Saline | place: Antarctica: Ace Lake...
AGCTCAACGCGCATCAACGTAAAAATTGAGAAGAACTACCACCGCGCCATGATTAATTACGATGAGCTTTGGCGCGCAATAAACCAAAATTTCTATGAAATTAATCCTGATGAACAATCTCTGAAGTATGGAGACATGGTCGTCTTTTTTGACGTACCAGAAGATCAACGCAAAATCTTTCCTGTCGATTATAAAACCATCCGTCACGCGACCACCTATTTGTTCGGTGGCTATACATTTTCCAAAGGCTCAAAGTCACCAAACAGCCCGTACACGGTTCGTGAACTGGCCGAAGAATGGCACACTTGGAAACGATATACCAAGAATTTAGGGGTCAAAGTTTTCCGCCGATCAAGTAAAAACGTGTCGTTATACCCGCCAAGAGACAGTACCGATTGGATGTACTAAAAAAAATTATCCAATGAATATGGTGTCTTAAAATTAATTCACTTCTTTTCTAGCCATGCAAAGGCGCACATGCTATAAATCTGCTACATTTTTATACTGCAGGCCCACTGCTCCCTTTCTGGCTAAATCTATTACCCAAGAAAGCTATAGCTTTCAGGAAAAAATACATCATGACTAGTCCAAGACCCAAGCGTCCCGGAAGCCCTAGCAGCCGACGACCAAATTCAAGTAATCGCACTCGTACCTCAAAAAACGATAGTGGGCACAAACGCGACCAACAACCCCCCTATCAAAGGCGCGAACACCCGGCAAAAGGCCGTTTTGGTCGTGCGGCAGATGTTAATCGCAGTAAATCGCGGCCTAACCCTGATGAAATGCGTACTAGCCATATTTACCGTGCTCGCTCTATCAATCCAGGCTCTGGGCGCGCAACTTTCTTAAGAGATGCAGATGTTGAGGGTACTTGCCGCATGAAAGAAGAATGCGGTGGCTGTGAGTTTGTAAACCTACCTTACGAAACAGGTCTAGCTACCAAGCATAGGCGTGGACTTCGCGTACTCGAAGACGCCGATATCCCCGGAACCTATCAAGCGACTGATCCGGTGCCCTCTCCCAAAGAAACACACTACAGAAGTTTGTTTAAATTTGCCGTACGTCCCGGCAGAGGTAAAACCTTTCAAGCTGATAATAGGTTTGCCATTGGGTTGTTCAAACCAGGCACTCACGACGTTGTAGAGATAGATCACTGCCCTCTTCATACTCGGCCCTTAAAAGCTCTCTTAGCTGATCTACGCGACGAATTAGAAGCTCTTCACCTCACACCCTATGATGAAAAAACCAATACTGGTGATATCAGATACCTTGTAGCAAGATCCGCACATTTGACCGGCGAAATCATGCTTACTATTGTTGTGACCAGCAATTTAAAGCAAGAAATGAAGCTCCTGTTAAACAACCTTAAAAGCCGTGAACACCATATTAATTCCTGTCATATGAATATTAATGCGGTTGTTGGCAACAATATATTCGGCAAAGAGACCATCCGCATTGGTGGTACGAATTATCTAAGAGAACGAATTTGTGACCTTAGTTTTGAAATCGCTCCCACTGCGTTTTTTCAAGTAAATCCCTGGCAGGCGATAAACCTCTATCGTCGCGTGGAACAAATTGCCGGCCATGTAAATGAGGGTAACGTTGCTTGGGACCTATACTGTGGATCTGGACAGATGGCACTTTTAATGGCTAGAGCTGGGTATCGAGTACTAGGTATAGAAGAGAATCCCGCTTCAATCGAAAATGCTATCAACAACGCCAACAGGAACAATTTAGCTAATGCAACTTTCATTGCTAGCCGCGTCGAAGATTCTCATGCGGACCTTCCTGAATGGTCAAAAAAGCCCGAACTTATTGTAGTTAACCCCTCTCGAAGAGGACTTGCCCAAGAAACTCGTAAGTTTTTGAGAGAACATTTGGCAGCGAACCCTTCAACGCGATTGATCTATGTGTCTTGTGAGATCAAAACACTAGCCCGCGATCTTAAAGAACTCACAGAAAGCGGCAAGAATCTAAAACAATTGGAATCATTCGACATGTTCCCACAAACGGACAAAATGGAATGGTTGGCTGTAATTGGCTGAGTATCATATTCGTAATTGATCAATATTAAATCATCCGCCCCTAAATGGCGGATTTTTTAATATTGCCCCTCTTTTTAGCGCAAATTGCCCTTCCAAGAGACTCAGAATCAGGTATGTTATCAAAACATTCTTGAGAAATGAGGACTGCAATGGCTGATGAAAAGCTCATCGAACCCAACAAAGATTCTGTTACCTACTCTTCATATCTAAAAGTAGACCAACTCTTAAATTTACAGCATACCCTTTCAAAACCTGAAGAACATGATGAAACCCTATTCATCATTATCCACCAAGTTTATGAACTATGGTTCAAACAAATTCTTCACGAACTTGGCCAATTAGAATTACTGATTAAGAATGATAATTTGATGCCTTTTATCAAAACGATAAGTCGCATCAATACGATTCTTACGACTCTGACCAATCAAGTTGATATCCTTGAAACAATGACACCCATTGACTTCAATCGCTTTAGAGGAAGGCTCAATCCTGCAAGTGGATTTCAGTCCTATCAATTCAGATTAGTCGAATTCAAAATGGGCGTGCGAGACAAAGCATATCTAAAATTCTACAAAGCCCATAAATCGGCGCAAACTATACTTGAAAATGAACTGCAAAAAAAATCGATCTATGACGAGTTTCTCGCGTACGTAGATCGAAGAGGCTTTAAAATACCTGAAGCAATATTAAACCGTGATGTTTCGCTGACTTATCAACCATCAGATGAAGTCGTCAAAGTTTTTGTCGAGGCATACAACAAATATAAAGAGTATTATGACCTGTACCTCGCTGCAGAAGCTCTAATCGAATTAGATCAAAAATTCTTACTGTGGCGCTATCGGCATGTAGCTATGGTAGAAAGAATGATTGGCAATAGAATGGGAACCGGTGGCTCATCAGGAACAAAGTATTTAAGCGCTACTTTATCAAAACGATTTTTTCCCGAGCTTTGGTCTGTCCGCAATGAATTAGGACCTACCTATGGAATGCAACAAGAACTGCCTTTAAAGGACAAGCAATGAGCGTAAATAAAGTAACTGCGGAATTAAAGCCCTATCCCATGGAAGAGTTATCTAATATTCGTAAGGAGTTAGTTGCCAAAGGGATTCCCGTTTTTGATTTTGGTACTGGCGACCCAAAAATCCCCACATGGCCGGGAATTAGGAACGCTGTTAAAGAAGCTATTGGTGAAGTTTCATCCTACCCTGGCATCAACGGAACTGATGAACTTAGAGCCTCGCATTTAAACTATCTAAAGCGAAGATTTAATATTGACGCAGATACAATCGACATCATTCCTACTCGCGGCAGTAAGGAGGCGGTTTTCCATATCGCACTGTCACTAGTCGGACGAGCGGGTGGCAAACGTCACATTGTTTATCCTGATCCAGGATATCCTGTATACAGGTCCTCTACTCAGTTTGCTGGAGGTCTCCCCTACCCGGTAGCTCTCAAACCCGAAAACAACTACTTACTAGAGCCGTGGAATTTACCTGCTCACATCCAAAAAGATGCGGCAGCACTTTGGGTCAACTACCCTCACAACCCCACGGGAGCTATGGCACCCATAGAATATTTCGAACGCCTTGTTGCATGGGCCAAAGAAACAAATACCGTCATTCTTAGTGACGATTGTTATGTTGATATTTACGACGCAAATCTTGCTCCCGAAGACCGCCCCCGATCAATCCTAGAAATAACAGGTGAGATGGTTTTAAGTTTTTGCAGCTTAAGCAAACGGTCTGGACTTACGGGATACCGAGCGGGCTTTATTGCAGGTGATAAGAAAATCATTTCCGCAATTCGCCGTGCCAGAGCGAACATGGGATTGGGTCAACCTAATTTCATTCAAGTGGGGGCACAAACAGCGTGGGATGATGACGAACATGTAGAAAACCGCCGCGTGATTTTTACAGAACGCATGGAAAAGCTTGGGGGTGCCCTGATGGAGCTGGGCATGATCGAAGAGATCCCCAAGGCTACTTTTTACCTTTGGGCGAAAATTCCTGACCGGTTCAAAGGCAATGATATCAAGTTCTGCAAGGGGTTGGCTGAAAAAGGCGTCATTGCTAGCCCGTCACAATGGCTAAGTGAGAGCATTAAAGGTTATACTAGGTTTGCATGCGTTCCCGATTTAGAGGAGCTTGATGAAGCTATTGAGATCATCAAGGAATATGTCCAAAAAGGCTGATTAATGGCGAAGTTAAATTTCAAACCTAGTGGTAAAGAAATTGAAGTTAATGAGAATACTAAAATCCTAGTAGCTTGTATTCAGAACAAGATTCAAATAATTTATGGATGCGGCGCTTGCAGCTGCGGAACTTGTGCCGTTAGAGTCTCCGGGGAAAAACTTAAAGATATGGCCCAAGAAGAACTCGAACTGCTCGAACGCCGAGGTTACCCCACAGACGGTTCTATTAGGCTTGCCTGCCAGGCTAGAATATTAGAAGGCGAAGTCACTGTCGATATTGGGTTTCAATCAGAATAAAGCTGTCGCTCAAAATCTTCCACGATAACAATTAAAAAAGAAGTCTTTCTTGTAGAAGATCAGTTTTATAACGTCACTAAAAGTTAGCTTATTTACTAAAATTGGGTCTTACGCTAAATCAGCGGGTAGCATAATCTCTAAACCCATGACAAACCTATGGATATGTCGCGCACAGGCACTTCTACTAATCTTTAAAAATTAAGACTTTCGGCTGTGGATTGCATCCGGCTCGGTTTAAGCTGATCAAGCATGAATTTGACTTGGACCAGGAACAAACTCACATGATGTGGGTCAGAACATTGGCTAGCTCGCAGGTGCCAGGACCAGTAGGATTGCGGAGTCTCAGAAAACCAAGTCGCTACTGCCCCCGGAACCAGTAATATTTGAAGTAACTTATTTAATTGGGTATTTCATGGGTATTTCAATTGAGCTTCAATCGTCAAAGTGTTAGACAATTGACTAATCTTGATGAAAAAGTGACCTATTAAGTATCTATATTAACTTGTTTTTTCTTGGCCTAGACGTTGCATCTAAATTGAGAAGAAACTAGTTTTTATCCTCAGGAGTACGTAAATGACAACAACCGGAAAAAAACAGCTTTGGCAAGAAATACGCAAAAACATTAAAGACCTGAATGATCGCGAAATTTTACGCAAGCGTATTCATGACTTGGATGAACTAGTGCGCGAATACGAAGAAATCGACATTGAAGATACCGGCGATTTGAATAAACCATTGCCGCAATCTGCAAGAGATCCGGAAACCGCTCTGTAATGACAGACATTCGACCCACTTCATACTTGCTTGAAACATCCAATCACAGCACCAGTAGGATTATGCTAGACGCTAATATCCTCATATCAGCATTCGATACAAATCATGAAAATCATTGCGATGCGCTCCAGCTCATTGAACACATCAGCCTTAACGAGGGAAAATTTTTTTTCGTTCAACCCTGCTACTTGGAAATTCTTGAATACTGGCGGCGTAAGAGTATATCCGAATACATAGAAGAGCGATTAGAAAACAACCTACGCGTCACGAGCCGATTTGATCAAAGAGCTCGCGAATACCTTCGTGAAATCGGTGGTGGCAATAAGCGCGGCGGCAGATATTTAAGAGACCATCAAATAAAAAACTTGCGGGACTTGTTGTTACAGGTCGGCGGCAAAAACAAAAAGCAAAAAGGACGAAATCTTTGGTTGCAGTTTTGTAGATCCTCGTTTGAGGACCGCCTTCGCATCATTAACGAACAAATAAGAAAAATGGAGATTACTTTTGCCAGGTTTGGCGACAGTGATGTTTATCCTAAGCATCAAAATTTACCCACATGGGATGATATGGTGAACTTAATCGAGAAATTCTGTTTATCATCACATGATGCCGCGATTTTAAATATGGTTGCGGGTGGCAAGAACATCACAGGCTTTGTAACGAGCGATAGTGACATGATTATAGCTGCTGAAAATGGAGCACTGCCAAGAGAAATCGTCTGTTACGAACTTTCTGCATCAAAAAAAAGCAAACAACTGTAGTGGATTACGCTGTATAATCCCTACTTCCATATCGGGTTTCAATCAGAATAAAAACTTTGCTAATTCAATATATTCCAAGGGATCAACAGAATCTGCTCGACGATCCAAATCAATAGGACAGGCTTTTTCCACCTCGGGGTCTTCGATGAATTGAGAAATAGAATTACGCATTTTTTTGCGTCTTTGATTAAAAGCACTACGAGTAATCGTTTCGGTATTTTTCAAAAGCACTTCTGAAAACTTTGATTTTCTTTCCTGTAGAGAGACTACCGCTGAATCAACCCTCGGGATTGGTTTAAAACAATCACGCCCTACTTCAAACTCCATGGCAACATCTGCACGTAATTGGGCAAATACGCTGAGGCTGCCATAATCTTTGTTACCAGAATTTGCCGCAAGCCTTTTGGTAAATTCTAACTGAGTCATCATCAGTGAACCCGTTATTTGGGGCAGTATCGGAAGTATTTTCATCACAATGGGACTGGAGATATTATAAGGAATATTGCCAATAATCGCAGATTTGTGCCCTGCAGAATTACCTCGTTCTATCCACTCACTAAAATCATATTTTAAAATATCGACATTTATAACATCTAATGAACCTTCATATTCATCATTGAAATCATTAGCCCATTGCTTCATGAGCTCTGCGAAGCGGTCATCTTTTTCGATAGCTGTTACGTGGATACCGTTTTTAACTAACAGTTTCGTAAAAATACCGGCGCCGGGACCTATTTCGATAACCCGATTGATGTTCCATGATCGCAACTTCTCTAGCATGCGCTCAAGCGGCCAATCTACGGTTAGAAATACTTGGCCCATAGATTTTTTTTGGCGAATATTTGCAGATGTAGCCACATCGGCCTCCTAAAAATTAAAGTACCGCTTCAAAATCATAGCGAGAGTATGAATCCCACTCTGTCGTCCTAAACGCATCCAAGCCTGCGGATTTGATTTGATAATGAGCCATGGACGCTATCATTGCAGCGTTGTCAGAACAGTACTGAAGAGAGGGAAAGTGAACCGGTATTTTAAATTTGCTCGTCAGCTCTCTAAATCTTTGATTCGCTGCAACACCGCCTGCGATCAAAATTGATTTTGCTTGAGGATTGTTTTTTAGAGCAACCGTCAGCTTTCTAATAATTTGTCCAAGTGCTTCTTCTTGAAATGCAGCACAAATATCTTCCTGAGAATAGTCTGTTTTCTTTCTCAACAAATTAATCATGTGAGTTTTTAGCCCTGAATAGGAGAATTCCATTCTATCTTTTTGCTCTACCATTTTTGGCATGGGCACTTTGCCAATAACACCTTCTTTGGCAATAGCTTCAATTTTGGGACCACCTGGATAGCCTAGCCCTAGGACTTTGCCTACTTTATCAAAGCATTCCCCGCAGGCGTCATCTATTGATGTAGCTAACAGCTTAAAGGTGACGGCATCTTCCATGAAGTAGAGATTGGTATGACCACCAGAAACAACCAGTGCCACTGTGGGAAAAACATCGTCCGACTCAAGGCCTAGAAGTGCACCATGAATATGAGCATGGACATGATCAACAGGAACTAAAGGTTTGTTCTGTCCGACCGCTAGGCCTTTGGCAAAACTGACTCCAACCAGTAATGACCCTATAAGTCCTGGTCCTTGGGATACAGCAATAGCATCTACTTCATCAATGGTAACCCCTGCTTCTTGCATTGCTTGCGCATAAATAGGCTGAATAGCTCGTAGGTGCTCTCTTGAAGCGACCTCGGGAACTACGCCGCCAAAGACAGCATGAACATCTATTTGCGAAGCGATTTTGCTACATAATACGTGACCGCCGGAGCGAACTAACGCAACAGCGGTCTCATCACAACTTGACTCTATACCTAAAACTAACATCGAGACCTTAAACCCCTAGTGAGTCTACCTCGCGATTGCAGCCATCTTCTCTTTGGCAGCAGTTGCTTCTTTAGAATCTGGGAATTCACGAATTAGCTCATTATAATATAATTTCGCCGTGTCTTTATCACCGAGGTGACGAAAACTATCTCCCATACGCAGTTTTGCCTCTGGAAGGTATTTAGTGGAGGGCCGCGATTCAATAAACTCATTAAATTTAAGCGCTGCATCCCGCACTTTTCCCAGTTTGTACAAGCTTTCGGCATAAAGATACATCGTTTGTTCTTTGTCACCGCCTGAAACCTTTTTCAGAATAGTCGGTGCATCCTCAACAACGTAAGAATATTGCTTTTTTTCGAATGCCTCTTCTAGGTTGTTGACTGAAGTAAGGGATTTTTTGGATTTGGTAGATTTCTTTTTTACGCCAGCTGCTTTGATAGCCTCTAATAATTCTTCCTGCGCGGTTTCCAACTCTGATACGCGCCCACCAATTGTTGCCAAGTTGGATGCTATAGAGTTTTCTGCAGATTCTTCAGATAGACCCGGCATTTGACCGGTCAAAACTCCAATTCGCAAAATACCTATTTCGCCGCGAACTTTTTGCAGCTCTCGGTTTAAGATATCTAACTGGGCAGCTGTATTAGCAACACGCTTGTTAGCTTCTGCACCACCTTTGGTCGAGGTGTTAAGCATTTGCTCTAATTGTAAAATTCTTGCATTGGCCTCAACCAAATCCTTTTTCATCTCGCGTTTTTCTCCGGGAGTCATACACCCAGAAGCTAAAGAAGCAAAAGAAGCAAAAAGAATAAATATCGGAATCATACGCATAGTGAATACCTCTAAGGTAGAAAAATAATGATTGTCAGATGATTATTTCAAAACAGAAGGAGTACGTCCATGCTTAGCTTGCTTCTTTATTTTCTTTTGTATCTAAATCAGCCGCAGAAGGTTGTCTTTGATCTTCATCTGCTGCTTTTTGAGGCGTTTGCGGGTAGTCAGTTACAACACCCTTGGATTCGTGTACTTGTGCCATTTCGGCGGTCGCAGCTGATTCATCAGCGTTAGCCTCTTCAGTCTTAGGCGCTTTGGTTTGGTCATGGGCGCTGTCAATTTGCCTTCCGTTCGCGGGAAGCTGATTATCGTCAAACATTTGCTTAATTTCATGGGGACCAAATGCATAATCCCCTGGATTTGTTACCGCTTTATTCAGTTCGTCTTGACTAAGACTCTTTTTTCTTCTCCTTAGACCTGCCTGAAGCCTAAAGAGTAGGCGTACTTCTTCGCGCCAAGAGGCATTGTATGATTGATGAATATTGCCATTTTGAGAAAAGGCGATAGTCAATTCCTCTTTAAACTTCATCCTCTCCCTTATTTTATTTGTTCTATAGTCCAGAGCTTCGCCTACAGTGTGTACTTCAACGGAATCAAACTGCTCATGAAATCTGTCAAATTCAGTACGCTTGCTCGCAATTGGAGTATTTGTGTCATCATCGGCCTGAATTTCTTTACCTTGGATTTCGGTGCTTTCTACTGTATCCTCCGACGGTTGATCATTTTGCGTTAACTTCTCCGTTTCCCCCTCATGGGAAGATGCGGATGAAATATCAACGTCGGTTTCAGGTTTATTTGTCTCATCGTCCATTATGGAAGAACCCTTTTAAACTTAGATGTTTATACAATTGTTATCGGCTAACCATCTGAAATCTTGAAGAACGCACGTTAGAACATATTTAAAACAGCACAAGCTGCTGAAATAGCTAGAAATTTAGGAAACATATGAACGAAGAAACCACATCCGAAGGCAACCAAAGTCAATATACTACTGGTACTCTTTTTGATTATTCCAAGAAAAAATCCACGAAAAACGCCTTAATCGCGGATGAAATTAGTGCAGAAGTTATTGCAAACACGGTCAAAACATTTGAAGCGCTTAATTTGCACCCCAACCTGATTGCTTCAGTTAATAAGCTAGGATGGAAGTCTCCCACTCCGGTTCAAGGAATGTGCCTTCCCCTAACAACTCAAGGGCGCGATGTTGCAGGATTTGCGCAAACGGGAACTGGCAAGACAGGAGTTTTCCTCTTAACTCTAGCGCAAAGACTACTTTCCAAACCCGCTAACGAAGACCAAAAGAGATCTGCTAGAGCCGTAGTTCTGGCTCCGACTCGCGAACTCGCTATGCAAATTAGTGATGATGCAAAATCAATATTCGAGCCCAACAACTTAAAAATTACCGCCGTCTTTGGTGGTGTTGATTATGAAAAACAAGCCAAACTATTGCAAAATGGTATTGATGTCATCGTAGCAACACCAGGACGTCTTAAAGATTATGTCCAAAAGAAAATTGTCGACTTGTCTCAAATTGAGGTTTTCATTTGTGACGAAGCTGACCGTATGTTTGATATGGGCTTTATCGAAGACGTGGAATTTTTCTTAGATAAAATCAGCGAAGATGCCCAGAAACTCTTATTCTCGGCGACAACTAATGACGATGTCAAAGAACTCGCTTTTGAATACTTAAACAACCCTGAATATATTTCTGTAAACCCTGAAGAAATCACACCAGAAAAAATTATTCAAAAAGCCATCCACGTTAATGCCACTAACAAGTTGCAAGTAATGTTAGGCCTATTAAAAGACCAAAACCCTGAATGTGCCATTATTTTTACGAATACAAAGTTAACTGCTGAATGGCTTGCATTCAAATTAGAAGGCAACGGCGTTGAAGTGGATTTAATGTCTGGCTCACTGCCTCAAAGCAAAAGAATTCAATTAATCAAAAAAATCAAAGAAGGCAAAATCAACGCTCTCATCGCCACTGATGTAGCTAGCCGTGGACTTCACATTAAGCGCGTTTCTCACGTGTATAATTTTGATATTCCGGATGATCCTTCTAATTATATCCATAGAATTGGCCGTACCGCGAGAGCGGGTGCAAAAGGCATGGCTGTATCACTAGTATGTGATGATTATGGCCAAAACTTTCCTGCGGTAGTTGAGCTACTAGGCGACTCTGCACACTTCCAGTCTGAATGGTATGACGCCAAGTACCTTGAGATTGAAGACAAAGCTGGCAATCCTTTTGAAGGCAGAGAACGTGAAAAACACGCTCCTTCTGATCGGCCAAGCAGAGGCCAAAACGAGTCTCGTTCGCATCAAAAGCCCGACAGATCTAGACAAGGTGCTCGCACAAATCAGGGCAACAGCAATAAGCCTAGCGAGCACAAAGGTAAGAAAGCGGGCACTCGCAACCGCGACCAAGATCGTAACAGGAACAACAAGAATCCGAACCAGAAAAAGACACATAACAAACCACAACATAGTAAGTCGGCAGCTAATAAACCTGCTACTTCTAATACGGCTGCAGCAAAATCCAATGGTTCAGTTGGTGGCTTATTTAAGAAAATGATCAAAAGCATTTTTGGAAAATAGCCTCTAAAGAAATTTTCCTAGTAATTAGTCGCTGTCGCGAAATAAAAAGCGTCCGACGCTTTTTATTTCGCGACAGCGACTAATTAACGATGCGGTAACTGGATAAATTCCCAGCTACCGCATTTTTCTTGGGAGATGCTAGCAAGTTCACACAGTTTATCTTTAGCTTCTCCTAAAGAACCTGCGTGTACAGTGGCTATAGATCCTAAATGACCCGATCGAGTCGATTCGACAAAAACCGCAGCTTCTTCGCTCCTGATTTCGCCCACTACATACCTTTGGGGACGTATTCTCAAAGAATGGACAAACAACTCATTACTATCTACTCCGCCGTGCCCCTTTATATCTTTGGGAGAAGTAATCAGCTTTTGCCAAAGAGGGCTGAGAATGGGTATCTCATCTATTTGCTCTATAATAACCAAGCGCTCTTTGTGGCAATACCTCTTTAGGATCCCGACCATAAACGATGTTTTTCCCGAACCTGTTGGTCCAGAAATTACTAAGGATTTCCCTTCAAAAGCAAAGGAGTGGATTTTTTTTTCCTCTTCGTTCGATAATTCAAAATCTTCGACAGCCAATTGGTCAAATTGATGCCTTCTAATTGATAAAAATGGTTTGGGGACAATAGGAGGAATCAAGCAATGCCAACGAAACTCACCACTCTGCATTATGCCTCCTGCCGAAGGGTTGTGATAATCCAGCCTAGTTTGAGAGGCTATGGCAAGTTCGTGAAGTAAGTCTTTGAGACTATGAGGTTGCTTTAACGTGCTGTCAGATATTGCAAATTTGCCATTCCTAAACAGACAGATGGGATAGCCTTGCTGGAGCAGAACTTCTTCTACGAGAGGGTCACTGAATATTTCTAAAATTTCGTCCAAGAAAAAACCACCTTTCGGTGGCTTTATACTGTTTAAATTAGAGATTTGGGAATGACATCGAAGGACATTCCTACTTTTTACTCTTCACTTTCTTCTCAGTCTTGACATTTTCCGCGATTTTTTCTTTATTTGCGGTCTTTACTTTTTTCTCGGTCTTGACCTTTTCCTCGGACTTTTCTTCATTTTCTGCCTTTTCACTTTCCTCTGATGCTTCGCCCTCTGGCTTGCTCACCATCGCAGTTTTACAACTTGGACAAATCAACCGGGTGCCATCCTTCTTAGTAGTTTTCTCAGTCATAATCGGGAAATTGCAGTTTCCACAGACCTTATTTACCGGCTTGTCCCATAAAGCGTACTGACATCCGGGATAATTGGTACACCCCCAAAACTCTTTGCCTGTTTTAGTTTTTCTTGCAACCAAACCACCCTTGCAGTCAGACTCAGGGCATTTAATATCAGTTTTAATGCTCTTGGTGGTCGCACAAGTGGGATAATCTTGGCAGGCAATATAGTCCCCAAATCGGCCGGACTTCAAAAGCATTTTTTTGCCGCATTGTGTGCAAAGGTCCCCGGAATAATTAGGCAACACAATTTGGATCGTTCCATCTTTGGCTCTGGTGAATTCCGTAGTATTGCGGCATTTGGGATAACCTCCACAACCCAAAAACTCACCTCTTGTAGACCATTTAATATTCATATAACCATCTTCACACTGGTCACATTTGATGTCGGTTGGTACTGACGAAGCTTTGACATTGGGCATACCTGTTTCAGCTTCTAGAACCTTCTCAGCGAATGGCAGGTAGAAGTCTTTCATTATCTTGAGCCAGTCAATGGTGCCCTCTTCTATTTTATCAAGACTGTCTTCCATTCCTGCTGTGAATGTCACATCCATTACTTCGGGAAAAGAATGAACCAGCAGTTCGTTCACTTTTTCTCCTAGGACAGAAGGTTCGTAGCGATTTTCATTTTTCTTAACGTAGCCACGGTCAACAATCGTCGAAAGGATTGTTGCATAAGTAGACGGACGACCAATACCTCGCTCATCCAACTCCTTAACCATTGATGATTCATTAAAACGGGGAGGAGGCTGGGTAAAATGCTGAAGGCACTCTACTTTGTCTAAGGCAATTTTTTCGCCTTCCTCAAGTGCTGGAAGTATGTCCGTTTCATCATCACTGTCTTCGTCTACCGTATCAGCACGCTTGCTGGTTTCGTCTTTACCCTCTTCATAAACTTCTAAAAATCCCTTGAAAACCAGTCTAGACCCCGAAGCTCGTAGGGCAATTTTGTCTTCATCTGCGGCAAATTCCACTGAGATTTGATCATAAATCGCTGGTTTCATTTGGCATGCCACAAAACGATTCCAAATTAATTTATACAGCGCATATTGATCCTTAGACAAAACACCTTTGATTTTATCGGGAGGAAATTCAAGCATCGTAGGTCGTATAGTTTCATGGGCATCTTGTGCAGATTTTTTGGACTTGTAGTCTTTAGCTTTGGCTGGCAGAGAATCTTTGCCATAGGCTTCTTCGATAAATTTCCTAACGTCTACTAAAGCATCTTCAGATACTCTCGTAGAGTCGGTACGCATGTAGGTTATCAAACCGACCGGACCTTGCCCCTCGGCATCAACACCCTCATAGAGGCTTTGCGCTACCGACATTGTACGCTTAACATTGAACCCTAGTTTTCTGTAGGCTTCCTGTTGAAGTTTTGAAGTCGTAAAAGGGGGGACAGGATTCTTTTTGCGCTCTCTCTTTTTGATATTTTTAACAATGATATCTTTGGATTCAATGCGCTTTTTGATATTATCGGCTTCTTCACCGTTTTGAACTTTGCTGTCTTTACCTATTTTGTTGTCATCGACTGAGGTTAGTCTGGCGTTAATTGGTGGCGGAGTCTTAGCTGTTAAGCCGATATCAATAGACCAATATTCTTCGGGCTCGAAGACTCTAATTTCTGCTTCACGCTCACAAATCAACCGTACGGCAACTGACTGCACACGCCCTGCTGACAGGCCTCTTTTGACTTTTTTCCATAACA
>Ga0222653_1001092_pt1 | contig 14277 bp, 8 predicted proteins | sample AntAcemetagen419_FD_179856 | JGI IMG/M metagenome (GOLD analysis project Ga0222653, IMG submission 179856) | Saline water microbial communities from Ace Lake, Antarctica - #419 | ecosystem: Environmental > Aquatic > Non-marine Saline and Alkaline > Saline | place: Antarctica: Ace Lake | collected...
CAGCCAAGAGCTCCATGAGCACAATCACAGATACTACGTGCTCAATTCCTCTATTATTTCGGATTATGATTTCGATATGAAGCTTAAAGAGCTTCAACAATTGGAAGAATCATTTCCTGATTTAGCCGACTCCAATTCTCCTACGAAAAGGGTAGGAGGAGATGTCACCGATAAGTTTCAAAAGGTGAAGCACAAGTATCCGATGCTCTCCCTGAGCAATACCTACAATATTGACGAAATTCGGGACTGGGAGACGCGGATTAAAAAGAACACCGACGATGAGATTGAATACGTCTGCGAGCTAAAGTACGATGGTGTTGCCATCGGCATCACTTACGAGAACGGAGTGTTGACAAGAGCAGTAACCCGTGGCGATGGACAAACGGGAGAAGATGTGACGACAAACGTTCGAACCATTTCTACTATTCCATTGCGCTTGAGCGGAGATGAATATCCCGATGAGTTCGAAATTAGAGGAGAGATTTTTCTTCCTCTCCAAGTCTTTGCCGATATGAATGCCAAACGTGTTGAGGCGGGAGAAGAGGCATTCATGAACCCTCGAAACTCCGCTTCGGGAACGCTCAAATTACAAGACTCAAGTGTTGTCGCCACGCGCAATTTGGATTGCTTTCTTTATGCGGTTTACGGCGAGAGGCTTCAAGCCAAAGGTCATTTGGAGAATTTACAGTTTGCGGCAAAGCTCGGTTTCAAAGTGCCAGATGAAAGCAAGAATCGAATTGCGCTCTGCAAGAGTATCGAGGAGATTGAGGCATTCATCAATTATTGGGATGAAGAAAGATCCAATCTTCCGTTTGAAATAGACGGAGTGGTCATCAAGGTGAACTCGTATTTGGCTCAAGAAGAATTGGGCTATACTGCCAAATCTCCCAGATGGGCTGTGGCCTATAAATTCAAATCTGAGCGAGTTGCCACAAAACTTGAAAAAATAACTTACCAAGTAGGAAGGACAGGAGCCATAACTCCAGTAGCCAATCTAGAGCCTGTATTAATCGCAGGAACAACCGTGAAGAGAGCCTCACTGCACAATGCCGATCAAATCGAGAAACTCGACGTGCGCGAGGGCGATACGGTATTCGTCGAAAAAGGAGGAGAGATTATTCCCAAAATTATAGCGGTCGATTTCACAAAAAGACCTGCCCATTTGGTCAAACATCAATACATTACCCATTGCCCTGAATGCAGCACCGAGTTGGTTCGAAATGAAGGAGAAGCACAGCACTACTGTCCGAATTTGATTGGCTGTCCGACCCAAATAAAGGGCAGGATTGAACACTTCATTTCTCGGAAGGCGATGAACATTGATGGAATCGGAACGGAAACGGTGGGCGAACTTTGCGATGCTGGCTTGGTTGAGAATTTTGCCGATCTCTACGATCTGACAGCAGAAGCCGTGATCAAGCTCGATCGAATGGCGGAGAAATCTGCCGAAAACTTGGTGAAAGGTGTTGAGGCTTCGAAAGCTATTCCTTTCGAGCGAGTACTCTTTGGGCTCGGGATTCGATTTGTGGGCGAGACAGTCGCAAAGACATTGGCCCGAGAATTCAAAACAATTGAAGCATTGGCGGAAGCCGATAGAGAAACGCTCATAGCTGTCAATGAGATAGGAGAACGCATAGCTGACTCCGTGGTAGATTTTTTCGCCGATGAAGCCAATTTGAATTTGGTAAACCGATTGAAAGAAAAGGGGCTTCAGTTTAGTATGGAGTTGATTGAAAATGACTCTGAAAGTCTGGCCGATAAATCTTTCGTCGTATCGGGTGTATTTGTCATGGATAGAAAAGAGTTGAAAGAGCTCATCGAAAGAAATGGAGGGAAGGTATTGAGTGGGGTTTCCGCAAAAACGGATTACCTAGTGGCTGGCGAAAGCATGGGCCCATCAAAAAGGACAAAGGCCGAAAAGCTCGAAGTGCCTATCATCTCAGAAGCTGACCTATTAAATATGATCAACTAAAGTGGAGTGGCTTGAAAATATTAAGAAGGCTTGGGGCCGGAGGAAACTTGCTTCCAAGATTAATGACAAACGAGAAACGGCGGCAACCAATTTTCACAAAGCGAGCAGCGTGGCTATTCTTTATGAAGAGAAAGGAGAGAGCTACTTCATACTAGTGAAACAATATGTCAAGTTCCTCAAATCTGAATATGGTGTAAAGGAAGTATTGGCCCTTTGCTACATAGATGATAAAAAAGAGGTGCCACATTACCATACCCATCGATTGAAATTTGATTATTTCCTAAAGAGTGAAATCAATTGGTGGTATGAGCCCCAGTGTGATCAAGTAAAAAAATTCGTGGCTAGTGAATACGATATTCTCATCAATCTCGAACGGGCTCCTGCTTTGCCTTTGGAGTTTATCCAAGCAGAAAGCAGCGCTCGACTCAAGGTGGGGTATTACCGTGCAGATCGCGAAGAGCATTTTGATCTGATGTTGGATTTACCTGAAAAAACCACTTTTGATGAGTATGTCAAACAAGTCAACCACTATTTAACTCGAATCAATTATGACAGAGCTTAAAGGCGTTGGTGTAGCCCTGGTTACTCCTTTTCAGGAAAATGGCAAAGTAGATTTCGCTGGACTTGAAAAATTGATTCGCCATGTCAGTGCTGGTGTTCACTTCTTAGTGGTAATGGGCACGACTGGTGAATCTGTAACTCTTTCGGAAGAAGAGCAAATGGCGGTGCTTGATTTTATTTTGGAAATCAATGCAGGAAAACTGCCCGTTGTTTTCGGAATAGGAGGGAGTGATACAAGGGCAGTAGGGGAGCGGATGAGGAGCTTCAGCAAGAAAGATGTCGCAGCTTTCTTGACGGCGAGCCCTGCCTACAATAAGCCCACCCAAGAGGGTATATTCAGGCACTATAAACACTTAAGTGAAGTCTCACCGCTGCCAATCATATTATACAATGTACCAAGTCGCACAGGGAGCAACGTTCTCCCTGAAACGGTTTTTCGAATAGCAGCGGAAACGACAAGAATTATTGGAATCAAAGAGGCAGCTGGCAGTATCGAACAAGTAATGGAACTGGCAGCAGGTTTGCCAGAAGATTTTTTACTCCTTTCGGGAGATGACCCTTTATTGGTTAAGCATATGGCTTGTGGAGGTCACGGAATCATTTCTGTGGTTGCCAATGCGTATCCAAAGAGATTCAGAGCAATTTTTGAGACTTGCGTTGCGAATGATTATGACAAAGCAGGAAAGCTTCATTCTCAGGTGATTCCTTTGATCAATGATCTCTTCGCTGAGGGGAATCCAGGCGGCATAAAAGAAACCCTTCGACATCTGGGCATCTGCGAACACCATATGCGTCTTCCGCTGTATCCAGTTTCGAAAGATCATAGCCAGAAACTGTACAGACACATTGCCGAGCTGGGAGAACAATAAACAATTAAACTCTTTCTACTCTTTATAGGCTTAAACTATAGCACTTACCCTATGTCTGTATATCGCTTGCAAGATGAGATTCTTATAAATGCCCCTTTGGATGAAGTCTGGGATTTCTTTACCGACCCAAGAAACTTACAAAAGATCACTCCAAAAGAAATGGCCTTTAGCAATGTATATGAACCCGACGCAGAGAAGGTTTATCCAGGGATGCTTTTGGTGTATAAAGTTTCCCCCTTGCTGGGTATTCCAATTACTTGGATAACAGAGATCACCCATGTCGAACCAAAAAAGAGGTTTGTAGACGATCAACTCAAAGGCCCTTTTGGGATGTGGCATCACATTCATGAATTCGAGCAAGCGGAAGGAGGAACCTTGGCCAGGGATGTTTTATACTACAGTATGCCTTTTGGAATTCTAGGGCGACTAGCTCATTCCTTTAACGTTGCCAAACAAACCAAGGAGATATTTAGGTTTAGGAAAGTAGCATTGGAAAAAATTTTTCCGACATATTAAGTTGACATTACCCCACTTTGTATTTATCTTGCCGCATCTTGAGCGAGCGAAGCCTTTGCTCGTTTTTTATTTAACCTTTTATTTTAACCTAAATTATTTACTATGAAGAAGTTTTTTCTTTTAAGTGCTGTTGCAGTTCTATCTGCTTTTACAGCACATTCTCAATGTACCACGGGTGGAAGCTTTTTCGGCTCTGCTCCTGCTCCTTGTTCAGCAGATGGTGCTGTCTCTGCCGATATTGCAGGGTTTGAAGTTTGGCGTGGTGATCTCTATGAAGTCGCTGATGTTCAGGCTGGCGCTAGTTATTCTGTTGATATCTGTCAACTGGCAGACGGTGTTGGTGGCCTCATACCCACAGGTGGTGGTGCAGCTTGGACTGCTTCTCTTACTGTAGTTGCACCTTCTGGATCTGTTGTTGCTTTTGGATTAGATGCTGGTTCGATTTGCGAACGTTCATTTGTAGCTACTGAATCTGGACTTTACCAGATGTTTGTGAATGAAGTGGGAGAATGCCCTGGTATTTCTCAAGATGTTGACAATGGGACACCACGAGTAACTTATTTTAGTGGTGCTGATTGTGCTCCTCCTATCACACTTTGCGAAGCTGGAACTGGCGATTATTCGTTAACTGCTGCTTCTGTTTGTCCTGGAGAAGCGACTGAACTTACTGTAACAGGAATGTCTATTCCTAACTCACCTACTGCTGGTGGAGCTGCAGTTCAGTTTTCTCCTGGTGTTGGCGGAACTGGTGGGCTTGAAGGGGTTTTTGTAATCACAGGTTACACTATCGCTGATTTTGCACCTTATGTATTTGACAGTGACGTAAATGGTATTTTATCATTCAACGGTCTTCCACCATTGGCTGGAAATTGGGACTTACAAGCATACGTTTACCCTAATGCTGTAGATGTTTTCACAAAGTGTGACTCCGTTGTTCCAAGTGCTTCTGTTGACTTCTTAACTGCTGGCAGTCCAGGTTGTGTTGCGGTTACTGCTTGTGAAGCTGGAACTTTGGATCAAGCTGGTATTGATAATGAACTTTGTCCTCAGGAAACAACTGATTACAACATTACTGGTTTTACGTTGCCAAACTCACCAGTTGCTGGTGAATACGTACTAGAGTTTACTCCAGTATTGGGTTCTGGTGCAGGTGGACCATTCGGAGGAGAAGTTGATCCTTCGTTCTTCTTAACCCTCGGTGCTGCTGCTGGATCAGAAAATGCAGATGTAACGGTTGTTTTGGACAATGAACTATTCAACTCAACAGGTGCTGTTCAACCAGCCATGACAGGTGAGTGGAGCATTCGTGGTGCTGTTTATTCAGATGACATTTTTCCTTGCGATAGTGTACCAGCAGTTGTGATTAACTTCAAAACTGATTCTGAGTTTCCATGTGGTGGCCCAGCTCCTTGTACATCACCTTACCCTGCTGTAGATGCAGCGAGCTTATCGCTTGTTGAAAACGGAAACGGATCGATCACTTTCTCTTGGGATGCAATTCCAGGACAAATCGGTTGCCAAGTGAATGTTCTAGTAGCTGGAGGCCCTCAACAGGCCAGCGTTATCGTTGCTGGTGGATCAGCTAGCTCGTTTACTGCTCCTGCAAATGCACTTACACCATTTACAACTTACGATTTCAGAGTTCGTTGTGGATGTCAACAAAATCCGACTCTAATTGCAGGTCCATTTACTGAATATGTGAATATCTTCTATGGTCTTGGTGCCTCTGCTATTGTAAGTCCTGAATTGTCTACTGCTAGAAAGATCCATTTCGGACAAACTGGTGGTGTGCAAATTGCATCTAGTGTGTCAAACATCTTCCCTACAGAGGTTGATGCTACAACTAGTGTGAAAGGTGTGATCTCTAAGAGAGCAACTAAAACAAGCACTTCATTCGACGTATTCCCTAACCCATCGTCAGGTGCGGTTAACTTGAAGTACGAAGCAGGTGTTAAAGGATTGGTTAACGTTCGTGTATTTGACATGGTTGGAAAGGCAGTTGCTGATTTCAACATGACTGTAAACGAAGGCGCAAACTTCCTTAACCTAGATCTTTCTTCTTTAGATAAAGGTATCTACGTAATCGAAGTATTAGAAGGTCAAATGTCTTCTACTTCAAAGGTTGTAATGAAGTAATTCATTTCATATTGCAATGAAAAGGGGCGCAGCTATTGCGCCCCTTTTTTTTTTGTCCCGAACTAATTTCAATGAGTACATAAGCATAACGGTATTTCCCCGAACAGGAGCGTTGTTATTTTACCCTTCAGCTGTCAGCTTTGCTCAATGGCCTATGCTCATTTCTATAACTGATTTTAAAGTGAGTAAACTTCAATCAAACTTGGGCAGTGGTATGTCTACCAACTGATCCAGACAGAACCCGCAGTTTTTTTATCAAGATGTTGGGAATCAGAAGAACTAACTTTAGAGAACTATTCTAGGAACATATTCAAAGGGATTTAGCTTTCCTGTATGTTGCTTTGTTTATTGGAGTTTAGCTTGATTCATGCATTCAAAGGCGGTATCTTGCAAACGCAGTCTCACCAATCATAAAAACCATATGAAGAATATATCTACCCTAGGCAGGCTATGCCTGATTTTCACCCTTTTTCTTGCAAATACAGAATCATATTGCCAAAGCTCAGATCATGTGATTGGGGAGGTGATAGTCATGCTTCAACCTGGAGTAGACCATCAAAGCTTAGACAAGATTTTTGACAGAGAATTGGGGTTGGATTCCAATTTGCAGCATCTTCAAGAATTATCTCCTATATCCAACATCCATCTATTTTCATTTGATGGAGAGAGAATGAAAGAGGAGTTGTTGCTCCGAAAAATTCAAGGTTCAGCATATGTCCGCGCTGCGCAGTTCAATCATTTTGTAAAAGAAAGAGTACTGTCGAATGATCCTCAACTAGGCTCTCAGTGGCACCATGTTGATGGATCGGACAATGACATTGATAGTGATTTGGCTTGGGATATTACCACAGGCGGAACAACTGCGAACGGTGATGAGATCGTCGTTTGCGTAATTGAACCTGGAGGAGCCAATTACAACCACAACGATTTGATAGCAAACCATTGGGTAAATACGGATGAAATCCCCAACAATGGAGTGGATGATGATCTGAACGGATACATCGATGACTACAATGGATGGGATCCACAGTCCAATTCCGACAACATCTCTAGCGGTGGTCATGGTACTGCAGTTTCAGGTATGATCGGCGCCAAAGGAAACAATGGAACGGGCGGTGCTGGAGTGAACTGGGATGTGAGAATTATGCAAGTGGAAGTATCCAGCCTCACTGAGTCAAATGTGATCTCCTCCTATGCCTACCCGCAAACAATGAGGAATCTTTACAATACTTCAGGTGGAGTCAGAGGCGCATTTGTGGTAGCTACCAACGCTTCTTGGGGAATTGACAATGCCAATCCAGCAAACTATCCTGTATGGTGCGCCTATTACGATGATTTAGGAGCTGTGGGGATTTTGAACTGCGGAGCTACTGCCAATAATAACGTCAACATAGACGCAGTAGGTGACATGCCGACTGCCTGTGGAAGTGATTATATGGTCGCAGTAACAGCTTCAAATAGCAGTGACCAAAGGACTTTTTCTGGATACGGCGCAACAACTATCGACTTGGCCGCTCCAGGTGAATCAGTACTTCTTCCTTCTGGTTCTTCTAATTATAGTAGTACGAGTGGAACTTCTTTTGCCAGTCCCTGCGTAGCAGGAGCAATAGCATTGGTTTATTCGGCACCTTGTGCTACACTAGCTTCAACTGCTATATCAAATCCGCAATTAGCTGCTGATATGGTGCGTGGTTATATTTTTGATGGCGTAGATCCAGTAGCATCTCTTGCTAGCGAAACCGTAACAGGTGGAAGGCTTAACGTAAGAAATGCACTAGACCTCGCACTTTTTTCATGTGGACCTCCTCCAGTCTGTGACCCACTGAACATTAATCTTTCAGAAGCATGTGTGCTCAATGAAACAAACAGTCTAGTGGAGGCCGTAATTACTGTGAGTGCTTCCTTCGATTCGGATTTTTGCAATGCAGAAACGGTATGCTATCAAGCTCAAGGCGGAACGTTGACATGCGTCAACTTGGTGTCGGGTGCTTTATCCAATTCTTCCAGTTTCGAAATTTCTGGTCTCAGCTCCAATACGAGCTACAATGTCTATTACACAGCAGCAGACGGCACATCCGCGACTCAGTCCATTACTACAGCAGGGTGCTCTGAGCTCGTTGCTGGTTGCACTGATCCTTCGGCACTAAATTACAACGCCAATGCAGTTGTTGATGATGGATCTTGTCAGTTTCCTTGCTCAAACGTGACTCTTTCAATCCTTACGGATTGTTGGGGAAGTGAGGTGAGTTGGGAAATAGCAGACGATCAAGGAAACATTGTAGCATCCTTGTCAAACGGCACTTACGGCAACGAGACACTTTATACTTGGTCTCAATGCTTAGAAGCAGGCTGCTATACGTTTAACATTTTCGATTCTTTCGGTGATGGGATGAGCGGTGCTTCATACTCCTCTTGCGGTGTAGATGGTGATTACGATATGGCAGGCCCCGATGGCGAAGTTCTATTTGAAATGGGACAGGCTGATTATGGTTCTCAGTCTGCACATGCATTCTGCGTGAGTGGAGACGGACCAGCACCATGTGCCCAGCCATATCCTCAGGTTACGGGTCTCAACTCGACAATTCAGGCCAATGGGGTGCTGTTGCAATGGAGTCCCATTGCAGGATCAATAGGCTGTCAAGTGCAGGGAGGAGTAATCGGTGGTGGAAACGCTTCAATCAATGTTAATCAACCAGAAGCTGCACAGCTATTCGTTTCGAACAATAGCTTGCAAACTGGCCAAAATTATCAATGGAGGGTTAGATGTGCTTGTTCTGCTAGTCCTTTAATCGCGGGACCTTGGAGTTCATATGACCAATTTTCTCCAGGCGCAGCTAAGAATCGTTCGACAGCGACCAATGCCGAAGATGACTTCAAAATCGCACCAAACCCAGCCAACGGTTTTACCCAACTATTCCTGAATTCCAACGAGAATTCTATTGGTGTAATTTCACTTTTCGATATTACAGGTAAACTGGTTCTTCAGCAGAATGTCGCTGTTTCAAAAGGATCCAACACACTGCAGCTTGATCTGACAGACCATAACACTGGACTCTACATATTAACTGCTCAATGGGGCAATGAAGTATTTCAATCGAAACTAATACTACAATAAATAACAATATGAGATTTAACATCTTAAGCAAAACAGGGATCGCACTGCTGATTTTGGCAGCGGTTCACGCACCCTTCTCTTCGTTTGCGCAAACCACAGACATGGGAGAGCCATTTGGATGGCAATCTAAGTCACCATTTGAAATAGAAAAAGTGCCTCTGGCAAAAGTGGATATCGATGAACTCAAGTCGGAAGATGCGATCAATATGGCCAATAAAGTCGGTCCATTTCGATTCGGTTACGAGCACGTGGTAAATCTTGATGTATTGCAATCTGCTACCGTTACCCCAACTGCTGAAGGAGAGGTATATCAGATAGAGTTCATCTCAAAAGATGCATTAACGATGAATGTATTCTTCCAAGAATTTGATCTTGGTCCTGGCGAGTACGTTCATGTATTTGACAGTGAAGGAAAATTTTATGACGGCGCTTATACTGCTGCTAACAATCAGCCTGATCGATTGCTATCGACCTTGCCGATTCCCGCAACAAAAATTGTTGTTGAATATTTCAAACCAGCAGATTCTAATTACGACTCAAAACTGACCATTGGACATGTAGTTCAGGGGTATCGTCTAGTTGCCCAACATTTTGTTGATGCGTTGCACACATCCAAAGGATTGAACGATAGTGGAGCATGCAACTACGACACGGGATGCTCTGAGCTTCCTGGAAATCCATTCGGAACACCAGGAGAGTGGAATGACCCCATTGCTTCGGTTGCAATCATACTTATAAACGGTTCTGGAATTTGTAGCGGAGCGTTGGTAAACAATACAGCAAATGATGGCACTCCTTACTTTCTTTCTGCCAATCACTGCGGAACTACAAACGGAGGAGGGAAATCATTCCTATTTGGCTATGAGTCGGCAACGACTAGTTGTGCAACTAATGCAAATAGCAGTAACGGCCCTACTACGGCTCAAATAAATGGAGCAACTTTACGTGCGAGTAATTCAGCATCAGATGTAGCCCTTTGGGAACTGAACAGTGCCATTCCTTCTTCTTATAACGTATTCTATGCTGGTTGGGACAACAGTGGAAGTATTCCTACTGAAATCACGGGAATCCATCATCCAAGTGGAGATGTGAAGAAGATTTGCCGCGAGGAAGATTCTCCTTACTATGATGTGACGGGTGGTGCTCAAGTATGGTGGATCAACGAATGGGAGTGGGGAGTAACCGAGCCTGGTTCTTCAGGATCCCCCATTTTTGATCAGAACAAAAGAATCGTTGGACAGCTATACGGAGGTGCAGCTGCATGCTCTGGTACGTCTAACAATGGTACTTATGATTTTTACGGCCGTTTCGATGTTTCTTGGGACAATGGTGGAAGTGCCTCTAATCAGTTGAGTAATTGGCTTGATCCTTTGGGTTTAAATCCTGCAGTTATTGATGGATATAACCCCAATCAGCCAAGTGTAGCTGTAGACGCAGCTGTTCAGGCAATAGACGGAGTCTCTGGATTCTTCTGTAATCAAACAGTTTTTTCACCTTCAGTGCAAATAAGAAATGCAGGTATCAATACCCTCACTTCCCTTACAATTGCTTACTCACTTGATGGTTCATCACTTGGATCATTCCAATGGACGGGTAGTCTAGCAACTGGTGCAATTGAGTCAGTAAGCCTTCCTGCTTTAAATATAAGCCAGTCAGGATTGTATAGCTATGAAGTTTCTATTTCTAACCCCAATGGAGGAACAGATGAGAATGCTGCTAACAATTCAGGTGCTTCGAGTCTTGAAGCTGCAATCGGTGCCAGTTCGGCTCAGCTCGATTTAACTTTCGACTGCTGGCCAAATGAGGTGAGCTGGGAATTGGTTAGTGATGCTACTGGCAATACTCTAGCCACTGGTGGTGGTTATCCTGGAGATGCTGATGGGCAAACAGTGACAGATATTTTCTGTCTTGCCGAAGGATGTTACACTTTCACTATTTTCGATTCTTACGGAGATGGTATGAATGGGTCTTCTTTCGGGGGTTGTACCATTGATGGAAACTACCAGATAGTAGGTGATGACGGTACACTCTTAGTAGAAATGACTGCACCGAATGCTGCATTCGGCGATTTTGCAACACACACCTTTTGCATCGATGGAAGTACAACGCCTTGTGCTGATCCTTATCCAGTAGTTCAGAACCTTACAACAACGGCTCAATTAAATGGAGTACTGTTGCAGTGGGATCCAATTCCAGGGTCTATTGGTTGTCAGATTCAAGGGGGTGTAGCCTCAGCTTCAGGCTTGGCCTCTTTTACAACTTTGCAGCCCAATGCTAGCTCATTTTTGGCACCACAAAGTCAACTTCAAAACGGGGAGACCTACCGCTGGAGAGTACGTTGTGCATGTACCAATTCGATTATTGGTGCATGGTCGGCGTTTGACTTATTCGGTTGGAACATTCCTACAAAAAGCTTAAACGGAAGTGATGCAGCTTTATCTTTGTATCCTAATCCTGCCAATACTGAGCTCAACGTGGCTTTAACACTTGACAAAGGTGGCATGTACACCGTTGCGTTCTTTGATCTTCAAGGTAGAATGGTAAAAGAGAAATTGGTGAACGTAGAATCAAATCAGAATCTGCGATTTGACATAAGCGATTTGGAGTCGGGAGTATATCTCTTCCAAGTGTCTAATGGTACAAACACTTTCACAGAAAAGCTGATTAAGCAATAACAATTTTAGTACTCAAAATAAAAAGGGCGGCCATTTGGCCGCCCTTTTTTATGCTCATTATTTTTGGAGTATTAAACCAACTCGATCACCATCGCTGAAGCTCCACCACCACCATTGCAGATACCGGCGCATCCGTGTTTTGCGTTGTTTTGCTTCAATACGTTAAGCAGCGTTACGATGATTCTCGCTCCCGAACATCCTAGAGGATGTCCTAAAGAAACGGCTCCACCATTAACATCTACTTTCTCGGGGTCGAGTCCCAGTTCTTTCATATTGGCCAAAGCCACTACTGAGAATGCCTCGTTCAATTCCCAAAAGTCGATATCAGAATTATCCAATCCTGCTTTTTTCAATGCCTTTGGAATTGCCTTGGAAGGAGCCATGGTAAACCACTGTGGTTCGCGAGCTGCGTCTGCATAGCTTACGATTTTAGCAATGGGCTTTATACCCAAAGCTTCGGCTTTTTCTTTGCTCATCAAGATCACTGCAGCGGCTCCGTCGTTCAAGGTGGACGCATTTGCCGCGGTTACTGTTCCATCTTTGGTAAACACTGGACGTAAAGCAGGAATCTTATCCATCCTCACGTTCTTGTATTCTTCATCTTCAGATACTATGATCGGGTCGCCTTTTCTTTGTGGAACAGAAACAGGAACCACCTCGTCGGCAAATTTTCCTTCCTTCCAAGCTTTGGCTGAACGTTCGTATGATTGAATCGCGAAATTGTCTTGATCTTCACGGCTGATGTCGTGCTCCTTGGCACAAAGATCTGCACAGGTTCCCATGTGCTTTTGATCGTACACGTCAGTGAGTCCGTCGTGCACCATTCCATCCAGCATGGTAATGTTTCCGAGTTTCGTGCCATTTCTTGAACCAGGCAAGTAATGAGGTACTCTGCTCATGTTTTCCATACCACCGGCTACTACCACATCGGCATCGCCTAGCATAATGGCTTGAGCGCCTTGAGAAATCGCTTTCATGCCCGATGCACAAACTTTATTTATCGTTGTGCAAGGCACATCATCACCTATTCCAGCAAACTTCGAGGCTTGGCGTGCAGGTGCTTGACCTAAGCCTGCTTGCAGAACAGAACCCATCAATACTTCATCGACTTCAGAAGGGGATAGATTGATTTTTGAGAGGGCTCCTTTGATAGCAGTTGCTCCCAGTTGTGTCGCGCTTACTGACGATAGAGTGCCGTTAAAACTTCCTATTGGAGTCCGCACGGCAGACACGATATAAACTTCTTTCATTGGTATTAATTTTCAGTGGTTTTAAGGCCGCAAATGTACGGATTAAAACTGTCGAAAATTGGTCGTGGAGGAAGTGTATAAGGCTAAGTGCTTAGGGAGTAACGAGGTAAAAATCTTGTGTACCCCCCATATCGACGGTGTCTGTATTGAAGGTAAACCGCTTGGCGATATTGTCGTAATCACAGTCTCCATCGTATTCCCCTTCCAAGGCTATGTTTTCTACCACACCGCCGTAGCTAGTTGTAGGATCTACTATAATGTATCCGTAAATCGTGTAGTAGGGTGACTGACTATTGACGAAAGGGAATTCATCATTGATGTAAAATCGGCCACTACCCGATGGGTAAATGCCATCCAAATATACCGTGTCAGCCAAGAGAGGCTCACTAAAAGGAACGAAACGAACGATGAAGATTTCATCCAATGCTTCTGGAGTAAAACCATCCGAACTCTGATCCAATTCAAAGTAGAGGGCGTTGATGGCTTGAATGTCTGGTTCATCGCACTTTTTGCTACAAGCACTAAAAAAGGCAACTGACAGTAAAAGAACACTAAGAGAAGAGAAATTTTTCATTCGCGGCAAAAATAAACAAAACAAACTTTGAATCCCTGCAATTCTTATTTTTGCACCCATGCAGAGAATTCTTTTGACTAACGTCATTTTCCTCTTAATCGTGCTTGCCGGTTGCAATACCACCTATCACTATACAGAGTTTATCAAACCTTCCAATCGATACGTTCCGTCAACGATGTATGTTGTGGGTATAGCCCAAAGAAGTACAACTCCGAAATCGATCTGTCCAGTTTATACCAATGGAATTCCTTACGGTGAACTGGAGAAGATTCCGAATAAATCTGCGAAACTGGCCATTGAAAATTTAAAGAAGCTTTGTGCAGATATCGGCAGATTTGAATTTGTGGAAATTGAAATTGCCGATTCGACGGTGAACGAAAAAGAGTTTGCAAATAGACCTTTTACTCAGGAGGAGATTGAGAGTATTTCAGAAGAATACGATCTGGACGGTATCATTTCTCTAGACGGACACAATATGCTCATCCGCACTTCTGGCTCTGTCAGTGTTGTTTCTGTGACCGACGGAAGCGGTATGCCCAGTCAGGTGCCAGAGTTTTCGAAGGAGAGTGAAGTAAGTATGTCTCTTCTTTGGCGTTTCTATGACTCGTC
>Ga0222653_1001101_pt1 | contig 14227 bp, 8 predicted proteins | sample AntAcemetagen419_FD_179856 | JGI IMG/M metagenome (GOLD analysis project Ga0222653, IMG submission 179856) | Saline water microbial communities from Ace Lake, Antarctica - #419 | ecosystem: Environmental > Aquatic > Non-marine Saline and Alkaline > Saline | place: Antarctica: Ace Lake | collected...
AACATAAAAAGACTACGGGACATAGAAAAACTTGACCTTGTTCTACTCAATGATGTCGCAGAGATATCTAGGGCAAAACTCCTTCTTTCGATTCGGCAGTTATCCTACTTTTTCTATTGACCTATTCACGCTACAGTCCTTACTGAATAAGCATTAGATGGATTTACAGAAAAAACAGACAAACGCAACCCTGCCAATATGCACCACCAAATAAAGGTTGGCTTTAAACTTCTTAAAAAATTGATTTTGCACGTAGAAATACCAAACCAATCATTTCCATGCGGCGTTTCTCACAATTGGAGTCAATCTCAGCAATAAGAAAATAGGTACTTATGATGAACTTCTTTGTCTGTAAAACCCTTCCATCACAATGGAATGAGGAAGTGTGAGTACCGAGATCAGAATAAACACCAAAAGTAAATTGGAGATAGGAAGCCACTCCATGTATGAAACAGCCAGCAAAAAGGCCGACCCAACAAGACTCAAAACCGTGTAGGGCAAGAGCAACTTTAGAAAAAGACCTATAGAAAATTTATTTCTGAGATTGAACATGAAATCATATTCATCAGAGAGGACTTTGAGGGAATGGATGACCACGAAGAAAAGGGTGAATGCCGTCAAAATCGGGAAGACCATAAAACTAAATAGAATCAGGCCCATCACAAAAACCTCAATCGCTACGCGCTCTACGGTTATTATTTTTTGGATCAAACCATAAGTCAAAATGCCTGCTACTATCAATCCTCCAGCGAGAAGAAAAACCAAGTATAAGTTAGGATCCACAACCGCAGATAAGTTTGCCATTTCCTCATTGGCACTGGAAATCTCCGCAATTTCTGCCCGATTGAAATAAACAAGTCCTGACAAAACTGTACTTCCCCACGCGAAGTACAACAGTGGTTTCAGCTTTCTGGAAAACTTTACATCCGTAAACTGGGATTGCCCAAAATGATATGCAGAAAGAGCCAGAAACAAAGCCATACTCAGCGCAGGAGCGACGAGCCACAAAGCGACATATAGGCCGATGAGACCCAGGTAAAATAGATAAAACACCCATGGCGACCACGATGATTTTTCTAAAAAGAGAATGTGATCGATGGCTCCATGTGGGATTCCCAAAAGCGCAATAAATACGATTGCCGGAATAACCTGAGCGGTGGTATTGAATTCGCTAACACCCGAATAGAGCGCCAGCAAGATGAAAAAACAAGCAATGAAAATGAAGGTAATCTTGCTCATGGATGATGTATAGGTATGTCTATAAACCTAAATAAAGTGAATTTGTTGGAATCTTATCCCCATTAATCTCCAATCGAAGCTTCACAGCTATCAGCCTACAGAGGACAGGTTTGTCAGTTCGAGTGGCACGCTGACGAAGGAAGCGGGTTGTATCGAGAACCGCTTTAAGACACATTTTCGCATCGAAGGACTTCTCGATACAATTTTGTCTCGTCCCTCAACAAAATAACTCGCAGTGACAGCAGCGCATTTCTATTGTAAGGAAATAGCTCTTAGCTCAAAGGACGCCCTGACAATGAAGGCGGGTTGCAGCTTGCCCGCCAAAGGAGGATCTGGAACACGCCCAACCTAAACAAGTTTCTAACTTGGTGGTTTCGGTATCCTCATCTATCATTCAACACTGCAACTTAATCCCCAAAATGAACACTCTTCTTCAATCGCCAATTCGTTTCACCTCTGGTCACACCATGAAAAACCGATTCATGCTCGCCCCGATGACCAATACCCAAAGCCACGAGGACGGCACCCTTTCTGACGAAGAGTACCATTGGCTCACGATGAGGGCTGAGGGTGGTTTTGGCCTAACCATGACCTGCGCCTCCCACGTACAAGCCATTGGCAAAGGGTTTCCAGGGCAGCTGGGAATCTTCGCTGACGAGCAAACAGAAGGTCACCGAAGACTGAGCGCAGGCATCAAAGCACACGGGAGTCTAGCCGTGATTCAATTGCACCACGCGGGTATGCGCTCTCCAGAAGAGCTCATTGGCGAAAAGCCAATATGCCCATCCGACAACGAGAAGACAGGCGCTCGCGCCATGACGCTACCCGAAGTCGAGCAATTACGAGAAGACTTTATCACCGCTGCAGTGCGTTCGAAAGAGTGCGGTTACGATGGTGTGGAAGTCCACGGAGCGCATGGCTATATCCTCACTCAGTTTCTCAGCAGCGAGATCAACCACCGCACCGACCATTACGGCGGTAGTTTAGAGAACCGGTCTCGGCTTATGTTTGAGATTGTGAATGCCATCAGGAAACAATGCGGTTCTGATTTCCTTCTGGGCGTGCGGCTTTCGCCCGAAAAATTTGGCATGAAGCTCGGAGAAGTGAAGGAAGTAACTCAGCGGTTTATCGACGAAGGTCAAATCGACTTCTTGGACATTTCGCTTTGGGATGTTTTCAAGCTTCCCGAAGAGGAAGAACACCAAGATAAATCGCTCATGGAGCACTTTGCTGGCCTCGAAAGAGGAGAAGTGATGCTGACCATCGCGGGACAAATCCGAACGGGAGAAGACGCGCAGAAGGTGCTCGACGCTGGGATTGACTTTGTGACCATTGGCCGCACCGCCATTCTCCACCACGACTTTCCTGAACTGGTGATGAAAGATGCTCACTTCACTCCCATCGACACGCCCGTCTCTAAAGAATATTTACGAAAAGAAGGTCTAAGTGAAAAGATGGTGATTTATATGAAGCGTTGGCCCGATTTTGTGGCGGAGTAATTTGTGTCCATCTAAGGAGTCCAATATCTGCGTTACGCTTGCCCTGAAAACAGTCATTTACGAAATGTAAACTCCTTATTTCTCAGAGCTGCGCAGGCCTTGATCTTGAAATCTCTAGCTAAACACACTTCTAAATAGACAGACTCTAAATAGATCATCGTTCGACTTATTTAGCTATCAGAAATCAAACTGTCAAAAGTCAAAGTATATTTCGCCCATGAAATTCCTCACTAAGCTTATAAAAATCCTCCTGATCGGCTTTGGAACATTGGCTCTACTGGTCTCGATCTTTTTCGGCTATGCCGACATCCCTCTAGCAGATTTAAAAGAGAAATATGCATCACCACCATCGGCGTTTATCTCCGTTGATGGCATGGAAGTTCACTTTAGGGATGAAGGCCGTTCCAGCGACTCCACTCCCATCGTGTTGATTCACGGCACGGGAGCCAGCCTTCACACCTTCGATGGCTGGACGCCCGAACTGTCGAAAGACCGTCGGGTCATCCGGATGGACTTACCAGGGTATGGACTTACTGGGCCTTTTCCCGATCGAGATTATTCAATTGAAAATTACGTCAGCTTCCTCAAGCAATTCTTGGATTCAATGGGAATCGAAACATGCGTGCTCGCAGGGAATTCATTGGGTGGCGGCATCGCTTGGAGGTTTACCTCCAAATATCCCGAAACAGTTGAGCGGCTCATTTTGATCGATTCAACCGGTTATCCCGACGAGTCGGAGAGTCTTCCAATTGCGTTTGAGGTGGCCAAAATACCGATAGTTAAAAACCTCTTCAAGTTTATCACCCCTCGGCTTGTTGCGCGATCCAGCCTCGAAAATGTGTACTCCGATAAAACCAAAGTGACCGACGAACTAGTGGATCGTTATTTTGACCTCACGCTGCGCGAAGGCAATCGAGAAGCATTTGTAGATCGTTTTGAAGCCAAGAAAGACACCACGGCTTATCGGAAAATAAAAGAGATTACCCAGCCCACATTGGTTCTTTGGGGAGAAGATGACCGACTGAAGCCAATCGAATCGGCCTATCGTTTTCACAGTGATTTGCCAAACGACACTTTGGTTATTCTTCCCAATCTGGGACATGTGCCCATGGAAGAAAACCCCGAAGAAAGTGTGAAGCCTGTTCTTACTTTTTTGAAGTACTGAGTTTGAAATAAGCCAAACCGATATGCAAATCACGTGATCACATTCTCCTGAAAACCGAGCGTGTGAAACGGTCTGGCAGATTTTTCTTAGCGATTGGGCCAGATTGCCGCAGGACTTAATTTGGCTTTAGACTTCGATTCAAAATAAACAGCCCTGCAATTGCCGAAATAAACGAGGCAATCAAGATGCTTAATTTAGCCCCATCCAAAACCTCTCCTTCAAATGCAGAACCTGCCACAACGATGGACATGGTAAAACCGACTCCTGCCAAACACGCTGCGCCGAGTAGCTGAGACCAATTAAACTCAGAAGACAGTGCCGCCCATTTCAATTTGGAAGCTATCCAACAAAAGCCCATTATGCCCAGCGGCTTCCCTACACAAAGACCGATGATAACACCAAGATTGATTGGGGTGAAAACGTCGAAGTAAGTGCCCACCACTAAAATGCCTGTATTGAAAAATGCAAAGAGCGGAAGGATGAAATAATTCACCGGGGTCACCAATGATTCTTCGAGCTTTTCGCCAGGGCCCGTCAACCGATTTATAGCTTTATGAATAATACCAAGTGACTGGTGACGAATACTCTCCTGATTATTTTTCACGTCTTGGATACGCTCTATTTCGTGATCGAAAATAACCCTGGCTTGGGTGGCGATTCCGACAATATTACCCTTTCGCCGCGATGGAATTAACACAGCAGTTATTACCCCTGCCAGTGTTGCGTGTAAACCACTTTTGTAAATGAAGAACCAAAGGAGAATACCGAGTAGAATGTAAATGGTTTGTGAATAGACTTTGAAGTAGTTCAAAAGTCCCATTATTGCAATGATGACAAGGCTCACAATAAATTCATCGACATGAAAACCATGACCGTAAAACAGCGCAATAACAACGATAGCACCCAAATCGTCGGAGACCGCCAAGGCAGAGATAAATACCTTGAGTGCACTGGGCACTTTGCTCCCCAATAAAGCCATCAATCCCAAAGTGAAAGCGATATCTGTCGCCATGGGCACTCCCCAAGCGTGGGCTCCGTCTCCATTCCAATTAATGGCCAGATACAGAAGTGCGGGAACGGCCATACCCCCAATTGCGCCGATGATGGGCATAGCAGCCTTTTTCATTTCGGACAATTCTCCAGAAATGATTTCGCTCTTTATTTCCAGCCCTATCAAAAGGAAGAACACGGCCATGAGGCCATCGTTGATCCAAACCTCAAGTGGGAGGATAAAATCGGCATCACCTGCATTGAGTCCAAGTTTGAAATGGCGCAGGAATTCGTAGTCTTCCAGGAAGCCTAAGTTGACAAATACCAATGCGGCAATCGCAGCGACAAGCAAAGCAATAGCCGCCGAAGCTCCCCAATCGATAAAGCTCACGACAGCATGCTGAACGGGCTTGGCTTTCGCTCTTCTGATGGCTTCCATCAAGGCGTGCTCATCCCAAGCACCTTTGTACAAGTAGCCGTTAATGGCAATGGAAGGTGCCATCACAGCACCTACTCCTTTTGCGTGTTGAATATTCTCTTCGAGTCTTTCTGAAACTATCTCCGAATCAAAGTCTTGACTAAATTGCTCCATATCGAGTTCAAGGCTTGCTGCCAACTCAAATACCGCTTCTTTCGTGTAACCTCCGTCGTGATTGATGAGCAACTCGTGCATGTCATCTTTTCTACCCTGAGCGTCTGCCGTTAGGGCTGCTTTTGCAGAAATCACAAACTCCGAATTACTCGGACTTGCTGAATAAAACTTCGTTTTAATCTCAATCCTATCTCCAAAATGATTGAGAACACTGAGCAAAATGGGCCTGCCCCGTAGAGCTATCTTTTTGCTGTAGTCGATAAAACTTGTCAGTTCTATTTTAGAATTGTCTTTCATGGGGAATTCCTCACAATTGAAATTAGATTTCTTAGGTTATCAGACCAAGCTATTTTTTTGCTTGACTGCTCAACAATTGCGGTGGTTTTTTCACTTACATATTCTCCATATAGTTCCCGCAAACAATTCAAAGGTTGCATAGCTTTATTCTTCCAGGAGACTTTCGTCAAAAGTGTAATTTGAATAATCTATTTTATATAAAATACCATAAAAAGTCGGGATAAAAAACAAGGTGATTATAGTACCGAAAAGCAATCCCACCATAATTCCAATCGCCATTCCTTCCCACATTTCACCACCCGTTAAATAGAGAGGGGTCAATCCCAAAACGGTGGTAAATGTCGCGAGCAAGATGGGCCTGAAACGTTGCAGGCAAGCTGTAATTACAGCGTCTATTTCCTTTCTATTCAAATCATTCTGTTCGACCTCCATCCGATCAATCAACACAATCGCGTTGTTTATGATAATTCCCGCCAAAGCAATGACTCCCAAAAATGGCATAAAACCAAATGGTTGCTGAAAAGAGAGTAAGCCCACAGACACACCGATCAGCGATAGTGGAATGGTACAATACACCATGATCATTTTGCGGAATGAATTAAACTGGATAACCAAGAGTAGTAAAATAATAAATCCGCAAAGAGGCAGCCAACTGATTACCGCCCCCATATTTTCGGCAGTACTTTCGGCATCACCACCAAATTTATACGTGTATCCTTCGTTCCATTTTTTAGACTCTTCCTCAAGCCAAGGTGTAATCGCTGCGGTGACTTCAGAAGCATTACCTCCAGCGCGCAATTGACTTGTGATGGCAATGGTTCGATCAATGTCCACCCGTTTTATCTTGGCATATTGCCAAACAGGCCTGATGCTGGCTACTTGCAACAAGGGCACGTTTCTTCCTGTATTCTGCGAAAAGATATTTAAGGTTTCGATTGATTCTAAGGTCTGTTCTTGACTTTTGTCGCTGCGCATCAAGATAGGTATCGACTTATCGTCCTCGCGGTATTCACCTGTTGGAAATCCATCGAGAACCGTCTGCAATGAAATGGCAATATCCTGACTAGACACCCCCGCCGACTGCGCTCTAACTTGATCGATATCGATGATGAATTTTTTGGATTTTGGTCCCCAATCATCTTTGATATTTTTCGTTCCTTGAATAACGCTCAACTTCAGTTTAATCTGCTCAGAGATGGACGAGAGTTGATCGGGATCATCTCCTGTGACCTTTATCTCGATGGGGTCTCCCGTAGGGCCAGACCCAAGGAATGCCACCTTAATGTCTGCATTCGGGAAACTATTGAAGCAGAAAGCATCCAATCGGTTCACCATGTCTTGGTTTACCTCGAAGCTGGAGGTATTCACCAGGATATGTCCGTAGCTCGAATTGGCCTCATCGAGCTGATAACCCTGATCGTAAGACGAAGGACCTTCACCGATGTACGATGACCAGTCGGAAATACCGTCGACCTTTATTTCTGTAGTTTCTAGTGAATCGGCTATGAAGACTTCAATATCATTTACCACCTGCGTAGTCCGCTCAATCTTGGTTCCTTCTGGCATATTGATGTCTACCGTAATCATGTTCCTATCACTGTCGGGAAAGAATACGAAGTCGATCTTAGTGAAGCCAAACATCGCTAGAACAAACATGCCGACGAGCAACACCATCGTTTTAGTCTTGTGCTTTAAGGCAACCAAGATGTACTTGTTGTAATAGGTCTTTAACCAATCTATCGATTTATCTACTGGGCTCTTTTTAGCGTCTTTGGGTTTTACTTTCATAAACTGATACGAAAGCAAGGTGATAACCGTAAGTGAGATGATCCAAGAAGAAATGAGCGCAATGGTAATAACCAGAAAGATCGGCCCTACGATATCTCCCATGACCGATTGCGCCAAATAGAAGGAAAGGAAAGCTGCCGAAGTTGTCAGCGTTGAAATCAAGAGCGGGGTGAATAGTTCAGAGCAAGCCTGTATTGCAGCGTCTTTTCTATTGATACCCGATTCAAGCTTTACTACGATGGTCTCTGCCACCACAATTCCATTGTCTACCATCATTCCCAAAGCCATGATCAAGGCGGCGAGTGACACCTTATTGATACCAATATTCATGATGCCCATCATCATGAAAGTGGTCACGATAACCAAGGGAATTAAGGCGGTGATGATTATACCCGTTCTCATGCCGAGAAAGACCAGCATCACCAAGAATACGATTACGACAGATTGCAAAAGGTTGACCATAAAACTGCTCACCTGGTCGTCTACATATTTATCCAAAGATGAAAGCGTATGCAGCTCCAAGCCAACGGGCAAGAGCCTTTCCCATTTCTTTTTGATGGCATCTACCTCTAAACCTAGATCTATGATATTGGCATCGTCTTTTAAGGACACGTGCATGGTTATCGCATCATTTCCATTCACACTCACTTTTTGTGTGGGTGGTGAAATGTATCCTTTTTTAACGGTGGTAATATCCTTGAGGTAAACCAGTTGACTGCCGTCGCCAACGGGGATAAGCATATCGCTGATATCGGATAAAGCATTAAAGTTTCCCGTGGGCTCAAGAACGATGCGTTCATCTTCCAAATTGATTTGCCCACCTGTGCTGAGAATGTTTTGCGAAGCAATAATCGAACTCAGTATTTGAGAAGAAAGACCGTACTCCTTCAATCTGGACTCATCAAACTCTACAAAAACACGCTCGTCCTGATCTCCGCCTAGCTCCACCTCGGCAGCATTGTCCAGTTTTATAAGGTCATCTTTAATATCGTCGACGTATTCCTTCATTTCCGCATAGGAGAATCCATCGCTCGTAACACCAAGTACAATTCCATACACATCGCCAATGGTTTCATCGTCCATTATGGGAACTACACCTTCTGGCAAGCTTTGAATTCCGTCGAGTTTTCGCCGCAGCCTGTCCCAAACAGTCTGCAAGTCTTTTTCAGGCACATCGTCTTTTAGCTCTACCTGAACCACCGAAAGACCCGTCCGAGAAGTACTGCTCACCTCTTTTAACTCGGGCAATTCTTGAACAACTTTTTCAATTTTATCAGTCACCAACTCCTCAACCCGCTCTGGTGCTGCCCCAGGAAAAACGGAGACCACCGTTGCAATTCGGATGGTCATAGGTGGCATACTATCTCTGGGCAATGATTGATAGAGCGCAATTCCCATCACGATTATGGTAGCCACCAATGTGTAGGTGATTCTATTTTTTTCTATTGAAAACTGCGTAAGATTCATAGGAATTATCTTTGGAATCTGAAGAATAGGAATGAGGCTGTAAAAGAGGTTTCCACAATGTGAGGCCGAATTAAATCCGAACGAACACCGTTAATGCAACCTTACTTCTTGCCCATCAAGTAGTGTTTGTAATCCTGCGATTGCGATCTTATTACCTGCCGACAAACCTTTGGTGACTTCAAAACCTTTCGAAGTTAATTCTCCCACGGTGATGGCTTGTTTTTTCACGAAGATCTTCTCACCTGAGTCGTCTATTAAAAAGACGAAATTCCCCTTGGCATCCTCTCCCACCGAAGCTGCTGGGATGATCAAAGACTCCTTCGAGGTAGCTGCTTCGCTGAACTGAAAAGTAACATTGGCCGCCATACCCGATTTGATTCCCTCAGAGACATCAAGAATTTTTACACTCACAGGATAAGTAGAATTTAGCGGGTCAATGGAAGGAGAGACCTCGGTTATTTGACCTTCAAATTTCTCATCCTTAATCGACGAGATATCAATCATCACTTTCATGTCTTTTTTTACTCGATTAATCACGTTTTCGGGTAAACCCAAAGCGATTTTCATGTCATCACCTACGTTCAAAACTGCGATGATTTGTCCTGCAGTCACGTTTTCATCAATTTCAGAATTGACTTGCGCAATGACCCCGCTTTCTGGCGCGTAAACATAACCGTAGCGCACTTGCTCTTCTTGAATAGACACTCCGCGGACGGCAGACTCATAACCAGCCTGCGCCGAACGGTAGGAATTTTTCGCGACCTCATACTCACTCAAGGAGGTGCTGCCTTTCTCGAAAAGCGAACGCACCCTGTCTAGATTCAATTTAGATGTATTCATTTGAGATTGAGCACTGTTTAGTGACGACAAAGAGTTTTCGTAATTGAGTCTCGCTTGCACGTTATCTAGCTTGGCCAAAAGGTCTCCCTTCTTCACGATTTGCCCCAGCTTCAAATTAAATTCTGTGATAATGCCGTTGTTTCTGAAGCTCAGATTCACCACTATCTCGGTGGTTGCGGTTCCGCTGAAGGTTCGGGCAAAATCACTTCCCGAAAGACCGACTTCCAAGTAAGCAACAGGGCGCAGCGCTACCACTTCTTCCGTTTGCTTCTCGCCACAAGAAACCAGGAAAATTGCCGCTAAAAGCGCACCGCATTTGAGTATATTATATTTCATAATGAACGATTGTAATGGTCTTAGTTTCTATTTTGAACGTATGCGTAAAACCCTTCTAAAAAAGCCTGATTCTCTTGGGGAGTATGAAGCAAGAAAAAATAGCTCAAGTACCTTTCTAATTCTATTGAGCTCGCCAAAAAGCTATAGACAGCCGTAATCTTTGCCTGCTGCGCAAAGAGAAAATTATTTTGAGCATCTAAGAGTTGAACGATATTAACAGCCCCATTCGAGTAGGATTCTCGCACCAGCTCGAGGGATTCTTTTGCCGCCTCTTCCGAGATTTTAGAAATCTCAATATTGGCGATCTGATTGTTCAAATTCAAAATCGCGAAATTGACATTGGCATGGATGTTCAGTTCAATATTCTCTCTGTTTATTCTTAGCTGGTCTTGCTGTATTATTCCAATCTGCCTGTTTATATTGGTTTGATTTCTATTGACGATCGGAATGGACAAATTAATGCCGATAATGTATGAATCGTTTACTTGTCCAATGCCCAAACCTTCTGGCGGAGTGCTTCCTGCTCCCGATCTATTGAAAGTATGGTTGTATTGGCCTTGAATTGCTGCTGTTGGAATAAAACGACCTGAACTGTTCAACTGAATGTTCCGCTCATTGGCATTCAAGTTGTAATCCAAAGATTTAATGTCGGGTGAATTCGCGATGGCAAAATCTACCAAATATTCAACGAAAGGCTCGCGAAGTGCAGGGTTGTCTATAAAATTCTTAAACTCTTCGTAATTGTAATTTGACAAGACCCCCCTACCCAATTCAGCATCATCAACATCGATCTCCATGTTGATCGGATTATTGAGGAGTTGATTTAGAGAGAAAAAAGCTCGTTCCAATTGGTTTACCGCTTCCACCAAACCCTGCTTGTTTTGCGCCTTTTCACTTGTGAAACGGAGCACATCTGACTTACCCGTTTGACCTGCTTCAAAATTTTGAGTGGCAATCTCCAGGTTCTTGCGGGTCAGATTCAAATTCTCATTCTGGATCGACAAATTGGCCTTTATAATCAGCGCATTGAAATACGCGTTTGATGCATTGAAAATAGCATCCAATTCATTTGCATTGTAAAACTCACGTTGCGCTTCTAAAAGATCTTTTTGTATGGAAATACTCGCATTCGCCGCTGGAGAATACACCACTTGATCCAACGATATATTTCCTGCAGTAGAATACTCGGGACTAATACCCAAGGATATTTCAGCCAATCTAGGGTCTACGTAATTGAAATTGGCATTTCCCGTTATGCTCGGGTAATAGCTGCTCTTGGCCGTTCTTACATCTTGCTCACTGAGCTCAACATCCTTTAAAGTTGATTTGAGATTGAGGTTCTCTCCAACCACAGTCTTCATTACATCCAATAAATTGTATTGTTTCTCAGAAATGGCATTTTGCATATCCCCTACAATATTTGTGCTTCCGATGAGGCTAAATTTAAAGGGCATGCCGACAATTTGAGCGGTATTCATATTTACGGTAAGGCGGTTATTAAATTCGAGTAATAATGGCAGTTCAGAAAAGTTCGTTCCATTTATGTATGATTCTATATTCAAAGCAATACGCCTGAAAAAGAGACTGGTACTTTCGAGTGAGCGATTGGTTGCCATAAACCCATTTTCAACATCTGCTATGCTGGTGCTGGTAAATGATGGTATTTTTTCTTCGATGAGCTTATTGGCGATACTGGAAATATCTGCTTCACTCAGAGCGAATCCCGAGGCCAAGTAGAAGGCATCTATTTCAGAATCAATCCTGTCTACGATCTCTTCAGCATTGCTGTAGGGAATGAGTTCATAGCTTATGCCCATCTCTTCAGATATGCTGTCAAACGCCTTGTCGAAGGCCAATACCTCGTAAACCCCCTGCTCTACAGCGATCCCAACATTCGTAAATCCAGTAAGCTCCTGCAACTGGCTTAAATCACTTGAATATGAAAGTGGGGCGAGCAAGTAGGTGAAGTTGTTGATGCCCGAATTTTTCTTAGCGCTATTCAGATCGTAAAAGTCATTTGTGACGGCTCCAAATAAGATTGATGGCTTTTTATGCTCTTCTACTTTAGAAAAAACTTGGTTGTTTATTGCCCCAAAGGCAATAATGATGTCAGTGCCATTATTGAGTAAGGCAGTGTAGTTAGCTAGGGCCTTATCCAAATTGTATTCATTGACTAAAATGTTTTCATTAGAAAATTTGACAATCGCATCTTCTCCTACAATTGATATCACCTCAGTCTGCAAAGCAGAAATAAGAGGCTCTATTTCGGGCGTTCTAAAATCGAGCAAAACACCAATATTGTAAGTCTCTTTTGTCTGCGAAAATGCAGCGGCAGTGATTAAGAGGAATAATGCCGTGATGTACTTTTTCATTGATTACCTATTAGGGTTGCAACTCTATTGGTTCAATCTTTCGTTGCGAATATTCTTAAACGAAATGTCATTGTTCTGGTCTCCAAAATTCTGTGGGGTAAAGAAAAGAATTAAATCGGCTGAATAAGTTTATCCAGTTCAAAGGAGATCGCTTTGTTTCATAAGGTTTTACACAGCAATCGGAAAGACTAAATTTCTTCTTTGAATAAATTCAAAAAGGAAAACAAAAAAATAGTCTCAAATTTCTCGATCAAAATATTTTTTCTGGGCGACTTCTCTTTTTTACCACAACCAATTCCCTCTTGGAAAACAAGCTACATTTGTTTTCTGAAAAAATCGGTACCGTTCCATTCATTGTGTAGGTAAACCGGTTAATTCAAAATTTAAACAATGTTATAGGTTTACTCATTGCTAATTGCGGTAGACTTTTTTCATTTTAAATCGTGTAATAACTATAAGTGGTTCCGATGACAAACAAGTCCATTTTCTTCCTTCTAGTTTGGTTACTTCCATATACAGCATGGTGCCAGCCCATTGATCATTGGGAGGCAGTAGTCTTAGCAGAACAGGAATGGGCTTACCGAATTGGAGATTCAGAACCTCCAGCCTCCTGGAATCAACCTGGCTTTAACGATGACGTTTGGAATGTTGGAGAAGGAGGATTTGGTTATGCTGACGGTGATGATAATACGATAATTAGTCCAACTATATCTCTGTACTTACGAAAGGAATTTGAAATAATAGACACCTCAATAATCAGCGCGGTTTCGTTTTATGCTGACTTTGACGATGCCTTTGTAGCTTACCTAAATGGCGTTGAAATAGCCCGATCAAATATCGGTACAAACGGGATTGCTCCTGCATACAATGAAACAGCAACTACTTTCCTCGAAGCACAGCTATACCAAGGCGGACTCCCTAGTCAGTTTACAGTTTCGCAGCAAGAGCTGGACGACCTTTGGAATAACGGCACGAATACGCTGGCTGTGCAGGTGCATAATGTTGGCTTAAATTCTTCAGATTTTTCAGCTTTGTTCTTTTTAATAGTCGGCATTAATGACAGCTCCAACTCTTATCAGCCAGTGCCCGATTGGTTCATTGCACCCTTTACCTCTTCAAACTTACCCTTGATCTTTATCAATACTGGCGGACCTGATATTCCCGATGAACCAAAGATCGATGCTCAGATGGGTATCATAGACAATGGTCCCAACGAGCTTAATTCTTTGACTGATCCTTTTACTGATTATAACGGTGACATTGGTATTGAAATCAGAGGCTCATCCTCCATCTTTTTTGAGAAAAAAAGTTTTGGGTTTGAAACCCGACTTCCAGATGGTGAGAATAACAATGTTTCGCTTTTGGGAATGCCAGAAGAAAATGACTGGATCTTGAATGGACCCTATAGTGATAAAAGTCTCCTTAGAAATGTGCTCTCCTTCCATATTGGGAATTCCATGGGTCGATATGCGCCCCGCACCCGATGGTGTGAGGTTTTTATCAATGATCAATATATAGGAGTATACGTCCTTATGGAGAAAATTAAAAGAGATAACAACCGAGTAGACATTGCCAATGTAACACCTGAAGATATTTCAGGAGACGAACTCACCGGTGGATACCTTTTTAGTGTTGACCGCGA
>Ga0222653_1001103_pt1 | contig 14217 bp, 16 predicted proteins | sample AntAcemetagen419_FD_179856 | JGI IMG/M metagenome (GOLD analysis project Ga0222653, IMG submission 179856) | Saline water microbial communities from Ace Lake, Antarctica - #419 | ecosystem: Environmental > Aquatic > Non-marine Saline and Alkaline > Saline | place: Antarctica: Ace Lake...
GCTCGTAAGCAAAACAAGAGCCGCCTGCACGTCGGCCAGCGGCGCGGTGGCCGCAATCACTGCGGTGGTCTCGGCAGCGGTCGTAACTGTTCCCGATCCTGCATCAGCGGTGGCAGTCGTCATTGCCGCGCCGCCGCTTGTAGCCGCAATGGTGAAGGTGGTTTTCGTCGCCGTCGCTTTGACGAAATACGTTGTCCCCTCCACAAAATTTGCCTCATTGGTGATGCCCGAAAAAATGACTGGCTGATCGAGCGCGAATCCGTGGTTTGCGGTGGTCGTGAAAACTCCGGCCACTACCGCAGCCGTGATTGAGCGTGTGTCGGCGGGCATGGTGATCGTCCATGAGCCGGATGAGGGGACTTTATCGAGGGCGACTTTTTGCACTTCGTTAATTGTTGCGCTTCCGCCCGCCGATGTTGTGACTGTAGCGGCAACGGTCGTTGAAATGTCCGCCCAGGTGTCCTGCAATGCCGCGGGTTTGAGTCGCACCCGGATAAATTGTTGCTCAATGACGCTCACACTTCCGGCCCGTCGCTCGCCGATGGTGAGGTCGCACTCAGGCGTCAACCCGACAGCCGTCCCTGTGAGTGTGGCCTCAACTCCGACGGACCCCCAGTCCACCGTGAAGCCGATTGCCATGCTCCCGGTGACGGTCAACAGCGCGTCGGCCTGCGTCGTCCGCAACGAGGCCTGCACCTGCGCCGCCGTCGCTTCGTAGGTGAGCAAGACCCCGCCATCCACGGTCCAGGTGCCAGCGGTGGGAAGCCCCAGCTTGCGGCCAATCGCGAGCTTAATGCTCGTTCCCGTGAGATCGTCAGGAGTGTAGGGCGCACCGGAGACCCCGGTTTGACGCAAGAAATACAAATTCAGATCAAGCTCGTCACCGCGAAAAAACCCGGACGGATTAATCGGGATCATGCTGGTCAGGCTCTTCACGACCCGGCTCGCGTCGAGGTCAATATACAGGGATGTGGCCATATTCGGTTGTGGGTGTCAAATTTACGTGTTGAGAGCACTATCGCAACAGCCACTGGCCCTTGGAGCGGTTGCAGGGTGGCTTCTCTCGGCTCTTGCGAAAAGCTCTGCGGCGAATTCTTGAGTGTTATTCCCGGCAGCGATGCATGATTGGCATTGCCCAAGGTAAGGATTGCCGCCGTAGAGATGGAGAGCACAGAATCGGCGTCCGGTGTCTTTGCCGGGTGGTTGGGATTGGTGCGGGCAGGTCATGTGACGATGAAATAAGCTACGTAAGCTGGGTTATCTCTGCGATACTGTCCAACAGGACTATTAAGAAACGGCTCTTTGCCAGCAAACAAAACATCCATAATAGGTTCACCCGAAGGATATTCATAACTGCCAGAAAAGACTGTATATGAACAATCCCAACTATCCGGGAACGGAAAACCAGAATAACTTAATGAAACCCAAGTGTCTTCTGGTTCAGCACGCTCACTTGCCCAGCCACACAAAGAATGTCGCGTGACCGTAAAAGGCCCCTCTATCAAGCTATCATCATGAGTGTTGTAAACGCTGACTGAATAAGTCGCCGAAAACTGATCTTCTACCGCGTCATCTCCAGCCGTAAATTTCCCGTCTCCTCGAATCAAACAGTCAAACGTGGACCGCACTCCGCCGACATATTTCGCCCATGTGTCCGTCTCGAAGATTACTCCGTCGGTCGTGTCACCGTAGCCCGTGCCTGAGCGCGAGAGGCTTCCGACCCCAAGAAGTGTGATTGCGTCCGGCAAATCTGCTGCAACTAAGCCACCCGCGGCCAAAGCCGTCGCAGAATACATGCAGCAATCCGGCTCGGCGCAGCACTCGCAAGAAACCTTCCCGTCTTTCAGGACAACCTTCCCCCCGCTCATCTTTACTGTCGCCATAGGTCAACAAGCCTCTGTCTCTATCCACTGGATTTCCCCATCAACGATTCCCAAAACATGCGTTCCCGTTGTCGGCCCTTGCAGCTTCCGCGCATTGTGGCCGTTCTTGCCTGAGACTTCTTCCGTGAGCGCGTCGGGAAGCTGCAATGTCGCAAAAACGAAGTTTTTCATAAGGTCCCCTGCCGATATTTGCATGGGTGCGCCTCCGCTTGGCCCTATCGGTTGACGAGCTTTCGCTTCAAAATCTATGGGAGGTTCGGATGGCATTGATCGGTTATAGGTATTGTCTGAACCAAAAGTATCCGACCGGTTCATAGACGATATTGTATTCGTCCCATTCGCCAAAGTTTGTACGATCCGAGCTTGTCGTCTGCCAATAATGAAATGAACTCCAGTTGGCAGGCGTTACGATTGATCCGCTGGTGAAAATTTCAACCTTCGGAGCTGCCGAAATTGTAGGGGAAAATTGATCGAGCAATTCATTCGCTTTTACAACTCCTTTGAATGTAATCGTTGTTTTCGTCCATATTTCCTGCGCGGGTTCTCCCTTCCACGTCAGCGAACGATTTAAAATAATTTTATCCAGCCGCGTTTCTATTGGCTTATTAGTGTTCCGCCCATAGGCCGAAACAAGATATGTCGTGTGTGACGCCGTGCGGGTTTCCTGAGTCCCCGGAAAAATGTAAAGCCCATCAAACGCAGGCGTATTGTCTGCCGGTAGAATGTCGCCCACCTCAACCTTGTCCCGATGGTTGTCGCTTGCCCGGCCAATCGCGCTACGTTGCACCAGCACCAGGCCGGAAGGAAAAGTCGAAACTCGGATGTCAGGCTGCCAGACAAGGGCGGATGTTCCGTGGTAATTCATGCGGTTAATGCGCTGGTGGGAAGTTTATTCTCCAACTTTTCCATGAGCGTTTTGATCGAGGTGACAAGCTTCACAAGGGGATCGACTGGCTCGGGCTTTTTGCCTTTCTCTGCTCCTGCTGTTTTTTTCTCTTCGGCTTGTTTATTTTTCTCAGATTCACTCTTCATCGAATCCATCCGGGCGTCGAGTTCTTCCCGAAGAGTGCCGCCCTTTGTCCTGTCGGCCATTGGGATATTTCGTTCGGCGTCAATTCGCCGTTGCTCTGGGGACTTCCCGAGGTTCCTGATCTTGTCTGCTCGCGGTTGCCGACGGATTGACGGTTGGTTTGCTTCCACCTTATCAACGAGATCAGCACCTCCGCTGCCACCGCCGCCACCCGATTTCGTTGCTTTTGGGCCATCGGAAGCCCCGACAGCACCCTCCGATGTTGTTTTCAGATTGGCGACTTGATCGGACAAAGATTTGCCCGCCCCGCTACTTAGATCAACTCCACCAGTCGATGAGATGTCTGCAAAATTTGCAGCAATCTTGTCTGATGCGCCAACGGCAGCACCCAAGCTTGCGCTAAATTCCCCGGCCAATGTCAAGCTAGCCGATTCCACGTTGCTGAGAATTTCAACCCACACGCCGCCAAGCTCTGCCGCAGGGGTGTTTATTGACTGCATCTTTTTCCGCAACGCTTCCGCCTCTTCTTCCAAGCCGGAAAATAGGGGAACGGTCGTTTCCAACGCCGACGCGAATGACTCGGGAAAAGCTTTTCCAGCCGCCGTGAACTGTTCTCCAATTCTCCCGCCCGCGCCAGTAAGAGAATCCTGAATTTTGTTCGCCGCGATGTTTGCATCATTTGCTGCAATATTCAGTTGGCGCGACAATCCCTCCGTCAAAACAGACCCGGCAAATGCCTGCGCAAGGCCTCTTGATATTGCGGACACAATCTTGTTTGCCGCGAAATCAAAAAAGCCTAGCAACGTTTGCGCCAAGGCCCCATCGATCGCAAAGATTGCGCCCAGGAATTGCCCGGCGGCACTAAAGGCCGCTGTGATATGTGCATAAATTTGATTGGCAGTTTCCTTCGCTTGGAGCGAGATCGCCGAAAATGCCAAGCTGAACGCCAAGCCAAGATCGCCCGCCTTGATTGCATTGGTTGCCGCGCCGAAGCCTTCCATCGCCGTCGTTGCGCCGATAAATGCTTTCGCAAGGTCGCTTCCGATCTTCGCCGCGTCAATCCGTGACAGTGCCTCAGTGATAAAGTCGAGAGCGGGAACGATCTTCGTGAGTATGCCTGCCGCAAACTCAACAAATTTTCCCTTAATCACATTGATCTTGTCAGAGACTGCATCGAAAGCGTTCGCGTTTTCGTTCATGATCGAAACCATGCTTCCAAGTTGCCCGGACGCGGTTGACATAGTGCCCCCAAAGTCGCGGAAAAGCGGAAGCAATGCACCGCCAGACCTTCCGAAAATACCCATCGCAATCGCCGCTCGTTCTGCCGGATCGGGAATCGCGGAAATGGCCGCGCCGATCCGCTTGAATTGTTCATCTGGAGTGAGCTTTTTCAGCATCTCCATGCTCAAGCCAATTTGCGCAAAAACCTTATTCACGGGCTCGCCTTGCTCATTGACTTCGGCAATGGCCTTTTGCATTTTATTGAGCGTCGTGGCAACGTCATCGGCACTGAGCCCGGTATTCTGAAAGGCCCGCTCGAGAAGCAGCACTTCCCCGGCAAGAATTCCCGTTCTGCTCGCGGTGTCTGAAAGTCGCCCGCCCATGTCGAGAGCGTCAACGAATGATCCAATCGTTCCGGTGATGCCCTTGAATACGGCCATGACCGCGCCTAAGCCTATCGCAAGGCCCGCCCCGGCTTTAATCATGCTGCCGAAGGATTTCCCCACGGCGGCTGCGGACTTACCCGCCGCCACCCCGGTGTTGCCGAGATCGCCGTTGAACTTTTTGAGCGAGCTTGCGAGCCCCTCATCCTTCGCGCCGAATGTGACTGTAACGTCGCTCATTTTAATCCAGCCTCTTTTTTCTTGGTTGCGCGAATTGCAATATCCAACATCTTCACGAATTTGCCGCGTGCGATATTGCCCGCGATGGTCTGTGCTTTTTTAGACAACAATTTGTCGACATAATTTAGCTTATTCGTGACGCCAATTTTGAAGCTCATTCCAGCGAGTGATTTCTCATCTACGGTGGCCACAGCCTTCCCCATATTGCGAGTCACCCATCCAGGAATTCCGCGCATTGGTTGACGCACATCGGCCTTGACGAGTGACGCGGCGACAGCCCAGCCAGCCTTGGCAAGTCCGACTTTCTTTTGCAGTTCTTTGACTAGCCGATTGCGAACGCTAATTTTCACGACGGCTTTTTGGTTTGATGGTAACTCCCGCCCCTTGCTATATCTCTTGTTGGCCTTGTGGAAGGCTCGCACCGCCCCGATGTCTGCAAGGATGTCATTACTCGGCGTCGTCAGAAAATCCTCCCCGCCTTTTTTCGCGATGAACATTTTATCAACGTGAAGATTCCACCATTTAGGATTGAGCGCGGTAAAGATTTTCGACACGTCTTTTCCAATGCGACTTTCGCCATGCGCCTTTTGTTTCGGCCAGGTCATCGCCGCAAGTTCAACGCACAAGAGCCGCGCCCCATTGCGGACAAGCTGCCCGACTTCCTTCCCGACCACGGTTTCGTACTGCTTCATTTTTTTTTGAAGCATCTTTGAATCAATCGTGATGTGAGCCTTCGCCGCCATGATATTTACAGGCTGTCAATTTCTCGCTGCCTGGCGGACGCCCAATAGAGAGACCGCCCTGAAATTGACGCATGATAATCCAGAAGGTGAAACCCGGCAGTAATGGGAAGTTCATGCATAATAAATTCAAAGCCCCAGCCGGTTTTCTCCGCAATGTTGGCGACATATCCTGCCAGCCAATGAGGAGACCAGACTACTTTGCCCGTCTCTTTTTTTTTCCGTCGTTATTAGTGCCAGTGCAAATCTTTTCCCAATCGGACAAGCTCGCCTTGATGTCATCGGCACGTCCGAGAAGATCGGACGGGACGACAATTTCGAGGTAGTCTAGGACGAGATCGCGGAACCCGGATTCGTTAAAACTCGCATGAAGCGCATCACGGTAAGCCTCTTGATCCATCGAGTGGATTAGGACATACGCCGCGATGTCGAACATCCCTGCCGTGCCGGACAGTAGGCCGTTCTTTGTGCGATAGAGAGCATCAGCCGTGGCCGCGTTCATTGGCCGCAACCCTTTGGGAGCTTGTCCCACAAAGGCTTTGCTCAGAGCTTCCTTTCGGTCGTCGTCCTCCGGGTCAATGGCAAGGTCAGTTTCGATTTCGGTGATTTCTTTTTCAGTCATTTTTTTGTTACGAGTTGAGATGTTTACGAATCGCTTCTTTGGGTGTGCCTTCCCGGAAAATGACTTGCCGCCCTGCGATGGTGCGGGTGACTTGCGGGCTGCGTTGCATCCCCGTCTTGAGCAAAACGCCGCGATTGCCGAGGGCGGCGCGTGCTGCATCGAGAGCGATGATTGCGTATTCCTCCAGCGTCACCCCGCGAGTTGCGAGGATGTTATCAACCAGTTCGGTGAGTTTGTGTTTAGCGCGTCCCTCCCATAGCGCGGAAGCCTCGGCGCAAGTGATTCCATGCGCCTCATCGGAGAGCGTAAAAACAAGATCGCGTTTGCCGTTCTGCTCTACTTGGTCAACGTCTATGACTTCCGCCCCAAGCGTGGCAAATGCAGCGGCGCATTTGATGTTTTTCGTTACGTGGAATGGTTTCAATTAGGTGCCGGACTGGTTAGGTCTCGGTGCTTGGGTAGCGAGTGGCAGAGAGCGAAAACTTCTCGTAGCCGTTATTCGTGCGGCTCTGCTCGTAGCTGGTCGGATACCATGTTCCGGTTGGTGCGCCGCTCAAAGCGATAGTCGTGCCAATCGTTACCGCTGGAGTTCCGTTGGTCGTGCCGGATACTGAGAGAGTTTCGGTGGCGCCGAAAAAAGCGACTCCGACAATGTCGCCATCGTTGTCTGCGACGGTTGCGGATTCAGCCGCCTTAGCGTGGGAGGTCCCCTCGATGATGAAGGTGGCAAAGGTGATGCCCGTGCCGAATGCGATGGAAGCGGCGTTGCCCGAAGATTTGATGATAGTTGCGGCCATACCTGCCGCGAGATGTCAAATCAGATTCCGGGCACAAGCGTCGGGTGCGCGTAAATCGTGATGCTCCGGGAGCGAGTCCAAATCTCTCCCTCAAGATCGGAGGTCGAGGCGTCGGCTAGAACCCCATCAATTACGATGTCGCCGTCGGTAATGGCTTCGCGGACGTAATCGGGGAAAAGTGCGTTGTCTAAATCCGCACTGCCGGATTTCAGCAAGGCTTTGCTTCCCTCGCCAGCCGCTTCCAGCATCAATGTCACTGTCACCTTGTAGCGACTCGCAACGCGCAAGATTTCCTCCCCGTCATCCACGACTTCTACGACGCAGCGCGGGAGCCCGATTACTTCCGAGTTCAGGTTTTCGGCTACGGCAAAATGAATAATCTGGTCGGCTAGGTAATCAACCAGATTTTCTTTGAGTTGTTCGGCGAGGGAAATCATTTTGTGGACCCGGTGGGGCGGAGGTCGAACGAGTGGCGGTTCCCGCCGAGGCTCGTCACATTATTAACCCTGTAATTTTTCCCCTCGATAATTGCGAGAGCATGGACGGCGGGCGGGTCTCCTTGGATTTGCGCTTTCAATTCGCCGGACTCCTCGAATCCGCCAGAGGCATTTTCAAGCGCGTCCATTTCGCGCACCAGCAAACGCACGGCTTTGCCGGAAATCATCGCGTCCCGGCCATACAATCCAGCCTCAGAATCAAATGCTTTGCGCTGAAATGCGGCGAGTCCGGTCATGGCAATGCGAGGCTGTCAATTCCGTGTGCGTAATAATGGAGGATGGCTGGGATGTGGATTTCGTTGCGGGCAAGCTGCGCGGCCTGCTCAACCCAATCAGCATCTTCGCCCCAATTCTTTTCGCTGAAAACGCACTGCTGGGCAATCTCCCGACGCCAAGCGCAAACGTGCCAGGGGAAGCGTTTCGTCAACTTGCCGGGAACAAATTCGCCGTTTGTATTTTTGAGCGAAAACTCAACTTCAGAATGGTGTCCATCCCAGATTGCCGATTGGCGAAATGAAATCACAGACACGTTTTTTTCTGCGGCCTGAGTTATCGCGGAAATATAATCGCCTGATACACTGTCATCATCGTCGCAGAAGGCTACGTATTTGCCACGCGCAAGGCTCAAGACGCCGTTTCTCTTTGCGCCAATGGTTCGCTTGCGGTCATCGCCGAAATAAAGAATCTCGGCCTTGCCGTTGTTTTGCGCGGAAAGTTCCTTGATTAAGGCTGCCGCCTTGTCCATGCGTTCCGGCACGGTTGGAATTAAGATTGAGAGGAGTGGTGTCATTTTTTTATTCCCGCTGTGATCCGATCAAATACAGCCTGGCCCTTCTTGTATGCTGCATCGCTATTTTGCTCTGAGTATGTCGCGTCCATCGGCTCACCGGTAAAGATCGGGTGTCGATGCTCGAAGACTAAATCTTGCGCCGGAATTACTACGGCATCAGCGTATGCCTGCGCGGTGAAATAATTATCAGAAAACACACCAGTGAATTCTGGGTGAAACATCCAGCCTTGGTGATCGTATCGTTTACGGGTCAAGATCGCCATGCAAAGCAGGTCGTCCTTTCTGTGCCCGTCACTGATAGCTAGGACCTGAGACTTGGTAGCGTCGAGCCGCGTTCGGATTTCCTCGTCCCAATGCAGAGGTGGCAGCCAGTCGTCTGACATTTGCACAAGAATGTTCCCGCTCGCCGCCTTCGCTGCCGCATTCCACGCCGCCACACATCCGCCATTTCCAGCCAGCGCAATGGACTTGAATCGGCTTAACGGATACGACTCCTCATCACTCAAATCGAAGGCAAAAATATGCTCAATGCGGTCGGGATGCTTCGCCCGGTCGAGCCATGCTTGCCGCGCATGGGAAGCCCTAGCGGGCCGTCCGCGCGTAGCATGGCACAAGGTGATGTCGCCGCCTGCCAGCACCCACTCGTTAAATTCCTCAACGTCTGCGCGTTTGGATTGGCTGGTCATCCGCATGGCTTGCCGGTGCAGGCTTCGCGCAAAGCTGCCGTAAAACTGGCCGCGTGTGTTCCAGACCGCTTGTTCGGGAAACGGGCAAGCCAGACAAATCCGCGCGTAGGATAGAGCCTTCTCCCGGTCGCCGCATGTTAACTCAAGATTCGCCAATTCATACCACGCCTCAGCGCGGCCTGGCGCGACTTGCGTTGCCTGATGCAAAAATGACGCGGTGGTTGCGGGGTCGTCCGGCATTTGCGAGATTTGCAGATAAACTTCATATCGCTCAACCGCGCCAGCTTCGGGATGCGCAAGGAATTGTTGCGCGATTTTAAGGGCTTCCGGCTTGCGGTCAGGAGTCGCCGCAAGTTCGCCGAAAAGGTAAAATAAATGTCCGTGGCTGCGAAGGCTTGGGTCGAGATGCTCAAGGATGCGGAGATTCCTTTCTCGTCCGGGGGTGCGAGTTGCGAGGGGGGAATGAACCCATCGGATCTTGTCGGTGATTGCAGATTTGAGAACGGGCTTGTCGGCCCCGGTCATACACTCATGCAATGCGCCGTCCCATTTGGCTACTCCACGCCGTGCCGCCCGCTCTCGCAGGTTGTGGGCGATTCGCTGGTCTGGCACAACGTAAGGGCATTGCAGCAAATCGAAATCAGGCGGCAACACTTCCAGCATCTCGCGCATTTTTTCAATGCCTTCGCTGAGATCGTCCATGTCCGCCCAGACGATCCAGTCGCCGGTTGCCATGTTCCAAGCTTTTTGCCGAGCCGCTGCGAAATTGTCAACATGCGGCCAGTCTGGGATCGCGTTAAAGTATTCGCCGGTGATGCAGCCTCGCGCCTTGGCGGTGTCGAGCGTGTCGTCCGGTTTGAGAGTGCCGATTGCGCGAACAATAATTAGCTCGTCAAAATGCGGCTGGAAGTGGTCGAGAAACCGATTGATTTCGTTCTGGCAATTTCCGGTGATGCAGGCGAGAGAGATTTTCATTTAGGTTAGGTTACAAATAGAGAACCCGCCACCCATAACAGGTGGCGGGTGAATGAACAACACCAATCCGTGTGAAATTAATCCGTGCGCTGGATTAATCCAAGTCCAAGGCTCAGACCCACGGCAGAACCGAACAAGCACTCCATTGCGGAGTAAAGTTTGCCGGTGGCGGGCTCGAAGTATTCGCGGTATCCCATCGAGATTCCAGACTCGTCATCAGTCAAGACTTCAAACTTGTCGTAGGCTTCGGGCCGTTGCGGTTGCAAGCTGCGGACGGCGACGGCGAGAGCGTCGGGGTGGACGAGCAAGCCAACCAGCGAAATTCCGTTGATCGGAAGGACGTTGGTTTCGTGGACCGACATTCCAAGAACTCGGGGGAGCTTGGCTTCGCGGACGGCTTCACTGCCGCCATATTGAAACGCTTGGGTCATGTTGGCATCGGCCAGGAGGGAAGCGTAGGCGTCAGCGTTGAGGATAACGCTCTCGGGCATCACGTCACGCTTGATAACGACTGTGCGCCCGGTCCGAATGGCCGCAAGCGAAACCTGCGCAATGACAGCCGACACAACGCCGAGGCCGTAGTTAACGGTCGTGAAGTTTGCGAACAGGTCTTGCAGCACCATTTTCGCAAGCGACTTTGCTTGTTGGCGGGCAAAGTTAATCATGATCGCCGGGCTCTGGTTGGCCGCTTGGATGTCGGTGATGTCAGCGGTGACATAACGATGCTTATCCAAGTTGACGGTAATCGAGTTGATCGTTCCGCCGCCAGCTTCGTAAGGACGGCTGGAATTAGCCGCATACGAGAAGGTCGTGGAGGTCAACGCTTCAACGCGAGGGACGATGATCGCCGAACCCTTTTGCGCGGCGACTCCCGAAAAGGAACGGGAGAATGCGGTGAGAGGTTGCAGCATGGCAACGAAAGCTTGGAGGGCTTCCTGAAGGAAGATTGATTGGGTGTAGTTGATGGTGGCCATGATGTTTTTTTTTAAGGTTCGAGAGCGTGTGCCAAATTAGTTTTTGAGTTCCTGTTTGAGCGCGGCTGCGTTCTTGCGGTAAAATTCGGATTTCTTTTCCGGGTCGTTGATTGCGTTGAATTGCTCAGTGAGCGATTGCGTTGCAGTCTCGGAAGCGTTGACAACGGGGAGGATGCTTGCGACCGCAACGCCGAACGAACGCTCAAGGCGCATACGGTCGGTCTTCTCCTTATCAAGCTCGGCGGTGAGAATGGAAATGCGGTTGGTCATGTCGGAGATTTTCGCAACCATCGCATCAACACTTAGTGCGGCGACAATGGCGGGTTCGACGGGAGCAACTGGCTCAACCACTGGCTCAACCACTGGCTCAACCACTGGCTCCACAACGGGAGCGGGTTCGACGGGAGCAACTGGCTCAACAGCGGGATCGGGTTCAACGGCGGTAATTGGTTTCGTGACCATACCGTTTCTAAATGTGTCAAATCTGCCGCGCATTTGTGCGGGACTCAGGACAGCGACTGCGGCTGGCGTTTCGGAAATGCCGTCACAAAATCCAAGCGCGATTGCCTCAAGCGGGTCGAGCCAGGTTTCGGCTTCCAGCATCGCGTTAATTTCCGGCTCACTCATTCCGGTTTTTTTTGCGTAAACATTCACAAGCGACTTCTCAAACTTCTCCAGAAGGTCCGCGTCCTTACGAAGATCAGCTGCGTCACCCATCGAGATTGTGCTTGCCCGGTGGACCATCATCATTGCGCCTTCGGCCATGTAGCAACGATCCGCCGCGCAGGCGATTACTGATGCCATGCTTGCGGCGAGGCCGTCCACCCATGCCGTGAAGCCGCCTTGATGCCGTTTCAGCGCGGAGATGATCGCCGTTCCGTCCGTGATACTTCCGCCAGGGGAGTTGAGTCGGAGGTTGATGTGACCTTTGATTCCAGCGAGGTCTTTGATGAACTCCTTGGCAGAAATACCCCACGCGCCAATTTCATCATAGAGCGTAACTTCTGCGGGCTCGTCGGTTTTTGTAGTAATGGCATACCAGTTCATACCGCCGCCGGTGGTGTCAAAGTCTCAGCATCATCAGGGGCCGGTTGCGCTGGCAGCATCGGGGCGGTTCCGGGAGCGGGGGGGAACACTTCTTCGACGGTGAGTTCTACGCCTTCCTCTGCCGCGATTTCGTCAACCATGCGTTTTCGAACGGCGGCATTGCGGATGATGTCTTCGGTTTCGGCTTCACTATCCTGGCCGAGTTCATTGAAATATCGCTGGGTCGAAAGCAGCCCGCTGCGCACAAGGTCAAGTCGAAGCTTGCCGTCGCGCCCGGTGTCCACTGTAAGCCGTTGTGGTGCGATCCAGTCTGACCGCCACCAGTCGTCACCAGGGTAAGGCAGCTCACCCGCTTGGATGCGGTTCCAGATCCAATACCGCCAGAATCGGCGGCAAAACTGAAACTCCAAAACCTGACGGATGTCGGAAAAGAAAACCTCAGCGTCTTGCAGGATGTGACGAGCAACGGCCCCACCGACGCCGGACATATTCCAAATGAGTTCAGGCGAAATGCCTGCCGCCCACGATATTTCCCGAACCATAAATTCCATCCACGGCGCGAAGTTTACGTTGGGCCGGTCGAAGGTGTGAGCTGATAGTTTCTCGCCAGGCTTGAGTTGCACGCTCCCTGTGCCAGCGGTAAGTCGATCAAAGGTGACTTCTTCGGTCGTGCCGCTGGTCGTCTTGCGCATGGACGAGCCAAGGCCGATATTCCCGGCGTCCTGCGACTCAATGACAATGCCGATCTTGCTGTTTAGATTTGCCGCGAGTTGCTCGTTTTCCAGCATGGTCCGCAAATCTTGAATGCGCGAGACGGACGAGCATAGCCAGGTGACCCCGCGAAGGAATCCATATCGGTGTAGCTTGCGGATGTGGATCATGTCCCCGGCGGGAACGTCGGTCACGGCCCCGCGCTGGTCGGTAGGCGAGGAAAGCACGCGATAGGCGACTGGCTTGTTGTCGTCATTAACTTTCACGCCGTCATGCCAGCCGTTCTTGTCGTCATCATTGCTCTGGTTCCCGACATATTCAGCCGTGATAAACCTAGCCATCGCGCTCCCGTTTTCGCTCTTGGCAAGCTGGGCAAACATTTCTCCATCCGTCACCATCTGCTCAACGATCATGCGTTGCGCTTCGTAAAAATTGACGGCTGCGGATTTGTCGAAGGCGAAGGCGTCGGTGGCAACGCGGTCCTCAAAGAGCCGTTCCGCTTGCTTGTTCCATGCGCGGTCCGCTGTTCGCGCCTGTGGCACAAGCCCGTTGCCGACTGAGTATCGAGAGATGCCGCGAACGATTCGTTGCGCGAGCCCGGAGTTGTTGAGAAGCCACCGGGCCGACTTCATCATCTTGATACGATCCCACGCGAAAAGCTCATGCTTCGCCTCTAAGCTGGATAGGTATATCTGCGGGCGATTGTAGGTTGGGGCCGTTTCCTCGAAGCTGCGGGCCTGGGGGTCTTTGCGCTTGCGACCTGCGCCGGGTCGTGCGCCGCCTCTCTTTGATTTAGGTTTGATTTCGTCCACGCCCTGCGCGAACTGTCAAAGCCTAGACGGTCAATGCGGAATCAGTCGCGCGTGAAAAGTCAGCGCGGACGAATACCCTGCGCGGAGCAACAGCTGTTACAACCGGCGAGATGCTGTCAAGGATGTCCCCGATGGCTACCAATAGATCGTTGGTGGACAAGATCATCACGCCGCTACTGTTCGCGCCATCAAAACCAGATGCGGTGATTTCAACGGTAGATTCACCGCGCAAATTTGCCGCCGCCGCCTTGTCGGAAATAGCCTCGATTGCGTCGAGAGTGATCTTGCCTTGCGCGTATCGGCGCAGGATGTGCCGTTTGATTCCGGTGATGTCAGCCATGCACCGAGGCGGCTGTCAAAATTATTCCAGCTTCCCGCCCATCTGCACGAACATTTGCACGATAGGCCGAATCCGCTCGATCAAAATATCCTGCTGCGCTCTCGGCGCGTTGGCGAGATCGTGCTTGTCCAGGCTGCGGCCAATCTTGATTACGCCGTCGAGCACGTCTGAGAGCCAGCCGTCAGGTGGGGTGATTCGCTTTGCGTCTCCGGTAGATGATCCAGTCAGGATGAGGCCCGCCGACTTGTAAATTTCGCGGTAAGCCCCCATTGCCTGCGCCGGGTCGGTGAATGGCTCAGGGTTGGCCTTGGCGAATCGCATGTAGTTGCCTGCGGTGTTCGAGTCGAAACGCAAAACCGCTTGTGCATTTGGCTCGCCGTGAGATGAAGCAAACAGCCCCAGCCAATCCCCATGCTTGGTGTCCTGCCGGAGCTTGGCGAGATAAACGCCCATCTCGCGGATCGCGTTT
>Ga0222653_1001115_pt1 | contig 14159 bp, 11 predicted proteins | sample AntAcemetagen419_FD_179856 | JGI IMG/M metagenome (GOLD analysis project Ga0222653, IMG submission 179856) | Saline water microbial communities from Ace Lake, Antarctica - #419 | ecosystem: Environmental > Aquatic > Non-marine Saline and Alkaline > Saline | place: Antarctica: Ace Lake...
CAAAGGCATGGGAATGTTTGATATCCCCATGGTGCTTTGGATGATCGTTCTCGCTTCAATTCTATTCATGGCTTCTGTGGGTCCCCTTATTGCTGGTGCGATCATGCTAATGTTTGACCAAGTCATTGGTACGGGGTTCTTTGATCCTTCTACAGGTGGTGACCCGGTTTTATGGCAGCATTTATTCTGGTTCTTTGGTCACCCAGAAGTGTATGTAGTCCTCTTGCCAGCTATGGGTATAGTCGCTGAAATCATCACTGTCTTTGCCCGTAAAAAATTATTCGGATACAAAACAGTACTGTTTACCGCGATTGCCACAGGTGTTTTGAGCTTCTTTGTTTGGGCCCATCATCAGTTCGTATCGGGGATTGACCCGAGAATGGCCAATGTCTTTGTTGTAACAACTGTTCTTATTTCAGTGCCCATTGCCGAGATGATGTTTGTTTACATCGCAACTTTGTACGGTGGCTCGATCACATTAACGGTACCTATGTTGTTTGCTTTAGCTTTTTTAGGGGAGTTCTTAGTAGGTGGTGTTACCGGAATCTTCTTGGGAGCTTCTGGTGCAGATATCTACTTTCACGATACCTACTTCGTCATTGCTCACTTTCACTATACGTTCGTCCCTATTTCTATAATTGCAGTATTTGCTGGTGTCTACTACTGGTACCCAAAAATGTTTGGTAAGATGATGAATGAAACATTGGGTAAAATTCACTTCTGGGGAACCATCGTTTCTTTCAACTGTATCTTTATTCCACTGTTCTACTTGGGAGCTAGAGGTCAGCATCGGCGTATCTTCAGCTTCGAAAACTTTCCTGAGTTAGCGGGGGACGATATGCAGGCCATGCGGATTGTTGCTACAATGTCACTAGTCGCCATGCTAGCATTCCAAGTGTTTTTCATTATCAACTTTATTGGTAGTTTGTTCTGGGGTAAAAAAGCCGGAAACAACCCTTGGAACGCGAATACTTTAGAGTGGACTACGACCTCTCCGGCGCCTCATGGAAACTTTCCTAACGGATTTCCTGAGGTTTACCGTGGACCATATGAATACAGTGTCCCAGGGCGTGAAAGTGATTTTTGGCCGCAGAATGAAAAGGCATAAGGAAGGATATCTATAGTGAGTTTTGTTCCAGACGCAACTAAACGTAGCAATACAGGTATTATGACCGGCAAACTAGCAGTTTGGTGGATTGTAGGCTCAGAAATCGTCATATTCGGTGGGTTGTTAGGGGCATATATTATGATGCGCCTAAAGTACGACTTTTGGGCTGAACAGTCGGCCTTTACCAATACCATGGCAGGTGCGATAAACACTTTCATACTACTAACCTCTAGTTTGTTTATTGTTTTAGCTCACCACTACGCAGAGAAAAAAGATCATATTAGATGCTTTATTTATATATGGCTAACGATTGGTGGTGCTCTAAGCTTTTTGCTCGTAAAATCACTAGAGTGGGCTAGCGAAATTCACCACGGTTATACCATCACCTCGCATTTATTCTGGTCATTCTATTATACTGCGGCCGGAGTTCATGGTTTGCACGTTATTGCTGGTGCTATCATTATGGTATTTATTTCCTTTGATGTGCTGAAGCAAAAGAACCTGCATCGTGTAGAGAACATTGGTATTTACTGGCATTTTGTCGATTTGGTTTGGATCTTTTTGTTTCCGTTGCTTTATATCGCAAAATAAAACAATGCGCCGCAGGGCTTTTCAGTAGAATGTAAAGTAATATTGAGGATTTAGATATTATGAGTGAACATGTTGAACATGGACCAAGGCATTACGTAAAGATTTACATAGTACTTCTTGTGCTATTTGTGGTCTCTCTAATTGGGCCTGAAATTGGCATCCGCTGGCTAACGTTAATCACAGCCTTTGGTATTGCCGTTGTTAAAGCGTTATTAGTGGCATCTCATTTTATGCAATTAAATATTGAGAAAAAGCTTATTTGGTATGTCTTAATTTCTATGTTATTAGCTTGTGTTGTCTTCTACGCTGGTGTTGCACCAGATGTTATGAGAGCTGAAGGCGAAAACTGGAAAAATACCTCTTCATTAAAACTTATTGAAGAGCACAAAAACTACAAGGCTGAGAGTGAACACTAAGGTTCGGACGATCGTCTAGTGGTGGAAAATAAATAATGACCACAGTAGCAGTAAATTCAGGAATTAAAAAATCTAAGAGAGCTATTCCCAATTCTGTTATGGGTATGGCTCTTTTTGTTCTTACCGAAACTATGTTTTTTACAGCGCTGGTTTCTGCCTATCTAGTAATCAAAGCTGGCTACGGCTATTGGGCACCACCCCAGGGCCTGACGCTTCCGGTAGCAATGACTGGGGTAAATACCTTCGTTCTTTTATTGAGTGGAGCTTTGTTGTTTCTGGCAGGTCGCTCAGCAGCTAAGGATAAAAATAGATTAGCGCTACAACAAATAGTGGCCTCAGTAGTATTAGGAGCTGTATTTGTTTGTGTTCAGGGGTACGAGTGGATAGGATTAATTACCTACGGCTTCACATTAAAATCCTCTGTTTTTGCGGGAACCTTCTTTTTGTTAGTGGGTGCTCATGCAATTCATGCTTTAGCAGTGCTACTCTTTCTTGGATATCACTGCCGCGTTTTTTATCAAAAAGGCATCGACAAAGAATTCTTAACAGCGCTGCAAATCCTTTGGCTCTTTGTTGTAGGAATTTGGCCAATTCTTTATGGAGTAGTTTATTTTTGAACTATTTTAGAACTATAATTCTCTCTCTAACGGTATTTTCTGTGAGCTCTCCCTTAATAGCCTGTGCGGTTTGTGGAGTTGGCAAAGAAGAAAGCCGATTGGCATTTATACTGACAACCGGAATCCTGACAATCACTCCTCTTATTATGCTAGTGGGGGGAGCGTACTATGTTTACGGTCGCTACAAAGACCAAAATGTAAATGACGACTAAGTACCTACCATTCGCAATCTCTTTTGTTGTGCTCCTATATGCCGGTGCTATGTACCTTAAAGATAGTCCTTCAACTACTGCTACATCAAAATCTGAACCTCAGTCTACTAAAGACGCATTGTTTCCAGGGTTCGAATTAGAATTGCTAAAATCAGCTGGCAGGCCTTTTTTAAAGAATAAATCTATCGATCTTAAAAATGTTACTTTGAGCAACTTTACGGGTAACTTCGTTTTAGTAAATTTTTGGGCCTCATGGTGCGAAGTCTGCAAGGGTGAGAAACCCTATTTGAGAGCGCTGCAGCTAGAATTCTATAAGCGCAAGTTTACTGTTTTTGGAATTGGCACCGCCGACAGTAGAAAAAAGATTATGGAATCGGATTCCCTAGAGATGATGACTTACCCTGTAGCCTTTGATGGTCCAGGAGTGCTTATGGAACAGCTGAATGTACGTGCGCTGCCTGTGAGCTACTTATTAACCCCTGAGGGGACAGTTATTCGAAGAATTATTGGGCCCATAACAGAGTCTATAGCGGCTGAGCTTCAACAGTACTTAGATAAAAAAACACCCTCCGCACATTAGATAGTGAAGAGGGTGTTCGGTATCCAATAAGTTCTGTAAGTATTCAAAATATCTATATAGTTTGAATTACCCCGGAACGCTCAGAAGTGCTGGTCGGCAAGGAAAGGCCGAACATTGCAGCGGAGGGTACTTTAGCGCTTGGCAGTGAAGCCGAGCGTTTTGACGCCCTGCGGACAGTGTTTATGGGCGTTCCCAACATTGATACTGAATAATTTCATTAATTTTATTCTTTCTTCTTAACCTTCAGGGCTATGCCAAGGAGGATAGCGATGGGCGCAATACCTGCAGAAAGCATAGCGCCCATTTTTGCTGCTCCTTGAAGACCAGGATCACTAAAGGCAACCCCTGATACGAACAGAGCTACCGTTAACCCTAGTGCTGCCACTACACCGGCAACAAATAAGTCACGTAGAGCCATACCCTGTGGCAACGGAAAGCCTATTAGCTTGCCGATGTAAGAAAATGTAAAGATACCGACAGTTTTACCTAATACAAGACCAGCTAGTACTGCCCAGGTGGCATGGCCTACCGATGAGAATGCCACCCCAGCATTAGCGAGACCAAAGCCAAATAATCCCAGTTCAACAGGAACTTTCAAACTATGCTCAAAGTTGTTGAGAGTATCGTTGGGATTATGTTTGTGTGGGTGTTCTTCTTCTTCAAATAAACCAGCGTCGTGTCTGCCGGTTGGCATAAAGGGAACAACGAAGACTAAAGCAAGCGCTGGGTGTAGGTGAGCCATGATAAGACCGATCCAAGAAAGTATTCCAGGGCCTAGCAAATAAGGTATCCAGGCTTTTACTCCTTTTTTACGCATGCCGTATGCGAGAGCAACGGCACCAGCAACTAAGAGTAGGTATTGAGGGGCCGCAGGCAAGTCAGGGTTGCCATAGAAGATGGCAATAATGATTAAGCCAATACCATCGTCGGCAACAGCTAGTAGTAATAAGAACGATACGGCTGGATGTTTTGCTCCAAAGATAATTTTGGCTACCAACCAAGCAAGGGCAATATCAGTTGCAGTGGGAATACCCCAACCACGAGCTATCTCAGAGGCTCCGGTCAGATGAACATAAAGAAAATATACAGCTACTGGACCAAAGACCCCGCCAAGGGTTCCTAGTAGGGGATTTATGGCCTTTTTAGGGGGATTTAGGTCACCACCAGGTAGGCAAGATTCTGTAATTTCTTTAGCGGCAATACCAAAGAACAAAACCATGAAGATATCGTTCATTAAAAAATGAAAAGTAATTGGGTGGCCTTCACCTAGAGGGTACCAACTGCCAAGTAGGCTTTGGTGCATAATATGGTGATAGCCCTCGGGGCTAATGTTAGCCCAAACTACTGCAAGGAAAACCCCTGATAGTAGGGGTAATGAAAACTCCAAAAGTATGTTGATAAATTTACTCTTTTTCTTTTTCATTAACAGCTCCTCATCAAATCAATAGATTCTATGAATGAAAAATCTATTGTCCAGCCACGATTGGTACTTAACTCCTAGGATACTAGAGATATAACTAACTAAAAAGATTAGCTAGAATTTCTTTTGAGAAAATCGCAGCGCGGTGATTTGGTAAATTGACAAGAGTATTTGTAAAGCGTAATAAAATCTTTGGATTAATGCCAAGTATACAATTTCTATCCATGTGCTTAATTTCTGACAGCCTTGATAATCATCCGGTCCAGCTCCATGTGAGAATTAATTGAAATCAACTCACCGCATTGCATCTTTGTCCAAATATTTTCTCCAGCAATGGGCTCGCTCGAAAAAAGTAGATGATTGACGGAGCCCTTTTCAGTGGGAGCCTCGCAACTTGGATTGTAATGAGTGCAGGTATCGCTCAGTGGGCAAAGTGTTTTGTGGGTTGAATAGTGCAGTGTTTTGCCAGCTTGAAAGCCAAACATTAATTTGCCGTCAGAAAGCAAAAAAGTTAGGAAGGTTTCGTGGGAGGGGCCACTATCATGTTTATGATATGGTCCAATTATTTTGACCATGTAGGAGATACACTCCTTTATACTAGCCCGAATGGCCTCATAGTCTGGAGATTCCGTATGAATAGGTCCGTTCTTCAGCATAAAGCTTAATAATAGGTAAAAGAAAAACTCACTATCGGTTTGGCCTAAAATATATTTACCCAGGTCTGGATCTAACATAGCCTCCAATGCCGGGCGGTGCTTAGCAAAGTCCTTTATGTTGCCATTGTGGGCAAATACCCATTTACCATGTTGAAACGGATGGGTGTTTGTGTAATTTGAATCACCAACAGTTGCTTTGCGTAAATGCGCTACAATAGTTTGCGAAGTTACTATGCCCGAAACTTTTTTGAATAATTGGTCGTCAATCGCAGTATTTACCGATTTTACTAAATGAGGAGCATTGGCAATATAATAGGCCACTCCCCAGCCATCTGGATGCCTGTTACTCTGATCGGCCAGAGCATTGTCAGCTTGTGTCAGGCTGTTGTGGATTTGGCTCGTAAGCACTGTGCGGAAACCAAATAATCGGCACATATTTTTCAATTCTCTATCGTGAGAGGTTCTATTTTTCTTCGTTAATTGATTAAAATTAGATAGTGTATCTCCATGTTACCTAAATTTCTTAGGAATGTATAAAATCACTTGGGGAAATCTACAATATGGACCGTATCGAGAAAATTAACCATATTTGCCTGCTTTTTTTGGCAGGTACGGCATTTACATTAGTCCTCTATGCGACAAAATCTGTGATGGTGCCATTTGCATTTTCTGTGTTTATTTATTCCGTCATCGCACCATTATTAAAGAAAATCCAAAAGAAGTGGAAGGTTCCTCGTCCTGCAGCGATAGGATTAGCCCTTGCCGCTGTTTTGGGATTTTCGGTGATCACCTTTATCTTCATCTCCATGTCTGTAAAAGGTTTTATGATGAGCGCAGATCTTTATACTGAAAAGCTGCAACAGTTTTCTACACAGTTCGTGGACCTTCTAAATCTCCAAGGCATTAACATAGATGCTGACTTTGTAAAAAACGAAACGAGGCAATTATTGGGAGTTGCGGGCCAATTGACATCAGGGGTGTTGAATATTTTTGGCGATTTTATACTTGTAGTAATCTTTGTATTGTTCATGATTGGCGGTAGTGGCGCTAGAATGAAACACAACCCATTATTGGATGAAATTCAAGATAAGATATTTCAATATGTGACCTATAAGTCAGTTTTATCCATTATGACAGGTGTTTTGGTGGGAGTAATCTTGGCTGCCTTTAATATTGAATTAGCGTTTTTAATAGCGGTGCTAACAATATGGCTCAATTTTATTCCTAATTTCGGATCACTTGTGGCCTCTGCACTTCCTATCCCGGTAATACTGGTGGAGTACGGGTTCGACTGGCGCTTAGTCACAGTCTTGACACTCGTAGGCGCCATTCAATTTATCGTTGGGAATATATTGGAGCCAAAATTACTTGGTGATTCTATGGACTTACACCCAGTGACAATACTGTTCTTTTTAGTTTTTTGGGGCGTTGTGTGGGGGATTCCTGGGATGTTCTTGGCAATTCCCTTTACAGTTATCCTCAAAATAGTATTGAGCCGCATCGAATCTACAAAAATATTAGCAGAAATACTGGCAGGTCGGTTTGCATAAAGTAATCGAAAGGAGGAACGGCAATATAGTGGCAAAAAGTAGATGAATTTAAAAAAATGCCCAGCTCATCAAAAGATTTGCTGGGCAATGGACTGATGCGAGGTGGCAAATCTGTCAGCATTGTTAAAGCGAACACAAGTTGCGGCAAGTCATAAATAAACGAAGGCAGCTGCATACAGGATGAAGGGGGGATGTGTAGTTAAAGCTCTTCACAATCTCGGAGATAGGGCACAATGCAGAGCTTAGCAAATTAGACTCGTTAAGATTTTATTACCTTAAAATGCGAATGACTACATAGTTTGCAATGAATATAGCTGGAAAAGCCCAAATTTGTTGTTTGTGTAGCACTTAAAGGCTCTTGCTTAACAAATCAATGGGAGGAAAGCTTATGGATGTTATTTATAATCGATCAATTAGTAAATCAATCGGCTAGGTTTTGTTTTGCTATTGCGCCCAATTCATAATTGTTGTGCATGGTATTGGAGGTCACCTTGTATTTTGAATCAAACCCCTTTGCCTTGAAATAGTCATGAGCTTCCCTAGACTCTATATTAAAGGTGTCAGCAGAAGCAGCAAATACTCGAATAACCCATTGGTCTTTGGGTTTGTCGGATTCAAACCAAACGGTACTATGACCAGGTTCAGTTCCGCCCGCTAAAACGATCGCTGTTCCTTTGTAATTTTCCATTAATGGAACAAGTGCTCGTACAACGAGGTTGGCGCCGGCGGAATATCCGAAGAGAGTGACTTTTGATTTGTCGAAATTGTATTTTTTTCCTAGCTTTTGAATAAAAGATTCTATTTCAATACCCACTTTTAGAAGATCTTTGTCTTGATCTCCTCCCCACGCATCTTCCATAGGTGCCATCGGCATGACGGCAATACAGTCTTTGCTGGTAATGTCTCTATTGACTTGATCCCACCAGCCTTCCTGTTGAGAAGTCGGTGTGCCATGAAAGAAAAAGACGATGCAAGACGCATCATCTTCATCATAGCTTTCAGGGGTCTCTATCTTGTAGTCAAAGCTATATCTATCAATATCTATATTTCCAGTTTTAGACCCTGTCTTTCCACCAGAGCCACCAGTTGGGCCGAAATTCGATTCTTGTTTCTTATCATCGACATCGTCTTTATCGTCTTTATCGTCTTTATCGTCTTTATCGTCTTTATCGTCTTTATCGTCTTTATCGTCTTTATCGTCTTTATCGTCTTTATCGTCATCATCATCAGAAGTCGTCTTTGACTTTCGAGGCTCGTTGGTAGGTTGTTCGCTACAACTTGTAGGAATTATCGCCCCCACCAATGTTGCTAAAATGAGAAGTAGTTTTAAAAGGTTCATATATATCCCCTATCTTTCTATTAGATACAGGTCGGTTGTTTCCAGATGTTTCTTTAGGGAATAATTACATATATAATATCAGTTGGTTGTAGGTATAGATGTGACTGATCTAGACTTAAAAGTTCATGAATCTAAGCAATAACATTCGCGGTGATTATAAGTTCTGATTGTCTCGGGTTGATGGCGACAATAACTTCAGATCAAAAAGAGTGAGAAAGGTATTCATTTTTTGAATTTTTGTCGTTTGAGTAGACGTATAGGTGTAATTGCCTGAATTCTTTAGATGTTTATGTGGGGGGAGGTGACAAATAACATGGTGTGGAAGTAGCCAGAAAAACACAGAAAATAGCAAAAAAATAGGATGGCCGCAGACCATCCTATTTAATTTATCTATTGGATGCTTTGGAGCATAACCTTCTTTTATCGACTTGGGCCTGATATTAGTCGGGGTAGGTCGTAAAACCCCTGTAGACAAGCACCAAAATACTGTAGAATGGCAGTATAAATACCTGAAACATTACAGAGTAAGACTCTTTTAGAAAATACCCATAGTCCTCGCATGTGTTGTTCGCTAGAGGCACAAGGAATGAAAGAGAGATAGATGAAAACAAAACTACCTATTTTTTTAGTCATATGTTTGCTGCCAATTCAGCAGGTCTTTGCAGATACGAATTTGAAAAGCATCCAAGCTAGCATAAATGATAAAAATGCTGGTTGGACAGCCAAAGAAATTGACGAAGATGCGGCCTATTCAGGCTATGGATTTAAGCAGCTCAAAGCGGGAGCGATCGAAGAGGGCCCATCAATTTTTTCTGCCATCAGCAGTGATGAGTTAGAAGAAAGCTCTTTTCTAGAGTCTGCTTTGCCATCAAATTGGGATTGGCGCGATGTAGACGGACGCAATTTCATGTCAGCTATGGGACAAGAGCAAGGGGAGTGCGGTAGTTGTGTGGCCTTTGCCATGACAGCCACGCTAGAGGCTACACTTAATATTGCCTGTAACAATACAGATGCTCACAAGCGCCTATCTCGCCAGCATTTATTTTCTTGCGGGGGGGGGAGTTGCACCTCTGGCTGGAAAGTTTCATCTGCCGTTAGGTACTTAGAATCTAATGGTGTGCCAGATGAGCCCTGCTTTACATACTCCGCTGGAAATGGCTCAGATATTTCTTGCTCGCAAACCTGTAGCGATCACGGCGATAGATCTGTGGTAGGGTTTAGCTCGGAACGGCCTACAACAGGGTTTGTCAAAATAGAAAAAATCAAGAGTGCGTTACTTAAAGCTCCACTACTTGCTAACCTAGTCTTATACGAAGATCTGCAATACTACAAAAGCGGTGTGTATAAGTATGTTGCTGGAAACAAACAAGGTGGCCATGCAGTTAGTATTGTCGGATGGGACGATAGCAAGGCTGCCTGGATTGTTAGAAACAGTTGGGGAGAAAACTGGGGGGAAGGTGGATATTTCTATGCAGCCTTTAATGATCCCAAGGTTTTGATGGGCCGCTACACTTGGTTGTTTGATGTAGAAAAAATCGTAAAATCTGGATTTTGTAATAATTAGTCGCTGTCGCGAAATAAAAAGCGTCGAACGCTTTTTATTTCGCGACAGCGACGTATCCTGAGGGAGCTTGCGACCGAAGGATCTGTTGGCCCTACCCAGAAATTTATTAATCCCAAATCTCCTATGCAGTCTTTGCGTTAAGCCAAAAAATCCATAACACGTCATTGGCGCGAAACGTGCCGATGACGTGTCCTGAGCAAAGCGAAGCGAAGCATCTTCCTCAAGTTTTATCTGAAAATTTTATTAGTATTATCAATTGTTTGTAAAAGATCCCTTCGTCACTTCGTTCCTCAGGATCATCTCTAAACAGCATTGTTGTTTGGTACAGAATCTAATGACCATAACCAAAAAAAATGTTAGATTTCGGGCAATTCGGGAGGCTATATGAGTTGGGTAGAAAAATTCGAGAATTTCACCAAATGGGTGATCATTTATACCATCTTCGTTATTTTGTGGGGCGCGTTTGTTAGAGCTACCGGCTCTGGCGCTGGTTGCGGTGAACATTGGCCCCTTTGCAATGGCGAACTTATTCCGCAAACCAATGTAATGAAGACAGCTATTGAATTTGGGCACCGGGTAACTTCAGGGTTCGCACTCATTTTGGTACTGGTATTGTTTTTCGCGGGATTTAAGCTCTTTGAAAAAGGTCACACAGTACGTAAAGCCGTATCTTTGGCATTGTTTTTTATACTAATTGAAGCCGCATTAGGAGCGGGCCTAGTATTGTTTGCTCTTGTCGAAAACAACGATTCTGTAGCTAGAGCAGTGGTTGTTTGTTTGCACTTATTAAATACCCTCGGACTCCTTGCTTCACTTTGTTGGGTGAAGTTTAGTTCTCGATTTGAACAGTTTGATTTGTCACTCAATTTAAAAGTGAATAAAATTTCCCTGCTGCAGATTGGACTGTTAGTTTTGTTGGCGCTTGTGACAATGTCAGGTGGAATTGTAGCTTTAGGAGATACATTGTTTCCAGCAGCGAGCTTTGCTGAAGGATTTAAAGCTGATTTCGATTCAGACTCCCACTTTTTGATTAGACTTAGATTGATTCACCCTATACTTGCAGTGATAACTGCTCTCTTCGCCATATTCTTAGCAGAGAAGGTAAGAGAAAAAATAGTGCACCCGAAAGTAGATTATTTTGCAAAGGTATTGACTGGGGCTGTTTTGGTGCAAATATTCATAGGAGCATTAAATGTATTCCTATTGGCGCCTGTGTGGATGCAGCTAGTGCATCTAGCGGTAGCTGACCTTGTTTGGATATCAGCATCATTCCTATACCTCCAATCCAACTTCATTATGATGTATGACGAGTCGCCACTGACATCGTTCTTAGGTGATGCCCAACTTTCGGATAGTCAGTAGTTGTAATCATGTGCACCGATTCGTAAGTGTACTAACAAGATAAAAGAGCCTCCCTAACACGCAGCGCGTTAGGGAAGTTTTCTTTTTAGCCGGTTTTAATGGGCTATATTTCTTCTTGCATAGACTTAGCTCGTCTTAAGTTTGCCTTGATATGAATATCTTTGGGAGAGTTCTTGAGGGCCGAGTTGTAATGCTGAATAGCTTGATCAATGCGCTTTTCTTGCATGAAATAGTTACCTAATCGGTAGTGAGAAAGAGAATGTAAGCGCTCAATACGCAGTGCTTTGTAGTAGGAAGCTAACGCAGTATCCTTGTCGCCACTCCAGCGAGCAATATCACCCAAATAATAGTGGGCGTCAGCAAGATTAGAATCTAACTGTATGGCTTTGGTAAAGTATTCTTTAGAGGTTTGGAACTTCTTGAGCCTGAAATTAGCGACCCCAAGAAGATGCATAGCTTCAGGGTCTTTTGGTGCAAGTTTAGATACGGTTTCAAAGTGGCTAAGTGCTTCTCCAAAATTTTGGTCATCTATTAATATTTTGCCCAGGTTCTTATGAAGCTGAATATCATCTTCAAAAGCTTTTGCGGCTTTTTCATAATGAGGGCGAGCACTGTCGAATTCCTTTTGTGCATAGTAGATGTTCCCCAAAATTAAGTGAGATTCGGGTTGGTCTCCCGCTAATTTCAAGGCGGCTTGCAAGTGCGTTTTTGCTGTTTCTTGATCCCCTAGCTGGTGGTATGCCTCTCCTAGAAAAGCATGAATATTAGGCGTTATTTCAGCATTATCTTTGGCGAGTGCAAGAGCTTGCTCTAGGTTTTTGATAGCCTCTTTATGGTTGCCTAATGTTAGTTCGGTGCGGCCCAAGAAGTAAAGGCTTTTGGAATTGTTAATTCCTAATTCTAGTGACTTTTCAAATTGGTCCCGAGCCTCGGCAAAATTTTGCTCTGCTAATAGTGATTGTCCTAAGCTGTAGTATGCTTCGCTATAATTTGGTTCTAGTTCAAGAGTCTTCTTGTAAAGTTCAATGGCTTTTTCATGCAGACCCTTAGCACGCTGCATCTCGGCTAATTGAAAATATACAACCGGATCATTGGTATTAGTTTCAATGACTTTTTTGTAATGCATTTGTGCTTTGTCATAATCTTTAGCGCTGCGGTATTTATCTCCTAGAATCCTGTTTGCTACGGGGCTCGATGGATTGATATTTAATGAGTGCTTCCAAAGAGCCGTGTCATTCTGCCAATGTTTAAGTTGCTTTACCGAAGCAAAGGTCATGAGACCAATGCCTGCGATTGCTACCAGTGAAAGTATGGGTTTTTTGGGAATACTTACAATGTAGGCAATGAGGATTGCAGGGCCTAACATCGCTAAATAAGCGTAGCGGCTAGCAACAGTAGAGGTTGCCTGGGATTCAAATGCGATTAGGCCAATATTAGGTAGAAGTCCGATTAACAGGACGGTTGCTCCCGTGGCGATCCATCGGCGCGATTTGTCTCTCCAAAACGTAAGTACTAAAGCAAGAAAAACAGGAGTTAGCCAGGAAAGGTATCCCCACCATTGATTTTGGAGAAATGTCGGGGAGCGACCATAATCCGGTCCTAAGCCCAAAGGTACAAACAACTTGTTAATATAAAATGCAAGACTATCTCCCGCAATCATTGGTCTAAACCAAAAAGGAATTTGGGTGGAGATGGCATAGGTATGTTGTAGGGAAATTGCGATCAACGCAAAGGGTAGGGCAATGAATCCCCAGAAAATCATAGGGATCAATGGTTTGCGAGGTACAGAAAGAGAATCTTTTTTAGGAATTTGTCTTTCTAATATCAAGCCGATCAAAGGTATGATCACCATTGCGGGAGAAGAAAGCAAAGACAGTACAAAGAAGAACGTAGCGAGGTAGAAGCTAAATACAGGCTTCTTTTGTTTCCACCCACTAATGCTGTCCCTAGTGCGAGAATAAGAGAGGAATAGAATTAGGGAGATAAGCCCAAAGAACGTTCCGAGAATATGTGAAAAACTGGAAATCAAAGCGATGGGTTCGACTTGTAGTGGATGTAACGCAAAAAGCAGGGCGCCAATAAAAGGCGGGTATGCAGATTTGAAGAAAAAACTGAGAACCAATAACACAAGTATGGCGTTTATGGTATGAAAGCCTAGATTCAGCTGGTGAAAGATTTTAGGGCTGAGGGTCTTGGTTTCTGCGCTCATCGAAAAGGGGGCGACCAAGTACCAAGCGGTTTCAGTAAGGGGCATATAGATTTTATGTCCAGAAATAGACCAGATTTTTTTTAAGGATTCGGCAGGAGAGGCATTAAGGCTCAAAGGCTCGACTACAGTTTCTTTATCTGTCCAAATAAATTCATTGTCAGACACCCCATTAAAAACTTGAAATGTTGCAAGAACGATTAGTAAACTGAATAGCAGTTTTTGCAAGACATGCCTCCGATAACTTACGGTCTGACGTTAGACCGGGTTTTTTCGTGTAATTTGTTAAGCTAATCCATATCACATCAGGCGGGGTTTGACAGTCGCATGTGCCATTAATGGGCAGGAAACTGTGGTTTCATACCAGCTGTGGCATGGTAACTAGTCTCTGGCGCTAAAAGCGCCAGAGACGTATCCTGAGGAACGAAGTGACGAATGGATCTTTTACAAACAACTGATAATACTAATAAAAATTTCGGAAGAAACTTGAGGAAGATCCTTCGCTTTGCTCAGGACACGTCATTTGCGCGTTTCGCGC
>Ga0222653_1001122_pt1 | contig 14074 bp, 11 predicted proteins | sample AntAcemetagen419_FD_179856 | JGI IMG/M metagenome (GOLD analysis project Ga0222653, IMG submission 179856) | Saline water microbial communities from Ace Lake, Antarctica - #419 | ecosystem: Environmental > Aquatic > Non-marine Saline and Alkaline > Saline | place: Antarctica: Ace Lake...
GGCGGGACTCCATCCCTACACGCCGTAATCTACTTTTTCGCGGCGGTCGCGAATGGAAGAGCCTTGCAAACTGCAGCCGCCTAAAGGCGGGACTCCAACCCTACACGCCGTAATCTACTTTTTCGCGGCGGTCGCGAATGGAAGAGCCTTGCAAACTGCAGCCGCCTAAAGGCGGGACTCCAACCCTACACGCCGTAATCTACTTTTTCGCGGCGGTCGCGAATGGAAGAGCCTTGCAAACTGCAGCCGCCTAAAGGCGGGACTCCAACCTTACACGCCGCAATCTACTTTTTCGCGGCGGTCGCGGTCTTTGGCCTATCTAAAGTTTGCACCCAATCGGCCATGATGCGGGCGCTCTCGCGAAGATAAATGTCGTAGGTGGGCTCGTCCTCTTCTTCGACCTCTTCGGTGGCTTCTGCCACAGCTTCTGCCACGGCACCTTCGACGGCACCGCTCACTTCTTTGCCGATAATCGCCTCGCTGAGTTCTTTAGCGATTTGCTTGATCGGTTCGGCTAAATTAATCTTCGATTGGGCGTCCTGTTCTTCGGTGACTTTGAGTAGAAACTCTTCCATCGCGTAGTCATTTTCGCTGAGCGCTTCGTAGGTATCGTCGAGTTCGTCGATGTAGTCTCTTTCGCTGATCTTACGCTGTATGCGACGTTCGAGGCTGATTGAGATGGCCTTTTCTTCAAAGCGTTGGCGGCGCCACTCAATTTGTTCTTTCAAGAATTGAAATTCTTCGAGCGTGTCTTGGCGGGCTCGGCTGCCTGCGGCCAGTTTCTCGATCAGCGCGGGGTCTTCGGGGCTATCGACGTTGAGCTTTGCCCAGTCGGTAATCCAATCAACGGCTGCCACTTCGCCCCAAGGTAAGGCGTGGGGGAGGTCGTTTTCGCCGATGGGGAGAAACTCGTTAACCGAGGGCAGGGCGATGTCGGAAGGCACGCCTCTGACTTGAGTCGAGCTGCCGTCGGGCAGGTAGAATTGTTTGATGGTGATCTTCGAGGCGACGGGGCGCGCTTGCGCCTCTGCGTTTTGGAGGAAAGAAAACGGCATGCGGTTATTCATGTGGTAAACCTCTTGCACGGTGCCTTTGCCGTGGGTGGAGCTGTTGCCGACGATCAGGGCGCGGCCGTGATCTTGCAGTGCGCCGGCCACGATCTCGGAGGCGGAGGCGCTGAAGCGTGAAGTGAGCACGATCAACGGGCCATCCCACAGCATACTGGGATCGCGATCGGCGAGCACATCTTTGCGGCCGGAACTGTCGCGCACTTGCACCACGGGGCCGACGGGGATAAAGAGCCCGGTCAGGCGCACGGCTTCGCTGAGTAGGCCACCGCCATTCATGCGGAGGTCGAGAATGATGCCTTCGACTCCAGCAGCGCGCAGCTTGTTGATGAGCTCGGTGACATCGTCGGTGGTGGTGGTAAGGGTGCCGCCTGCACCGATATTACCATAGAAGGAGGGCAGCTCGATGACGCCAACGGGCACGGTCTTTTCGCCATCGACGGGTACGGTGATGAGCTTGGCGGTGGCTAAATTTGCAGTGAGCTTCACCTCGCCGCGTACGATAGGCACGATCTTACGCACGGAGGGATCGGCAGTATCGCCGGGGCGGATGAGTAGGCGCACGGTGGTGCCTTTTTCGCCTTTTATTTTTCGCACGATGTAGCGCAATTGCATATCGACGACGTCGTCGAACTCTTCGTCACCCTGCGCGACGCCCAGGATCTGGTCTTCGGCTTTGAGTAGGCGCGAGCGCTCGGCGGGGCCGCCGGGGAGGATCTCTTTAATGGTGCAAATACCGTCGTCGTCTTCGAGCAGCGCGCCGATGCCTACGAAGGAGTTTTGCACGGCAGAATTGAAGCTTTCGAGCGTGTCGGAGGAGAGGAAGGTGGAGTGCGGATCGAAGAGCTGCGTCATCGCATTGATGAAGGATTCTTGCACCTCGGGGGCTTCGCGCGCGACGGTGTGGTTGAGGTTGCGCTCGTAGCGGCGGCGGATTTTTTCACGGGCGGCATCGAGCGTCTCCGCGTAGAAAGCTTCGTCTTCGAGCAGGCGCAGTAGCTTAGTTGGGTCAAACTCGTCTTCTTCATCGCCTTTATTCGGATCCAGCACGTCGGGGTTGTTCGGCGTGAGCGAGGCGGTGCTCTCTTTTTCATCTTCGGAGGCGAGCGAGAGCATTTCATTTAGCAGCTCGTATTTGAGGCGGCGCAGCCAGAGTGCATCGGCATCCTCCGCAGAGGCAGGCCATTCTGCTTCGCGGCGGTCGGGGGCAAAAGTTTCGTCGACGGTGAAGTCGAAGTCCTGCTTCAAGCGTGCGAAGGCCCACTCGGTGCGAGCTTCGCCTTTTTCTTTGAAGTTATTGTAGATTTCGAAGGCGGCGTAAAGGTTACCTTTTTTGAGGAATTCTTCCATCGCATCGCCAAAGCGGAAGATAAAGTCGTCCACCTCTGGGCGGGTGAAGTGCATGCGTCCGTAGTCGAAAGACTGGATGTAAGCCTCCACCATCTCAGCACCGTTTAGCTGCTGCATGCTGTCGCGCAAGTAGTGGCGGGCGTTGATGGTGTTGACGACCCAGCGCGTCTGCGAAGACATCTCTTGCGAGGGGTCGAGCTTGGCGTTGGTCGAGAGTACAAATGCTAGCGCCGCAGCGGCGACTAGCGCGATTCGGAAAATTCTTTTTTTCATGTGTGATTTAGAGTTGTCTTCGGACATGCGCTGAGTGTTAGCGGCTTAAAATATCTTTGGCGCGGTCGAGTGTTTGTTTCTCGCCGTCGGTCAACGAACCGAAGCCAGTGGCGTTGATCTTATCTAGTATGCGGTCGACTTCGGTTTGCAACTCTTCGCGGCTACTGCGGAGGCTGCGATTGACTTGGTAGCTGATCTTGGGCTCGGTCTTTTTCCGGCGTTTAAACCAAGCGGGCTGCTCGATGGTGGTATGTGCACTCGCAGACGAGAACGCTACCCCTGAGCGGTTGTGAAAGTAGCGGTAGTAGAGGATGCCGGCGAGAAGCCCGCCGAGGTGGGCGGAGTGTGCGACAAACGAATTACCCGGCAACTCGTAGAAAAGAAGGCCGCCAAGCGAGATGGCGAGGCTCCCCCAGAAGACCCACTTCGGCTTGACGGTGATGGGTATTATGAAAAAGAGCAGCAATGTAATGGGGCGCTCCGGATTCAGCAGGCAGAAAAATGCTAAAATCGCCATCACTGAAGCCGATGCGCCGACGACTAGCCCCGCGCTGTTGAAATGCAGGGCGAGATAAACCACGCCTCCCAGCAGCGTGCCACCGAGGTAGAGCCCGAGAAAGCGCTCGCGCCCCATCATCGGCTCCAACATGCGCCCGATGAAAAATAGCCCAAGCATGTTGCCCAAGATATGGAAAAAGCCGGCCGTGCTGTGTAGGAAGCCATAACTCAAGATCGTCCATACCTTGAGCTCTTGAAAATTGGCGCCGCTCAGCGCAAACCAGTCGGCCATGAAGCGGTTTTCGCGTCCGCCGAAGCCAGGGAAGAAGACATTCATCACCTGTTGCAGCACGAAAGCGGCTACGGTGATGACGAGTAGTATCGTGACCATCGAAGCCTTCTGAGGTGCAGCCTCTGATGGGGACTGGCGCATATACGGGCGGTCGTAAAGCATGTAGTAAAATAAAAAGTTCTCGGTGTGAATTCGCCCAGATTTAGTAGAAGACCTCTATAATAGCGGCCTGTTCCCTGCGGGGCAAGGATTGAGATGGCGAGTTATTGAGAATGTGGGTGATCGTGAGCGTTGTCAAATGGTTGTAAACGTAGGGGCGCGACTTGCCACAATGCCATTGCGTATTACCAGATTAACAAAAGTTAAATAGGATGATGTTCTATCCATGCGTATTTTATGGCCACGAAGAGGCACAAAAATACACAAAAATTTTTCCTCTGAGTTTTTCGTGCTTTTTCGTGCTTTTTCGTGCCTTTTTGTGGCTGAAAATCAGTGATTTGAGTTTTCATTATAGCTCAGAATCAAAAGGCATTGAAATACGCAATGGCATTGCGACAAGTCGCGCCCGCCGAGAATCAGAGCCGAACCGCTGCGGGCGTGACAAGTCGCGCCCCTACCTTACTCATGGAGCCTTCGGGCGCTGATACCAGAAGCCGCAAAGTCTGCGTGAGCGCACTGCGATGGGCATCAGCAGCATCAGGGCGATCCAGCCTAGAATTTGGGGGCCACTGTACCAGTCGAGCTTGCGGGCGGAGGTGCGCACGGGGGCGAGATCGAGTATGTGGAAGCTAAGCTTTTGCCGTTTGCCCCATTTTTTGATTAGGCGAGAAAAGCGCACTTCTTCGCTGGCGTAGAGTGATTCGTCGTAGCCGCCGATGGCCTCAAAGGCGTCGCGACGGCAAAAGATAAAGCTGCCCGCAGCGATCCGCAACCGCTTCGATATGCGCTCCCAGGTGCCGATGCTAAAGCGCCCGACGGCGCTGACTTCGCCCTCAAATCTGACGATGGAACCGCCGCCAACACAGGGCGTGTCTTGCAATAAGCGCAGCGCCTCGACCAGGAGCTCTGGCCGGATGCGGGTATCGGCATCGACGAAGACTAGGTAGCGCCCGCGAGCCTCGGCGGCACCTGCGTTGCGCGCACGGGCGATCTGGTTGATCGGCTCTTGCACGACGTGGTCGGCACCGTGCGCGAGGGCGACTTCGGCGGTGGCGTCGCTGGAGTTGTTATCCACCACGATGCACTCGCCCACTTCGGTGACTGCCGCCATGGCGGTGCGGATCGCGACCAGCGTGGCGGGCAGTTCCTCGGCCTCGTTGTAGGCGGGGATGACGATGGAGTAGAGCGGGGGCACGGTTTAGTCTTCTATCAGCCGCACGGGGATATGCACTTCAAAACGCTTGAAGAAGCCGGGCATAAAAGGGCCGTTCCAGAAGATACCACGCGGCTCGCCGATGGCTTCGTAGTTCTTGTTGGTTGCCAGCCACGCTTGTAGCGCTAGCTTGGCCTCTTCAAAATTATTTTCGCGGTAGCTGCCGCGCACGCCGTGGCTGGCGACGAGCCGCTCGGGGAGTTCGTGCACGCTTACATCTTCGGTGGCCTCTAGTTTTTCGCGACTCACATCGGTGCCGATATAGAAATACATCACGCCTGGCTCCATTTCAGCTTCGACAGGAGTGGTCATGGCGATGTCGCGCGAGGAAATGTAGCGAAAGAGCGGACGAAAGAGGCCATTATTGGAATCAAAATAGCCGCGTTCACTGTGCGTGGCGATCAGCCGCGCGGCCGGGAGTGTTTTGACCTCAAACGCTCCCGCATCGGTCTTGGCAAAAGCTTGTTCGTAGGCAGAGCTCATAAGCGGAATCAAAGCGAGACAGAGGTAAAGGGATAGAGGTTTCACTGTGATGAATCTCAGATGGGGCGAATACCTTACTCCCGCTATCAACACACAAAGATGAGTTTTCATCTTAGCTTGGGCGTCGAACGTTGAGCATTGAGTGTTCGAGTCAAGCGATACATTGGATGTTGGGAATAGCCACTTATCATTTTGAGTTATTCTGGAATAATTGTGCCTTCGCTGTTATCCATTCTCTATCTATGTTAAAATTCATGCAGCTGCTTTTCCTTTTCGTTTGTTTTTGGCTGGTGGGCACGAGCCACGCTGCGCCCGTGCAGGCGCAGCATACCACGGTCGAGTTGATCGCCGAAAACGAGGCGATCGTGCCGGGGCAGAGCTTCGATGTGGCGGTGCGTTTCGTGTTGGAGCCACAGTGGCATATTTATTGGACAAATCCCGGCGCCAGTGGCCTCGCACCTGAGATCACTTGGACGCTGCCGGAGGGGATCGAGGCGGGCGAGATTCAGTGGCCAGCACCAGAACGCATCCCGCTGGGAGGTATGGTCAATTACGGCTACGAAGATGAGGCCGTCTTTATCGTGCCGATGCAGGCGGCTGCGGACTTGCCGCCGGGGCAGGCGCTGACGCTAAAAGCGGACCTGTTTTGGCTGATCTGCAAGGAAGTCTGCCTGCCGGGTGAAGCGGTGGTTGAGCTGAACCTGCCGGTGACAACGGAAACTGCGACGGTTGCAGCGACCGCGCCGCCGAGCACCGAAGCGGCTGCTTTTGCGAGCGCGCGCGAGCGGCAAGCCCAGCCTGCCGAGTCGTGGCAGGCATCAGTCTATGTGGACGATGCTGAACTGGTGCTGGTGATCGAAGGTGCCGATCTGCCAGCGGCGCTTTATTTTTATGCGGAGACGGCTGGCTACGTCGACCCCAGCGCGGTGCAAATCGTGAGCGACTCTGCGGGCGGGCGCACTGAGCTGCGGCTGGTGGCCGACGCGCCCTTTTTCGAAGCGCAGCCTCAGCAAGTGCGCGGCATCTTGCAGTCGGGCGAGCGCGCGTGGCAAATCACCGCGCAGCTCGTGAGCGCGCCGCCAGCGGTCGACGGGGGGGCGGTGCAGTCGTTGCAGCCTCCACAATCAGAGGCGCCGGCAGAGGCCGCCGGGTTTGAGCAAAGGCTGCTCTCACTCGGCTTGCCGGGCTTCCTAGCGTTGGCCTTTTTGGGTGGGTTGATTTTAAATATTATGCCCTGCGTGCTGCCGGTGCTCTCGCTTAAGGTGTTTTCATTGCTCAAACATGCTGGCCAAGCGCGCGGCGATGCCCTGCGGCACGGGCTGGCTTACACGGCGGGCGTGGTGCTGAGCTTTCTCTTACTGGCGGGGGCGCTCTTCGCTCTTCGCGCGTTCGGCGAGCGGATCGGCTGGGGCTTCCAGCTGCAGAGCCCCGGCTTTGTAGTGGTGCTCACGGCGGTGTTCTTTTTGTTCGGACTGAACCTGATGGGTGTCTTCGAGCTGGGCGGTCGCCTAGTCGGCGCGGATACAGGCGTGGCCAAGCGTAACGATGTGCTGGGCTCGTTCGGCATGGGGGTGCTCGCGGCAGTCGTCGGTGCGCCGTGCATGGGCCCGCTCGTCGCGGGCGTGAGTGGGCTGGCGGTGCAGGCTAATATTGCCACGGGTTTGCTGATCTTTGGCATGATGGGGCTGGGGCTGGCCTCGCCCTTTTTGTTGCTCTCGGTCTTTCCGAAGTTGGTGGCCTTCCTGCCCAAGCCGGGGCTATGGATGGAGTCTTTCAAGCAAGGCATGGGCTTTTTGTTGATGGCGGCAGTGGTCTTTCTCGCGCTGGTGGCCGGGCAACAAGGTGGCGCGGATGCCATCATCGTATTATTGATCGTATTACTGGCGAGTAGCCTCGGCGCATGGATTTTTGGCCGTTGGGGCGCACCAGTGCGTTCCAAGCGCTCGCAACGGATCGCTAAGCTGCTGGCTCTGCTGTTGACCATTGGCTCTTTGACATGGGGCATCGGTGCCACTCGTGCCAGCTACGCCAGCTTCGGAACCACTGGGGCAGTTGCCGATGCCTCTGGCCAGTGGGCGGCTTGGTCGCCCGAAACGGTGGACGCCCTGCTGGCTGAAGGAAAGCCCGTCTTTGTCGATTTCACTGCGACTTGGTGTTTAATTTGCCAAGTCAACAAGAAGGTGGCGCTGCGCACGGACAGCACCGAGGCGCTTTTTAGGGAAAAAGGCATCGTCGCGCTTTCGGCGGACTGGACGCGCCGCGATCCAGTGATCACCGAGGCTTTAGAAAGCTTCGGGCGCTCTGGCGTGCCGATGTATGTGCTCTACACGCCCGATGGCGAGACGGCTTTACTACCGCAGAGTTTGACCAATGGCGTGATTCGCGATGCGGTGGAAGGGGTGCTGCGCTAGCACCCAAGGGCATAATAAAGGGCCCTACGGTTGACCAATGGCATCGTCCGTGAAGCGGTCGAGCCGGCAGTGCGGTCGAAACGAGTTCCTCGTTCCGCTACGAAATAGTGAGCGCCGGGAGGGCGACTGTCTCAGTCGCCGCGAGACGGCAGGACGGCTGAAATACTTGGGAGAGGGCTATGCGACGCTAGAAAGGTATCACCTGATTAGATTTGCAATGCGTTTAAACTCCGCTGAAAAGAGGGCATGTTTTACGATGAGGTCAAAGTCAGTTTCAATGCAGGTAATGGAGGCGATGGCTGTTTCAGCTTCCGCCGTGCGAAGTATGAGCCCAAGGGAGGGCCCGACGGCGGCGACGGTGGTCGCGGCGGCGACGTCTATATTGTAGGCGATACCAACGTCGCGGATTTGACCGATTTCCACTTCAAGCCCGGCTGGAAAGCCAAAAACGGCGAGACTGGCCGCGGCAGCGATCAGCACGGTGCCAACGGCGATCATATCACGCTCAGGCTCCCTGTCGGGACGATCGTGGTCGACCGCGAATCGGGCGATCCCATCGCCGAGGTGCTGGAGCACGGCGAGCAAGTCCTCCTACTCGAAGGCGGCATCGGCGGCAAAGGCAACGCCCAGTTCAAATCCTCGATCAATCAAGCACCGCGCCAGTTCACGCTCGGCAAGCCTGGTGAAGAGGGCGACTTTCGGCTGATCATTAAAACCATTGCCGATGTCGGCCTGATCGGCTTCCCCAATGCAGGAAAATCAACCCTACTGAATATGATCACCAACGCGCACCCCAAGACGGGCGCGTACCCATTCACCACTATTTTCCCCACCGTCGGTGTGTTGGAATACCCCGATCAATATGAGCGCATCACCCTCGCCGACATTCCTGGCCTGATCGAAGGCGCTAGCGAAAATCGCGGCCTCGGCCACCGCTTCCTCAAGCACGTCGAGCGCTGCAAAGTGCTACTGGTCATGCTCGATATGGAAGGCACCGATGGGCGCGATCCACTCGGCGACTACAAAGTCCTCAAGAACGAGCTCAAGCTCTACATGCCCGGACTCGTCAGCAAGCCAGAGTTCATTTGTGCCAACAAAATGGACGAGCCCAACGCCGCCGAAAACCTCAAAAAGTTTCAAAAGAAGATCAAGGACAAGGTCTATCCGATCTCCTGCATCTCCGACGAAGGCTTCGAGCCACTCAAGCAAGTGCTATTAAGTGCCGTGCTAGAAGTGCGCGCCGCAGAAGCATAAAAGGTAGCGCGGATTGGCCTCAATCCGTATCCTGCCAGCGGTAGCGCGGATTGGCCTCAATCCGCATCCTCACCAGCGGTAGCGCGGATTGGCTCAATCCGCATCCTGCCAGCGGTAGCGCGGATTGGCCTCAATCCGCATCCTGCCAGCGGTAGCGCGGATTGGCCTCAATCCGCATCCCCACTAGCGGTAGCGCGGATTGGCTCAATCCGTATCCTCACCAGCGGTAGCGCGGATTGGCTCAATCCGCATCCTGCCAGCGGCAGCGCGGATTGGCTCAATCCGCATCCTGAATTCTTGCACCTACCGTATCCAGCTACGAAAAGTGTTGAGCAAAGCGCCAACAAAGTTATCTCTAGCCCTTATGAAAGATCGTTTGCTCAGCCTCCGTTTGCTCAGCCTCTGTTTGCTCTGCGCCTTGACGCAGCTTCCGCTCAGTGCTGAGTTTCGTACTTTTACCAACGATTTCGGGGATTCCGTCGAGGCCGAACTCGTCGAGTTGAAAGAGTCCGATACGCTCGTCACCCTCAAACTGCGCTCCGGGCGCAAAATCGATGCGCGCGTGACGGCTTTTTCCCAAAAAGATCAGGAATTCATGCGTCAATGGTGGGCAGGCGTCCTCGCCGAAAAAGAGATTTTAAAAGAGGACTCTAGGATCACCATCAGCGCCAAAATGAACCGCAAGCCCTAGTAGTTATTTTGTGCAATGAGCCAACCGACACGTATCGACCTAGATGAAGCCGCCTTTCAACAACGGCCAGAATTTGAAAGCCACCTAGCCTACGAGAGTTTCATCGCGCTGGCGAAAACCCCCCGTCGCGAGCTAGTCGTCGATTGCACCTTGGAGCGGCGCACCATGAAAAGCGGCTTCCTACTGGCGCTCGCCTACGCGCTCTCACGCCGCATCCCCGGGTGGACATCGAAGCCAAGGGTCGGCATCATATTCCCCCCCGGTTTGGGCGGCTACATCGCTAACCTTGCAGTCGTGCTCGCCGGTCGAGTGCCGGTGAATCTAAATTTTACTTTGGGGGCTACCAGCGCCGAAGCCTGTATCAAAAAAGCAGACATCGACTGCTTGTTGACCACCGCCCGCGTGCAAGAAAAGATACCCCTTTTCCCGTGGCCAGAAGAGGGCATCGTCGATATCGTCGATGTGATGAAGTCGATGCCCAAGGCAAAGACCTTAGCCCTGCTTAGTTGGATACATCTCAGCCCCGCCAAATTGCTGGCAAAGATACTTAAAATCCCCGCCCAAGGCGGTGATCGTGAGGCAGGCTTGCTCTTTACCAGCGGCAGCTCTGGCGAGCCCAAAGGCGTGGTGCTGAGCCATCGTAATATTTTGGGCAACTGCGCGCAGATTGATGCCGCCGGGCTATTGCCCACTTCGGAAAAGCTCATCGCCAACCTCCCGATCTTTCATAGCTTCGGGTTCACCGTCACGCTGTGGTATCCGCTGCTGCGCGGCTGCGTCGTCGTCACGCTGCCCTCGCCGCTGGAGACAAAAAAGACCGCCGATGCCATCAAAGCCGAGTCGGCGACCATCCTCATCGGCACGCCAACTTTCCTCAAGCCCTACCTGAAACGCATCGAGCCCGAAAAGCTGGCTTCGCTCAAATATGTGATTGCCGGCGCAGAGAAAACACCCGACGGCTTTGCCGATGCTTGGGAAGCCCGCTTCGGCAGTTTGTATATGGAAGGCTACGGCCTGACTGAAACCTCCCCCGTGGTGAGCCTCAATTTGCCCACCGCCCCGCAAGGCGTCCTCTATCCCGGAGACGCCAGCGAAAGCTGCCGTCGTGGCTCCGTCGGGCGCATGTTGCCCGGGCAGGCCGCGCGTATCCTAAATCCGGATACAATGGAAGAGCTTGATGTGCATTCTGTCGGGCTACTCGCCCTTAAAGGCCCTAACGTATTTTCAGGCTACTTAGATGAGCCCGAGCGCACCGCCGAGGTCAAGAAAGACGATTGGTTTATCACCGGCGATCTCGCGCGCTTTGATGAAGATGCCTTTCTGTATATCGAAGGTCGCCTCTCGCGCTTTTCAAAAATAGGTGGCGAGATGGTGCCGCATGGCACGATCGAAGAAGCGCTCAACAAAGCCTTTGATTTATTAGATGCCGACTTCCCGCTGCTCGCCGTGGCCGGTCGCCCCGATCCCGATAAGGGCGAGGCGCTCGTCTTAATCACAGCGATAGATATCGAGCCCGACGATCTGCGCGAAAAGCTAAGCGCCGCCGGTCTGCCCAATCTTTGGCTACCCAAGGAGATACGCCGCGTCGGAGCCATCCCCATCTTAGCGACCGGTAAGCTCGACCTAAAAGCAATCAACACCCTAGCGCAGTAGCCAGCCCGACGTGACCGAGCCCTTTGGGATACGTGACCGAGCCCTTTGGGATACGTGACCGCGCCATCTTGGAGGTGCTTTACTCGACCGGCCTTCGGCGCATGGAGATAGCGAAGCCCTCACACCGAACCGCTTTATCCAGCAGCTACTCGGGGACGCCGATTTATCGACGACGCAGATTTACACACAAGTCGCGATCCGGAAGCTGAAAGAGATCCATACGGCCACGCATCCGGCCAAGGTTGGAAACATCGTGCTCGATGAGCTGAAGGCCGAGTTGGAAGATGATGATAGTTGACTTGCAGAGTGTAAAAAAATCGTCATGTTTAAATTTATGTCAGAAGTCATATTTGAAGTTAGTGAAGACGAGATCGACGGCGGTTACGCTGCCAGTGCTTTGGGCTACGGCATCCACACAGATGGCGAAAGCCTCGACGAGCTTCGCCGTAATGTGAAAGAAGCGGTTGGATGCTACTTCGATGAGACGATGGAGCTTCCTAGTGTGATCCGCCTTCACTTTGTGCGCGACGAAGTTCTTGCAGTATGAAGTTACCTCGAAATTTAAACGGAACGGATTTACAAAAAGCACCATAAACTGAGCGTAGCCGAGTTGCTCAAAGAGATCGGGCTCTAACCTGCCTTTTATCTTTAGTTGCCTTAGCCGCCATATGTTCGCACATTGGCGGCTCTTTTATTGATGGTCTTTAAACGTATAGCTGCCGTTTTGTTTTGGTTGCTTGTCACACTGACAAGCGCCTTCGGTTTTATGGCTACAGAGCTGGAAATCACCTCTAGCGATTTTTTTTATGAGACCATAGATTACGCCGAGTCCGAAACGCCTGGAGCCCGCAACCTGTGCCGGGAAAACGGCTGGTTGAATTACGACACCACGTCGGGTTACTGTGTTGCCACAAACAAACTAGACGACGCTGGTGGAGGTAGGGTGAAAATATTAAAGAATTCCATCAAGTGAATCTCGGCAAACTCATCATTCTAGATGAGGTGCAGCGTGCTCCTGAGATTTTTGCGTCGATCCGAGTTATCATCGACCAACAGCGCAGAGAGAATAACCGTTCAGGGCAGTTTCTATTTCTGGGATCCGCCTCAATAGAGTGACTGCGCCAATCCAGCGAAACGCTGGCTGGCAGGATCGCGTCTGCAGAACTCTTCCCTGTGGATGCACTTGAATGGCTAGAAATGCATCCCAGCAAGACCTCCCTTCAGCAACTCTGGCTGCGGGGCGGTTTTCCAGATAGTGCACTCAGTGCAGACGATTTAAGTAGTTTGGAATGGCGTCAGGACTTTATCAGAACTCATTTAGAGCGGGACATTCCGCAATTGGGGCCACGTATTCCCTCCAGCACACTTGAGAGATTTTGGGTGATGCTTGCGCATGATCAAGGGGGCAACACCAACGCCTCAAAGCTTGCCGCTAACTTAAATATGTCGAGTGTCACGATTGGGCGATTGAAATTAAGCGAGGCGAGCAGGTGACACTTGGTAAAGGTTTCTATCAAGCCTGTGAGGATATTAGGCCGACGAGAAAGTACGTCGTTTATTCTGGCACGGATCGTTTCCCGCTACAGCAAGGCGTTGAAGCAATTCCCCTGCCGCAGTTGGCGGCAGAGATTCAAGCAAGGTAGTCCCTTGTTTCGGGGACATTGAAATTTGCATTGTTTGGGGTGGCTCTTGTTTTGCAATTCGCACGATTTTGGATCTAGTGGGATGTTTGAGTTGCTGATCTATGTTGTATAAGTGTCTGATTTCTAGGAGGATGGAGACCTCTGTCGGTTGGCTTGGGGGACTTGGCATGAGTTAGGCATTATTGCTTGCTCACCCAAAATCAAAAATATCAAAAATAGAAATTATTATGAGCAACAAAAGCACACTTAAAAGAGAACTCGAACGTTTAGTTATCCATACCAACGATTCCGTGAAAGGTTTTGAAAAAGCTGCCGAATGCGTTAAGGACACCAGCTCGCAGTTGACTGCACACTTTCTTGATGAGGCGAGCGCTCGTATGCTCCATGTAGATAGGCTGAACTCTCGCCTCAAATGTATCGGTGAGGATGAGAAGGAGCGCAGCTCACTTGAAGGTGGTACGCACCGTGCGTTTATCAGCTTGAAGGATATGTTCACCTCCAGCGACGACGCGCAGCCTGTCGTTAACGAGGCCATTCGCGGCGAAGAAATGCTTGTCGATTACATCAAAGATACTTTCGACGACGTCGACCTGATGGATGGCGAAACGCAGCGAGTCATCAAAGATTTGCGCGCGAGTGTAAGCGCCTCCATTCAATCGCTTAAAGATCAGGCCAAAGCCGCTTAAAATATCTCAGCGAAACAATCACAGAGAGCCGCCTTCGAGAGAGGGTGGCTTTTTTTGAGTTTGGGCAGCAAGCATTTTCCGAAGGGCAGCCAGTCATCGAAGTATTCTGATAGCTCCCAAAAACGTAGAGGCTTCACTTGTCAGAGACCACGAGCTTGTCGAGTGGTGACGCCCGCATCCGAGTCAGCCCCAGCCAAACCACCCAACAATTATTCTGCGAAAAAAACAGAGTTCCCGAACCGACGCATTTTAGGCAGAATTATTAAAGGCAGAATCATTCCTAGGCTCCGCAGCCAAGGCACGGTAAATTGATTCACCACCCGCTATCGCTGGAGACACGGAGATCTGAGGGTATCACCCATCCCTCAGCAAAGTTATAGCCACAAAGAGGCACAAAAATA
>Ga0222653_1001127_pt1 | contig 14043 bp, 18 predicted proteins | sample AntAcemetagen419_FD_179856 | JGI IMG/M metagenome (GOLD analysis project Ga0222653, IMG submission 179856) | Saline water microbial communities from Ace Lake, Antarctica - #419 | ecosystem: Environmental > Aquatic > Non-marine Saline and Alkaline > Saline | place: Antarctica: Ace Lake...
CTCGGAGACCATAGAACTCGTCAATGCGTTACAAAATGAAGGGCTTTTACAAATCGTCTGTCATACCCAAGCTTGGGCGATTAGATTAGAGCAATTATGTAAAAAATACAAGGTTAAGTTTCCGTGGTAAACGATTTATACAATCACATATTTTTTTTATCCTTTTGATTCCAAAGTAAAAATTGAAAAGGATTATTTTATAGTTAGAAGCTCAAGATGGCGAACAATACGGCGACCAAGATGGCGATCAAAGACGAGACGCACAAACTGGTTACGGCGGAGTACGACGGACCGGATACCATGTATTGCGTTCCGAAGGAGTGGGATTTAGAAGACATAGAAGTTCGCTGGGGCATATTTTACTACAAAGGCGTGGAGCAAGAGCTGCCACATCTTGTGCTTGAACCAAACGGGAAACGCCCGAAAAAAATTTATATAGAAGAAGACTATGATGTGTCACATTACTTTGATTGCGTAGGATCCGACGACGAAGACTCGGAATAAACAACTATACAAACCTATATTTTTTTTATCCTTTTGAGTCCAAAGTAAAAATTGAAGTAGAATTATTTATAATTGGAAGCTCAAAATGGTGTGTATTTACTGTGGGTCAAAAACCATCAACAAATGCTATGAGTCGACCGTGACCAAGGTGAGTTCCTACGGGCAAAAGACTGTAATCGATTCCAATACAGAAGACCGCGTCTGTTCGGACATATGTGCGAAAGCCTTGAACAAGGCTGCCATTAAATCAAACATAAAATCGCATATGACTACGGTGGCTAAGTTGCTGAGAATGACCAATCCTGAATCTCCACTCAACTTATATGTACTCGCGTCGTTTAAATTTATAAATGGGGAGATGACTCGCAAAGACTTCTTAGACACGGTATCGGCAGCCATCGAAGACGCCAATGAAGCTGAGAACGAGGCGTATTTACAATGGCTTTGCTATACACACAAGACAACGATTGTATTAGAACAATATGCGAAGGACGTCAAGCTGAAAGTACACATGGACTTGTTCGAACTATATGCGACCTTGTACGGAACATAAGTTTCTATACAACCCTATATTTTTTTTATCCTTTTGATACCAATATAAAAATTGAAGTAGAATTATTTATAATTGGAAGCTCAACATGGCGACCAAATGCGTGTACTGCGAAACCATTATTTCCAGTCGTCCTTCGCCGATGACGGTGACAAGTATAAATTCGTATGGGCAAAAAACAGAATGCGTCGAGGATTGCGAGATTCCGATTTGTAGCCGCCTATGTGGCAGAGCACACAACAAGCGACGCGTCCAATTGGATGTCTTCTATGAAGTGACGTGGATGACGCAACAACCTAAATTGAAAGACTGGACGGCGTATACGCACGCGGCAATACATTTTATCGATGGCACGATGAAACTGAAGGAATTTCAAGACATAACCTCACGCGCGATTGAGAACGCTACTGAACTCAAACATGAGAAGTATTTACAAGCCGTCTGTGGAAGCCAATCACGCGTGCTATTTTTACAACAAAAAAAAATAGAATGGCGCGTAAACATCGATTGGAGTAAGTGGACGCCAGACCTTGAATTCTGATAAATTGATTGTAAATTCATATTTTTTTTTAGGTATGTCTAAAACCGAGTATGTCCAATCGTTGGATCAGATGCTGGAACTAGTTATGTCGTCCAAGGGGGTCATAAGCGATAAGGATATAGTAAGTATTTCAACCGACTACATGAATCAATATACATTGACCATGCGATTGGTCGAGGAGCTCAAACAATTGCGAGCTCTAGCCGAACGGGTTGGAAATAATACCTATTACAAAAAGCATTACACAAAATCAACCTTTTTAAACTTAGAGCAAAAGGTTCGCTCGTACGATTACAAAAACTGCGACCTATGCGACAACATTATAAAGAAGACCCAGTACAAGGCACATATCAAGCGCAATTGCTGTCTCGATGGACGATTGAAAAAGGAAATGGAACGACGGCAGCTGCCTATTTACATACATTTTAACAAACAGGTACAGTTAATCAATCGGCATATCGTACAACGTCGCGACGTAGAACAAATTGTATATAGGATATAAAGATACCTTATAGGATAGTACATGTACGGCAAGATCTATCGGCTGGATTACGGCGACCTGACTTACATCGGATCGACGATTTGTCCAAGTCTAAGTCAACGCTTGTGTGGGCACAGACACGAGTTCAATCATTGGGTTAAAACAGGTCGTGGCTACAATTCGAACTTTGAATTGTTTAAACAAGGTTCGCCGACGATCGCTTTAATAGAGGAGGTAGAGTGCGAATCACGGGCGGAGCTTCGTGCGAGACAAGGGCAATATCAATTACAAATCAAAAATATCAATATCAACCAAGCAGGTGGCAATCCGAACTCGTACACGGACTGGCGGTTAGCCCATCTGGAGCAACGCCAGGTGTACATCGCACAATGGAACGCTGAGAATCCAGACAAGCTTAAAATGTATAACGCAAGCTATTATAAAAACAATATCGTAAGAATCAAACAATCTAGTCAGCAGGCTTACTATAAAAAAAAGCGACTTATCCGATTGAACGCGTTTATAGTAAAACATCTACAACTGATATAAAGACAACAGGTTTATATCAATATGGAAGCCTACGAATCGTATTTAACCGAACAAGGACTCGCACCTACGACGATTAAGAACCACTTAAGAAATTTAAGAAAATACAAGGACTCTTTTTCTATTGAGGCAGACGAAGCCCGGACCATTCAAGATATGTCTAGTTATCCAGTGGGTTCCAAGAGACAAACCATTGCCACGACACTCTCGAAATATAGAACCTATAAAAAATACCCGAACGAACAAATCGTTTTGTTTTTAAAGGGAGCTTTATTACAGACGCTGGCGGGAAATAAAATAACTAGCGACGCAAAGTCCGATGTCATACCCACGGTGAAAGAGTTAAAAGCAAAAATGGATAGTTATTATGACAGCCGAGAGTATCGATCGTATGTAATCATGTATTTGTTATTGAATTTAAATGTTCGTAATCTGGACTTAGACGCGATTATAACGACCACTAAACCAGCCGATACAGCCCACAACTATTTATTTCTACGACCCGCCAGCGTCCAATACATACGAAATCGTTACAAGACGTTCGACACGTACGGTCAACTCGTCCATACGCTGAAGACACCGAATCTACTCACGGCTTTAAAGCAGATGAGTTTGTTAAAACTAAAAATTATAAACGATCCAAGCAACGCAACTCGTCTTGTCAAAATGGTCACGGGCGGGTTCACAGAGGCAGACCTATTCAAACGCGTCGTGTCTGAAACGATTGGAGCCAAGCGATTAAAACAAATTGGAGAAAACAGAGGCACATCCGTAAGCACTATCACAGAGTCCTACGCCATCGACCAGAAAAATTAATCTTGCTGACGGTTGAAATTAAACGATTGGTCTTTATAGGACGTATCTACGATTATGACGCCACGATCCACCACATACAAACCAGATTCTTCGAACCCGTACTCTATCTCGTAGGTAGCGCGGATCCATAAACCATATTGTTGAGATAGGTCTAATAGCTGTGGACGTGGAAGCTTCCAACGCGAATACACTTTAAATTTAACCACCGGTCCGGACGATAACAATCGACAACAATCGTCTGGATAACTCGAATAGTGTTCGCGAAAGGCGGCGAGGGCTTGGGAACCTACGAAGTCAATTCGAGCCCACACGTCGTTGGGCATTGTAATTAAATAATAGAAGTCTTTATATAAAGATAACAAGTATATAGTGTGTATGGACGCTATTGACGAAGAACACGACTACTACCCCGAATTTGATTCCGCACATTTTTCTATCGCGATCGACGAACCAATCGATACAATCTTTTCGTACGAACCGATTGTGTATATCATTCATGATCGTTGTAGTTGCTGTGACGTAGGTGAAAAGACATTTTATACCATTCGTTCCAACAGACCAATCACCTATCGATCCTTGTTCCGCCAATTGATGAACCAAGGATTGCGACCAAGGTGCGACCATAGATTCGTGGAAGGCGTGGATATCGTATCCTTCCAAACGTATACCTTGGCATTTGGCTCATAGCCAATTTTGTCTCTGGAATAACTGGGTTCGCAGAGTTAAATTATTAAACGATATAAAGACACCGCGTAAATAAATACATGTCGGGAGTAGAAAACGCGATCGACCACGACTTCGTAGACACCTTGGTTTGCGTGGATGGTTATCTATATTTGAATGAATTGTATTCAAGCTTTTTGGATCGGAACCCCACTACCAGACAACGCTATAATTTTTCAGTGTTTTTAAAAACCTTTCAAGGTCTACCGTTGCCGATACTAACGGCGATTGCGAAAGAAATTCAGTCGTTGATTCCTTCTTTTAATCCACCACCTAGCAAAGACGGAACACCGAATGCCAGTATTACACTATCCGAATTTCATCCAATTTGTTTATCTTTAAAATTTAAAACTCTAATTCCTTATTTGATAAAAACAGACGAATTGTATTTAATTGAATCTATACCTCTGCCCGTATTGTATACCCGATTGATTGACGAATTAAATCCAAACGCTTGTTCGATTTATAACCCCCTAACCCAAATACGACGAGCCTACGAATCGTATAAAATCGACGGTCACGCCATCGACCATTATCTTCCCGTCTCTTGGCTTGAATTACAAACGTATCTAATCAAACATCCATCGAAAGACCTATGGGCATCTAAATATAATAAACTCGTAGAAAACCAAATTAACCAATGGTTAAAGCGTGAGTCTAAACCGCTTAAACCGTTTACAGATTGTGCGTATTATGAACGATATTTTGGATTGACTTTAAATGCCGAGCAAAAACAAGCCATTCAAGACGCGGTCGAAAATCGTTTCGCTGTATTACAGGGGAACGCAGGTTGTGGAAAATCTACGATTTCTATGATCGTCGCGGATGTGTTTACGCAACGCGGCGAATCGGTATTATTTTTAACGATTTCCGCAAAAGCAAGAAACCTATTACGAGGCAAGATTGATTGTTCATTCCAAATTAATAAACCATTAGCACACACCTACGCGAGCTGGAGCATGTGTAAATTGGACTACGATAATATTATTGTAGACGAAGCCTCTATGATCGGCAACGCGCAATTGCTTCGTTTATTACAGGCGAGAACCAAACGTCTACTATTGATGGGCGACGCGAAACAAATTCTACCCGTGTGTCAAGTGGGTTGCCCGTTTATCAGCTTACAAAACGGCTCATTTCCTATCAAGACGAGCGTATTGACGATTCAGAACCGTCAATCTTCCGGAAATCCGATTGTAAAATTTGTCCAGGCGACGGTTGACAAAGAACCAACGATGCCGCCCGAGTACAACGGCGAATCCGAAGGTGTGTTTTATAAAACCTTGAACGAGGACGACTTCCTTACCTTTTATAGTTCGTTTTATGGAAAGGTTGACTTTTTTTGTATAAAGCCTACACACTACCAACTTCTATCCGACCGAATTCAACAAGCGATTCACCAAAATAAACACCCTATTCGTCAGCGTAAATTGAGGGTCTTCGATTCCAAAGCAGTCTTTCATAAAATTTATAAAGGCGATCCAGTGGTCCGAACTCAAGCCGCAAAATACTCCTTTCCTAGCCTCACAGGTAAGTCTGTTACGGTCGAAGTGCCCAATGGAACGTTTGGCGTTATGACAAAAGATGGCGTGGTGTATAATCAAACACACGACGGTGTACCGATTGTAGATAATACGTCTTATGTATTTTACGAACACCAATTGGGTTACGCACAATCCGCTCACAAAACGCAGGGGTCCGAATATGATGTGGTTCTGGTCGCCTTACACGACATGGATGCGTTTCGATACGAAGGAGGTAAAAATATATTTTACACGTCCATCACGCGTTCCAAAAAATTGCTACTATTATGCGGCAACGCCCGAGACCGCAGCCGTGTGATACAGACCATGAACGCCGATTTCGCTTGTCCGACGCATACGTTAGACCTATACACTTTTGTAGATCTAAAATATAACCTACACTATAAAGCATGTCATACTATACCCTTCTACCCTATCCCAGACTTTACACCCCGTGCGAATTCGCCCTTTCAAGAAGGTGAGTTAATAGGAGAATTGGAATTCCAAGACGGCAACTTCCAAACAGTACTCGACGACCTCAAAGAAGACCACCATAATTATATGTGTGCGTGTGGGTCTGTGATTAAGCATTCGTCTAAAAAGGCACACGAGCAAACGAAAAAACATAGATCATTCCACGGACTTTAGGCTCCTGACCGCTACCCTTTGTGCTACGACCTTCTCGTAATACCGCCTGGACCGATCCGCCTTCTTATCTTGGTCCAACCGACTCGCGATTCGTACGCGATTGTCTTTTTGATACGACCGACATTTTTGACACGATTTATATTCGTGTTCCTCGGTAATAAAGCAATCCGAAGATTTACGGCAACGACATGACATACACTGACGAATGGATTCCATACTATACTATACAACTTTTCTTTATATAAAAATAAACTATATAAAGACGCGAATCATACATTATAAAATGAGTACCGAACGACCATTATCGAATGCTCTGTTATGCCACCAACTAGTCGTATGGTTAAGTCTTTGCCCGCCTGATAAGTTTGAAAACGCATTGATTATGGATATGTTAGCGACCTACTTTAAAAAAACGAAAATGTGTAACCAACCAAAAGAACAAGCCTTGTCCGACAAACAATATGCTATTCTATACAATTTATATTCCAAATGGCGGGTGTCACAATGTTTTAAATTCGCGGACCTGAAATTTCAATGTATTCTGATAAAGGACTGGACGATTCCAGTTCTAAGTGCGTCGGGACAGACCTGTGAACATATTTATTTTGAGACAAAAAACGACGGTATATTAACCCAAGACGAATTTATAGAACAATACGGATCCCTTCGCGCGTTTATGCCTTGCCTCTTGCCGAGTCAAGACGAGGACTTCCTTTAAAGGGTCTGCGACCCCGCAAGTTGTATAATCCTTTTTGTATCTGTTACTTTTCTAAAATAAACAATAAAATTGAATCTATACGCCGTATGATTGTGTTGTATAATGGAAACCCTTGTCAAGTGTAACCGATGTAACCGATTGAAAAACGAAGGTACCGATTTTAAAATTAAAAACGGGAACAGACGAAAAACTTGTCTATTATGTACAGCAAAACGAACAATATCCCGATGCGAACATGGACGGGAAAAGGCTAGGTGTAAGGAATGCGGAGGGAGTTCAATATGCGAACATGGACGGGAAAAGTATTCGTGTAAGGAATGCGGAGGGAGTTCAATATGTGAACACGGGCGACGAAAGAATTCGTGTAAGGAATGCGGAGGGAGTTCAATATGTGAACACGGGCGATTCAAAGCTATATGTAAGGAATGCGGAGGGAGTTCAATATGTGAACACGGGCGAGTAAAGGCTTCGTGTAAGGAATGCGGGGGGAGTTCAATATGCGAACACGGAAGACACAAGGCTTTGTGTAAGGAATGTGGAGGGAGTTCAATATGCGAACACGGAAGACACAAGGCTTTGTGTAAGGAATGCGGAGGGAGTTCAATATGTGAACACGGGCGAGTAAAGGCTATATGTAAGGAATGCGGAGGGAGTTCAATATGTGAACACGGGCGGCAAAGGTTGTTATGTAAAATATGCTCTCCAGTACGTGTTATTGTAAATTTGATTAGAATCCAAGTTCGTAGATGTTTCAAAGTTTCGACTCTTAAAAAAATCAACCATTCCATGGAATATCTGGGGTGCGATGTGGACGCATTACGGCTCCATATTCAAAATAAAATGACACCGGATATGACATGGGAGAAAATTCATTATGACCACATTAAGCCCGTATCTCGATTCGACCTTGACGACGAAGACGAATTTTTAAAGTGTTGTCATTTTACAAATCTACAACCACTGTTAGCCTACGATAACTTGCGGTTGAGCAATATATGGACAGATGAAAATGAACTATTCTGGAATAAACATATTTTATACAATCCTGATTATAAAGGTTTGTATAAATTATAACACCTCGTCTACACATCACAAATTGGTCTTGGTTCAATCTTTTCAAAAGGTTTGTCTATTTTTGGTTCAACCTTTCTCAAAGGTTGAAAGAATATAAAGACTTATTATATAGTACTAGTATAATGGTGCCTAAGTACATGAGACATTTAAAGTGGGGTCCGAACATATCGTCGCACCAAAAAAAACCAGACATTACAGACTACTACGCTATGATCGACTACTTTCCGAATGGAATTTGTTTATTTGGTAGTCCAACTTTAAAAGATACGTCCATATGCTATTGTGCTATATGCGATGTCGGTGTTCGTTTTGGAAATATTGAAAAGCATTTATCTACCTCCCGACACCGCAAAATGGATTATTGTCGGTCCGCCGGATTCCCTATCCCACGCGAATTACCGCGCAAATGCGAATGCCCATTTTGACTCCAATCTAAAAATTGAAGTTAAATTGAAGTAGATTATTGTGTATGCTCCTTGTATTAAGTAACACCATTCTGGATGTGTTCTCTACGGGTGTGGTGCTACGACAACTTAAATCAGGTCGATGGAAAGAGATCCCAAACGCACCCAATCACACGTCCGGGTTTAACGTAATCTATATAGATCGAAAGCAGTTTATGCGGTCTCATATCGTGGCGCGTTGTTTTTTGGCTGATTTTCCAGAGAAGGGGGCGTACGTGTTTCATATAGACGGCTGTCGTTTAAACACCAAACTATCCAATTTAAAGTGGAGACATAATTCGGACAGAGACAAACCAACCGCCCGAACCATAGGCACCATGATGACTCATTTGTTCGGTGACCATGCTGTAAGGTCGGACACCGAAGTTGTATTGAATTTAGACCACACGTCAGAACATTTAAACAAAGACTTAAAACAAGGCTCGCCGATTCTTTTAAAAATATTGAAAAAGTATAAATGTAGTTTGATATGGATCGATGAAAACAAAGTATCGGTCAGGTCAGCTCAGGAACTGCGTCGGGTTAACCCAGACACCCCCACATTAATCCTCCATCCCATCCTCCAGCCAGTGGTCATACCTAGTACGGCATAGAGGGCATATCTTTTGTTTTAACTGAGATTCGCATTGTCTACAAACGCTATGACCACAGCTTGTCTTCGTTTTACACTTTTCTAAACACACAGAACAATCTTCAAACGACGTCTTTACATTATCCGATACAGGCATCAACATCAATAGATCGTACGAGACTGACGCACACCCGCAACCCGAGATTCGGTCTCTCATGCGATTATAATGGAGAGAGTCTACGGATTCAATGAATTTTTTTATGTCGTCCGCAGAACGAAAGATTACATCGTACAACAAACTATCCGTCCAGTTACACTCCATGCGTAGGTGAATGACTCCAACGCCCCTCGTGTCCAAAGTACAATGTACAGAAATTCCATCGATCGCATCTACACAAAACCCTTCAATGTAGTTGGAGTCCTTCTCCGCGAAACGAGCCCATAAGGATTCATAGACTTCCATTGGTCTACCTACAATCTAACTTCTAAATCAATTTTAATATAAAGATTCATTGTAAATCTATAAAGTATGGTATTGGACGCAAATGAAAAACAACAAATGAAACAATCGTTCGCAGAAGGTCGTTGGGCGGACTATATTCGTTTTTATACAAAATACTTAATCGGAGAACCGCTTGAGGGCAAATCGGTAGAACCAAACCAACCAAGAAACGATTTGGATGTATATTTTGTTCGAACTCCCTCGAAGATTACTATGTATTACAATCAATTTGGCTACCGCAACCTCAAACGCGTTCGAGACAAGTGTTTTATACAATCAGTATATAATTTAAATTGATATAAAGGTATGGCGTATACTATTAGTATGAAATTCGTCCCCTACAAGATGGCGTTGAGGTCAGATATGCCGTTTGCTGTAGACTCGGGTGATGGCGACGGAAAGAAATACACGGAATCAATCGACGAATACAATCTATATGAATACTTAGCCACAGACCAGCATTTGTACGAAATTTTAAAATCGAACCTCCGAAAACTCTATATGGACATCGATAAGGTTCATTGGACAAAAGACCAACTCAACGAGGCGATTGTAGAACTATCGTCGCTTGTCGAATCCGAATTACAGATTACGTTGAATCCTAACGAATTGGTTGTGTTGGTCGGGCAAGGCGAATCGATCACCAGCGTTCATCTAATATTCAGTGGCGTCGTCATGGAGTATAAAGATCAACACGCATTGATTGACCAGTTGAACGATCAACTACATTTTGTCCTGGATCCAACCGTGTATTCAGCCAACCGACTCTTTCGTTGCGTCAATCAATCCAAAATGAACGGGACGCCTTTGGTCTTTTACACCGACCACAATCAGATTGACTTCGACCTTTTGGACACACTCATCAACCGAACCGATTCAGACGGCGTAGAGTATACGCCAAAAGGTAAGCCAAAAAAAACCAAACGGGCGTTTTTGACTCCAAGAGGTGTCATCGAGAACTTTTTACAGATTCGTTATCGTGAAATATTTGAATCCAATAAAGGGTGCTTTTGGAAGCACATTACACAGATTCTATATGAATTTCCAGAGACCTATCCTATGGACGATTGGCTGCGTCTGTCGAGCAATACACGGTATAGCTACCAGGACAATTTAGAATACGCAGCTACTTTAAACGGTCGCTTTCACGACGACGACCGATATTTATATGTATTGTTAAACACGAAACTGGATCAAGACGTCATTTACGAACGAGCGACAAGCACTCAAATGAACCTACTGGTCCATTTAAAGACCTATTTTCCAGACGACACCATCGAGTTTATTTTAAAAAGCGTGTATCATTCAGATGATTTAGACCCCAAACCGTTTACCTACAACGAACAAAAGTTTGAAATAGATTTAAAATCGGGATTTCTAACTGGTCCTAATTTCAAAATAAATTTATTTTACGACGCCATGGACGTGGTGGAATACGAACAAATTCTCTTTTTACCGAATCTGTCCGAAGCCCGTGTGAAACTGAATGAGTTTTTTACATCCAAAGACAAGTTATATATTTTAAAATCAGCGTGGGGCACGGGCAAAACGCATCATATTGTAAAAGAGGCGGTCAGACATTATAAAGACCACCGCATATTGATAGTAACCAGCAGCAACACTTTGAATACCACCAACACGAACGATTTAAACGAGCATTTAAAACAATTACAATGCTCCGATCGGTTTGTCTCGCATATGGACAATGTAAGGCTCAGTGGCAAAACGAAAGTCGTTTGTTCTATTCAGTCCATTGGGAAGTTAAACGAAAAACAATTTGATGTCGTATTTATAGATGAATTTGAATCTGTTATGGGTGCGTTCTACGGATACGAAACATTTAAAAGTACGGTCAGCGACTCCTTTTATAAGTTACATAGTATTTTGAAAAAATCCAAAAAAATAATCGTCTTGGATGCCGACATCTCACAACCGAAAATAACTTTATTACAAGATATGTTAAACACCTCTTCTTTGGTGTATAAAAACGAAACACTGTCTTTTCAAAGCGTTCAATTTAGACTACACACGAATACCCTAAAGGACTATTATAAGCAAATCGCACAAGAAACTTGCCGATTGGTGATTCCATGTGCCACCCGAGTCTGTGCCTATTCCATTTTACAAGTGCTAGGAAATTTAATGGAGCACGACGGAGCGTTTAAAAAAGACACAAAAAACATCGAATACATCGCGTCCATTAAAACCCATTATAATCCAAACAAAAGAATCTTGTATATCGATAGCCGCGGTGTAAAAATATATGTCTCGAACGGCTCCTACCACGAAGCCACCACCTATAAAAGAGAAGATGTATTTCAAAACATAGGAGCGTTTATAATATGCCAACACATAGATGTCTTTATTTATACACCCACCATTACAACGGGTATTTCTGTAAACGAATTGTATTTTGATAAATCGTATGCGATCTCGTCGGAGCATAGTTTAAACACATTGGTATTCGTCCAAATGTTAATGCGGGTTAGACAATACAAATTAGACGAAGTCCATGTATGGATTGATTCCAAATTATTCCTACGCAGCGGTCGCCAAGTAGATCCTGAAGTAATCGCCAAATCGGTTCGGTCAAGAGCCCGATTTATAAACGAAATGCGGGTGGTGTCCAGACAAGGAACCGTGACCGATGAACTACGCGCGATTGTCCAGAATTACCATGAAACGGGCGAAGTGATGTTGATAAATGATCCGTATGTAAAATTACAAATGATTAATGTAGCTGACCACCAAAATACAAAGAATAATTTTGTGTATAATTTTATACACACCTTAAAATATCACAAATTAAAGTATATTTACGATACGTCTGCGTCAAAACTAGCCGACGACAGCATTCAGTTAAACATAAACAAAGAAACGATGAAAAGGATCGAATACGACGAATGGTCGGCAGTAAAAAGTATGAATATGAAAGCCTTTGTGGTAGAATATGCTCGTCGCAGGTTAGAATCCACACGTTGCCCGAATCCGTGCTTGGCGGATTGGTTTTTACCTCCGTCCGAAGACCCGTCTTATATGAAAACGTATAAACTCATTCATATTGTACATCTTCGACGCCAGAGTCGTTGTGTGGATGAATGTTTTAATTTGTTAGAGGTCAAAGACGATACGTTAGAAAATAGAATCGTAGGCGTACAACAACTATTAGAAGACTATGTCTCTCCAAATTCTACGCGCCAAGAGTCGGTCGTGCTCAAACCCATGAGCGAATGGATTCATACCATGTCTTACGACGATACGCTATTGGAAGAACTGCTTCGTTCTTATGATAACTACAGTCTATGGGATATATACGTATATCAACACAAATTTGGTGGATTGATGTTCGCCCGTCATTTATCGTCCGAGACGACCTTGAATCACACGTCCGATTATACAGAAAAAGATAAAGTCAAGATCGACAAGTATTTATTAAAAACCCTACTCGACGCATTTGGTATAGATTTAAACCACCCACGCAAGATAGACTTGACCAATAATGAATTCAAACAAATCTTATATCCATTAAAATCGAAATGGTCTGAATTAAACAATTACATATTCGCCAACGCAAAAAAATCAAAGAATCCATCCAATACTCCAGATTACTGCTATTTCAAATCGGCTTTAAAACAAATAGATTACACCGTGAACTATGAATCGAAGAATACGACACGCCCAAACGATGTAATGAGCATCCAACCCAATTCGACCACAAACGGCGATTCTCATACTTTAAAGGATACTTGTTTTATAGATTATCGTTTACACATACGCGAGCCACGAAACCAAATAGTGTTTACCAATCAATCTAGACCCATGGAACCAATAACGAATTTCACGCCTTTAACGAAGGACGAACAGCAAAACATATTATCGCGTAAAAGAAGCCGCGACAAAGATTTAAAAACGGTGTGTTGTACAATGCTTATGGAGGGTCGTCACGATTATAATAAAAAGTTGTGTCGCCCGGAGCTTATAGAGGGTCTCCACGATTATACTTTTGTATTTAAAGACTACTTCTATAATCCATTAATGTACTCGGTCTTTAAACCTACCGATGAATCAGCAGAACTCGTTTTGCGGAGTAAAAATAAAAATGTAAATAGGAATGTAAAAAAAACAAGCGTCTCACTACAACACGAGGAAATTATAATTTACGATAACGGAGTGCGGTCGACCAAAATCATTTCACGCCCGTATCGTTACATACGACCGAATATGAATATTAAAAAAGTCACACACGACGAAGACGAGATCCGCGAATTCTGTTCGGATTTTGTAAATAAGATAATAAACATCGTTCTGTTACATGTCGAATTTGACGAGCGATCTCAACCAAAGGTTCGGGCGGGGTATTAGGCACAGGTGTCTTTATGTCC
>Ga0222653_1001129_pt1 | contig 14036 bp, 15 predicted proteins | sample AntAcemetagen419_FD_179856 | JGI IMG/M metagenome (GOLD analysis project Ga0222653, IMG submission 179856) | Saline water microbial communities from Ace Lake, Antarctica - #419 | ecosystem: Environmental > Aquatic > Non-marine Saline and Alkaline > Saline | place: Antarctica: Ace Lake...
CTACCTTCCTCCTGTGTTCATGAAGGTATATCCTTCAGTGCTTATAATGATCTCTTTGTTGGTTTCGGCTTCTTTTACGGTCATCACCATGCGCCCACCGTTTTTTTCTTCCACGATCATTTGGATTATTGATCCATCTTCGGGGTAGCCAGTGCCTGCATGCATATTGGGCATCTGTTTATTGATGCTCGACATATTGGACATTGACTTGACCCAGTCGATTTCTGCCTCATCAGTAATCCAGTAGACCATCTTGGTTTCATCAGAAGCTTCTAAATTTTTAACTACATATTCATCGCAAGAGTAACCAGAGATCGTTTTTGTCTCTCTTGTTTTTTTGAACGTTGGTATTTCGCCTTTGTCGCCTTTTTCAGAATCTCCTTCCGATAGCATACTTGCTACTTGACTTTTGTCAATGGATATGGACGTTCCCATTTTCTGAGTTGCGACTCTCATAAGAGTGACCATCTCATAGTTTTCCAGATCATAGATCATCGAGGTGTTGATCCCTTCTTGATTCATTAGTATTCCCATAATGGAAGATTCTTTTCTTGATAAGAAGGTCATCTCATTGGATTCGCCAGGCTTTCCCTTTTTGTCAAAGTTCTCTATGAGTATCACGAAGCGCTGATCAAATTTGTACTCATTTGGAAGCTGAATTTCTGAGCCGTCCATTGTTTTCATTGGGTCGCTCGATAATGATGTATGATCTGCTGAATTATTTGTAGCAGTGTATTCTGATTCGTTCTCTTCAACAACTTCTTTTTTCATCTTCTTCAAGAATAAACCTTCAATTGCATCTAGACCATTGTCTATGCCTTCATCAATTTTTTGATCTAATCGTTGTTCTGTTTTTTGCTTTTCTTTTTCTTCCGTTTTCTCTACTACCTGCGCTTGAATAGACGATGCGTAAAGAGCTAAGAGGAATGTGAAAATTTTGGTCAGTGTCATATTGAACTAGGGTTACTACTTTTTTGAATCGTCAAGATATGGAATTTACGAGGGTGTTTTTCATCACTAATAATCGTGATTCTTTGGGCAAGACACATTTTCAGTTTGATACAATCAAGGCAATATTTGATCCAATTAGCTCAATTATAATGGGATGTCCAGGTATACCATTTGAATTTTTGCTAAGCTATCAAGCATCATGTTCAATATCTAAATCGAAGCGATTTTTCAGTTCCTTCAAAAGTGGATTTTGTTCCGCCATGGCGGCAAATTTAGCCGAAGGTTCGTAAAGACTATCACCGTCTTTTGTTTCGGTTTTATCAATCACAACATTCAGCTGGATTCTCCAATTGTTCAGTTTCTCGCGCAAGAACTCTAGTAAATTTGATTTGTCCTCGCTGAGGTCGCTAACCTGCACGTGATTGTCCACCAAAAATTCAATTTGATTTTCTTCAACCACCACTGGGTCGTGCTTAGTCAAAGTGACAAAATAGCTCTGCTTGTCCTCTGCTTTTATTTGTGCAGCGTATTCTTTCCAGGCATCCCAGAGTTCATTCAGATTAAAGGAATCGGCAGGCTTCCCTTCGTAATAGGCCGCATCGTTTGTAGAATCTAGGTCACTTTTTTCATCCTTGGTCTCCAGCTTTGCCTTCATGGCAGAGATGGACGGAAGGCCCATCATTTTCCCTTTTCCCAGCTTAGAGCTAAATCCCGAACTGGACGTGTGAGGTGGTTTTGGTTCTTCTGCAGTATTATTTTCAGGCAACGCTTCAATGGGTTCGGCAGCGGAAAGAGCTGCTTCAAATTCTTTCTGTTCCACAGGAGCGGGCTTTTCCTCAGGTGCGGAATCATTAAGTACTTGTTCAGTTTCTTGTGTGGGCTTTTCAATTTTTTCCGCAGTGGGCTTAACCAAAGGCAGATCTTCTTCAACAGCGACTGCAGCTACGACAGGTTCGGAAACGGTTTTAGGCGAAGCACTCTCCTTGATTTCAGGAATGGGAAGGTTGGGGGCGTTGTCTTGCTTGCTATTGGGCTTAGCGGGTGCTAATTCGAGCTCGTCATTAAAGTTTTTTTTTTCTGCGCTTCCGCTAAAAAGTGCACAAAGCCTCAAAAGCAAGACCTCTACTAGAAGCCTTTGGTTTCTGCTGATTTTGTAATCCAAGTCAGCTTTCCCCAAAATCTCTAGAGCCGTCACTAAATTGCCTGTTTCAAATTTTGGTGCTTCCTCGAGGTAGCGCTGTTTAACCGTTTCACCTACTTCCAAAATCTCCACCGTTTTTGGTGAAATACACATCAATATGTTTCGAATGTGATTTGCTAAGCCATTGATGAAGTTGTGTCCGTCAAAACCTTTGTTGAGAATCTGATTGAAAGTAACGAGGGCAGTTTCTGTATCGCTGTTTAAGAAGCAATTGCATAAAGCGAAATAGTAGTCATAATCGAGAATGTTGAGGTTGTCGATGACATCCTGATAGGTGACATTGTTTCCTGAAAAGCTTACCATCTGGTCAAAGATTGACAAGGCATCTCGCAATGCTCCATCTGCTTTTTCAGAGATCACATGCAGGGCACTTTCCTCAATCTGGATTTTTTCTTTCTCAGCGATGCTTCCCAGATGTGCCACCATCGAGCTGATTTGAATTCGATTGAAATCAAATACTTGACACCTCGAAATAATGGTCGGAATGATTTTGTGTTTTTCAGTTGTAGCCAAAATGAAAATCGCGTATGAAGGTGGTTCCTCAAGCGTCTTCAAGAATGCATTAAAGGCTGGTTTTGACAGCATGTGGACTTCATCTATAATGTAGACCTTATATTTTCCGATTTGTGGTGGGATGCGAACTTGGTCTATCAAGCTTCGGATGTCTTCAACTCCGCTGTTAGAGGCCGCATCCAGTTCAAAAATGTTGAAGGCAAAGTCTTGTCCTTCATCCACCCCATCAGAGTGAAAGTGGTTGACTTCTCGAGCTAGAATTCTGGCACAAGTGGTTTTTCCTACGCCCCTAGGGCCATTGAACAAAAAGGCCTGAGCGAGATGATTATTCTCAATTGCCTTCAGAAGCGTCTGAGTAATATTTTCTTGGCCAACTACCGATTCGAAGGTATTTGGTCTGTATTTTCGCGCCGAAACTATAAACTCGTCCATTCAGTAATTTGATGAGTGCCAAAGATAAAAGAACTTGCCATTGCAAGTGCTTGATTTGACTTCTTCAAGAGTCGAATGTAGTTGTATTCAAAAGTTCTGCTCCATCTTGCTACAGATGAGATTTTTGCTACCTTTGCACTCCATTTTTTTAACACAATTATTAACACACTAACAGGACGTTATGACTAATCGTTATGAAACCGTTTTCATTTTGACTCCCGTTTTGTCTGAAGAACAGGCAAAGGAGACGGTTGCGAAGTTTAAAAGTCTTCTGAAGGATGGTGGTGCAAAAATGCGCCACGAAGAAGACTGGGGGCTGCGAAAGCTAGCCTACCCCATCCAGAAAAAATCGACAGGGTTTTACCACTTGGTCGAGTTTGAAGCTGAAGGATCTGTAATTGCCGATGTGGAACTGGCTTTCCGTCGCGATGAAAGAGTAATCCGATTTCTCACGGTAAGAATGGATAAACACGCCATTGAATACGCAGAGAAAAGACGCAGTAACAAATCAAAAGAAAAAGCGAAAGCTTAAAACCGACCGACATGGCAGATAAGACCGAAATAAGATACCTTACTCCTATCAGCATCGACACTCAGAAAGAGAAGTACTGTCGATTCCAAAAGAAGCGTATCAAATTTATTGATTACAAAGACCCTAACTTTTTGTTGAAATTAGTCAACGAACAAGGGAAGATTCTTCCCCGACGAGTTACAGGTACTTCGTTGAAATACCAACGTCGTGTGGCACAAGCTATCAAGCGAGCGCGTCACTTAGCCCTTCTTCCTTATGTTGCTGACCTTTTAAAGAACTAGAACGATGGAAGTAATTTTGAAAAAAGACGTAGAGAATCTTGGTTACCAAGATGAAATGGTTGAAGTAAAGCCAGGCTATGCTAGAAATTTTCTCGTTCCTAAAGGCCTAGCGGTTTTTGCTACATCTTCTGAAAAGAAAATGTTAGAAGAGACTGTTCGACAACGTGCTCACAAAGAAGAGAAAGTACAGAAAGAAGCCAATGCTAAAGCGGCTAAGCTCGAGAACGAAATGATTAAGATCGGTGCTAAGGTTGGAGAGAACGGAAAGATTTTCGGTTCTGTGAATACCATCCAATTAGCTGATGCTCTAAAAGCAGCTGGTCACACAATTGATCGCAAGGACATCGTTATTAAGAACGAACCGATTAAAGAGATTGGAACTTACGAAGCTGAAGTGACCTTGCACAAGGACATCAAGCAAACTATCAAATTTGAAGTGGTAGGAGAGTAATTTTCGTTTTCATACAAAATTTAAAGCCCGGACGTGAGTTCGGGCTTTTTTTTATTTCCGAATATTGGTATATTGATTGTCCTAGAATACGTGTAACTCAAAAATAAAAGGCATGATGAGCAAAGGATATGTATACGGACTGATGATGGGAGCTGCTTTGATCGCCTATTTTTTATTAATGAAGGTTTTGGGCTTAGAATCGAATTTCTATTTGAGACTTTTCAATTTTGTCATTCTCATTGCGGGAGTCTATTTCCTACTGAAATCCCAAATTATGGGTTCCAATCGCACTGCTACTTATTTTGAAGGTCTAGCACTTGGATTGAGAGCTACGATAATTGCCGTGATTGTTTTTCTTGTATTCATGGCTTCTTATATCAGCTTTTTTGATCCTGAATTTATACAGGTATTGCGGTCATCTCAAATCTGGGGTTCAAGAGTAACGCTGTCTCAAGCAGCGGTAGGTATTTTCATTGAAGGGATGGCTTCAGCCTTTGTGATAAGTTTTGTATGGATGCAATATTTCAAGAAATATACGGTATCTCCAAATGCATCAATTAACTCATGATTCGACTGGCTCTGTGACTTACGAGTTTATTTATCATTCCATTGAAAACAAAAATGTGAAATGGCCAGACGGAATACCAATAGAGCCTTCCCAATAGACCTATGGGACGAAAAGTAGCCGTTTGGTGTAAGATATTTTCCCCATTCTTTTGGACAATTTTAAATTCTAGCCAAGCTTCACCAGGAAGTTTCATTTCAGCATAGAGCAATAGTCTGCTGTTTTCGCGAGAGGCTATAATCACGCGCCAGAAGTCCAATGCATCGCCTGGGTGTATCTCCGTAGGGCTTCTTCGGCCTCGACGCAATCCGATACCTCCGAATAGTTTGTCCAAATGGCCTCTTATTTTCCAGAGAATAGTTCCGTAATACCATCCTTGTTCCCCGCCGATTTTCCATATGTTGTCCAGAATTTCTTCTGAAGGGCGCACTAAGGTTCTTTCTTTCTTATCCTTGAAGCAGCCGTGAACGGGGACTTTGACAAATTCTTCAATATTAGAGACCTCGCTTCCACTAGTGACCACTGCATCTTTCCAGCTTGACAGTACGAGGTTTTGTTCTATTTTTTGGAAAGCCAATTCAACAGCTTGTTTGTAGGTAATCGGTTTCAGAGAAATGATTTTTTTCAAACCATCATTCTTGGCAATGACATCCACTTTCATACTGTCCACCAAATTACTTGCGAGATTATAACTAGTCGCCGTGACGAAGTACAACCAAAAGGACGATATACGTGGCGACATAATAGGCACCGTATAAATGTATCGCTTCAATTCCCTAACATCGCCATATTGAAGAAGCATTTGTTTGTAGGTCAGTATTTCAGGGCCACCAATATCATAAACATGGTTTTTGGTTTTTTCTTTTTCGAGTACTCCGCTCAAATAATGGATCACATTCCGAATGGCAATGGGTTGACATTTGGTGTTGAGCCATTTTGGCGCAATCATAACAGGTAGCTTTTCAACCAAGTCACGGATAATTTCGAAACTGGCAGAGCCGCTCCCTACTATTATTCCTGCTCTTAGGACGGTGTGTGATGCTTTGGCAGATTTGAGGATATTCTCTACCATAAGCCGGCTATTCAAGTGCTCGGATAATTCATGGTCATTCACAATCCCGCTCAGGTATACGATGCGATTGCAATGGGTAGAGTCCAGAAAATCTACAAAATTTTGAGCCGAGTTGCTTTCCATTTCAGAAAAGTTGCCCAGCTTGTCGCTCATTGAGTGAATGAGGTAATAGGCCACATCAAAGTCTGTGGGTAGGTCTTTAATTGTCTCAGGTTTTAGGAAATCGGCTTCTACTACCTCTATTCTGTCTTGTTTGGTAGTATCTATGGGGAAGCGCGTCTGATCTCTAACGCAGCAGTAGACGAAGTGTCCTTGTTCGAGCAAAGAAGGCAATAGTCGCATTCCGATATAGCCATTAGCTCCGGTGAGTAAGATTTTCATAATAGTAGAACGTGAGGATTCCCAAGATTGTTGGAAAACTGATTAGCGTGTATCAAAGGGCAAAAATTATATTTGTGCTGTGCCAATTCGTTTAATCTCTTTTTTGTTTGTGAGTTTTGTATTATCCTGTAATTCGGGTAGAGGTCAAGATCTGATCATTCGAATCTATGGAGATACCATCCATTCTAAGATTGACCAAGAAGACAATCGTTTTATTTATTACCGAACGCAAAGTACAAATCGTGGTGAGACCGAGATTATTTCTCGAAAAGAGGTGCGAGAAATTATATACGGACTTGATACTTCTGTCGAGCGAAAGATTGCACCTAAAAAATTTGCGAAGGATTACGAGGCATTTCAACTTTCAGTTCATGCAGGTTATTCAAGGATCTTAAATACAGACGAACTCTATGGTGAGGATTTTGAATCCGTCTACGATGAAATGAGAGGTGGAGTTTTTCTTGATGTCCGTGCCAACTATTTTTTTAATAAAGACGTGGGTATCGGTTTACTTATTTCCAACTCGCTCTATCAAACGGATTCGAGAGTTCCTATTTTTGATACTCTACCATCTGGGACCATAATTACTGGGGAGTTGTCTCATGACCGCACGCTCAATTATTATGCATTCAATTTAGCTTTCAGAATACACCAATCTTCAAATGTAAACTTTCAAATAGACGTAGGTTTTGGTCTTTTAACCTTTGAAGATCAAGGAGACCTTATGGGAGATTACACACTGACATCATCTTCCATTGGTGGACACCTTTCAGCCAGTTTTCAATTGGGTCTTGGAGAAGGGTTTTATTTACCTGCTTTTATCTCTATAAAAGGTTTTCGTTTAAGCTCTTTTCAATTTGAGCCATCTTCTGAAATGAATCCTGAGCTCGCATTGGGCGTAAAAAGTCTGTATAACAATTTGGAAGGCGGTATCAATGCCAATCGAATAGAATTCGGAATAGGCCTAGGCTTTGCCTTCTGATGAAGGCTGAATGCCTGGTGCTTTTGTGATTGACGACGATTCAGCTTTTACTTCTCCCTGTTCTTTCGCTTTTCCCGAGGCTTCGGGCTTCATTCTTAACAGTCCAAATGTCATAATTACACTGGTAGCGAGGATCACAAATAGCAGAAGACCGTCAGCTGTGCTATTCAGCTTCATGGCGTCGGGAATATCAAAAAACAAGAGAATGCTGATAAGACCTCTTGGAGCAATGTAGACTTCTGGCAGGAGCCCCTGTTTTGCAACGTATTTAAGGTACAATGCTCGAACTCCATAAATCACTATTATTGCGATTGTCCCATTCATCAGAACACTCCAATTGAGCAGTAAATGAATGTCCATTATATACCCGAAAATCAGAAAGAAGAATGTTCTGATAATGAAAGCGCTTTCGGCAGTTAACAATAGAAATTGATCTAAGTCATTTCTGAGTTTTTCGTACAGAAATAACTCCTTAAATTTTTTGATAGGAATGATCTCGGCATTGTTCAAAAACAGCCCTAGGAAGAGAACAACGATAAGAGACGACAGATGGAACTTTTTGCCAATAGCATAGACTAGAAGAAGTAATGCTAGAATCAGGAAAAACTTAATGTGGTGCGTTATTCTTTTTATTAGAAAAAGAAAGATAATTGAAATCGCTACCGCAAGAATCAGCGTAATGACGATGTCCTTACTCAGATCGAAGTAAGCGGGAAAGTCGTAAGTCTCATTTTGCTTAGCAAAATAGAAAAACATGATGCCCAGGATATCCGAGAAGCTGGAATCATAAATGACAAATTCTCTTTTCTTCTTGGGAAGATCACTTACTGACGGAATGGCAATTGCACTGCTGATTATTGCTAATGGAATGGAGTTGACCAAACAAATCTGTAAAGGTAAATGAGTCATGTACCTGAACAGAAATGTAAGTATAAGGGCAGTGATGATCAGAATAAAAAAGGCCGAACCAAAACTAGATCGTATGAGTCCAATCTTGTCTTTTTCAAAACGAAGTTCAAGAGCGCCCTCAAGCACGATCAATACCAACCCTACCGTACCAATAACAGGAAGAAATTGGGAAACATTCGGGATTTCTATCCCTAAATATTTTAGTGCATACTGAATACCCAGTCCCGTTCCGAACAAGAATATTACGGAAGGAATCTTTGTTCTCTTTGAAATCAAATCGAAGGTGTAAGAAAACACCACGACTAGACTGAGAAAAATCAGAATATAATTTGTGTCCAAATTGATTCTATGTTAGGGCATCGAAGTTAACACTTAGCCCAGACATAGAGTTCCTCAAATAGGTTCTATGATTGCATAAAAATCATTGCATAGGCTGCAGAGGAGAACATGGCAAAGACCAAAAAGACAAAAAGTGCTTTGTTTCTAAATGAAGCAGAAAATTCTTCAACAGCATCAGCAAGTAGGAACGCGTAGATAACATCTACAGTTTTCTTAAAAATAGTAGTCATTAGTTAGGTGGTTTGAATGGCTAATTGGTATTAACGCATAACAAAGTAACCCAATTTAAAGCGACATGTCAAATATGGCGTCAATATAAATTACCAACCACTGTGGTGTTGCCTACTTTTTCTAATTGAATGTGCTTGAATTCCAGGCATGAATGCTAAATTTAGCATGCGAGGCAAACCACAAGAAAGAAGTGATTCCTAACAAGAAAACGACATTCCAGCCAAATGCAACAAGACGCATAAAACTCAAAAAATCTCCTGATGCAGATAGCAGACTCGAGGGAATCAAAACAGTCAATAGTCCAGATAAACTTAGTACCGTTGCGATAAGTGTGATGGGAGAGGTAAATGGCCAGTTTACAGTTTTGCGGTACCATGCCATATCATCCCCCCATTTATCGATCAAATAAAAACGACCATCTTCTAGAGGTGCAAACAATAGTGGGTCTTTATTCGAATCTTCGAGCGTGAACATCTTTGAAGGGGCAGCAATCATAAACGCATCTATATTATGACCTACAATTTGCTCAGTTTCTTTGACTGAAGAGAATGCACTCAAAGGCATTTTGCCTTTAAATCGTTTCGTACTTAAAAACCTCAATCGATATTTAATGCATAGATTTTTGATGCTATCGATTTCGAAAATTCTTTCCTCAGGAAGTTTATCGGCAGCTGGAAGATTCGACGAAGTAGCTCCTTTAATGATTGTTTGCCGCACTCGCCTATCATTTTCCCATTCTGCTTCGAAGAGACCTTTGAATTGAGAGAGAATTTGATTCTCACTATTTTCCTTCTGCACATTGCGCTCATTTAATAGCGCTCTTTTCAAATTCACTTTTTCAAACATATCAACCTGATTTTACTATCCCAACCTTAACAAATCCTAATTAGAGAAGTTTTCAATTTAAGAAGATATTATGCTCTACACTGTTTTTTTGTTTTAGCATGAGCAATCTCATTCTGATCTCATCTAAGATAAACCTCTCCATATCAACGGGTGATTTTAATTTGAGAAAGTCAATTTTTTTTGTGTCTTCTAAATTGAGCATCCTTGCCAAATCGATTAAACTCAAATCAGCTGAAAAGGAATCTGGGGCGAGAATTTTTTCTGATTCCGACATGTAGGTATTGAAGGCGCTAAATAGGGCATTGCTCACAGGTGGTATTTCATCATGCGTCATGATCAGCACGTCTCCACCAGGATACAGTTTTTCTCCCATGCGAAGGAAAAAGCGTTCGACTTTGAAAATTCCAATAGCTTCTATTTCGATATCGGCTGAGCCATTGCTGTGCCGCGAGACGACCTTCTTCAGATTCACCATGCTGCCATAGCCAGTCATGGTGCCATTTTCTGTAAATGGAATACCAAAGGAAATTTGAACGCTTTCGCAATCAGCTATTAGTTGGCGATATCGCTCTTCGAAAATGTGCAGCTGTGTTGTTTCGCCGGGTAGAAGAAACAACTGCAGCGGAAATAAGGCAAGTTGGGTCTTCTGCATAAGATCAAGATTATAGATGTAACAAGAAAAGCTGCCGAATGTTAGAAAAAATAGAACAGTTACTTTTCATGTAGTAATACAAAGATCTCTTCGTTTTCCCGCTTCATGCGGTATTGCTCACGGGCAAATTTTTCCAATTCTTCCCTGTCTGAAGTTAGTTCTTGGATTTGGCTTTTAGAGGACTCAGTATTGCTGTTTAAATAATCGATTTCTTCCGAGATATCTCTTAGTTCCATCTTAATCTCCATTTGGGAAATGAGGTCATGAGCATCGAAAAAACTGATGTAAAGAACAAAGATCACCAATACCGCGACGTATTTATTTTTTAGAATTGGCGGAATCTTTTTTATCATACGTAAAGCTACGTGAGCATTTTGACCTAACAAAAAAAAAGCTCCCGTTTTTATACGGGAGCTTCTGTTAAAAAAACATGTCTTCGGGATTTAACCCAGAAACGGATATCTAAAATCTGTAGGAGAAACCAATGTTTCTTTGATTGTTCTGGCGGAAACCCATCTAAGTAAGTTGAGGTGAGATCCTGCTTTATCATTCGTTCCAGAACCTCTAGCACCTCCAAACGGCTGTTGACCAACTACTGCCCCTGTAGGCTTATCGTTGATGTAGAAATTCCCTGCTGCGTTTTCAAGCATCTTGGCTGCAAGATTTATAGCGTATCTATCTTTTGCCAAGATGGCTCCCGTCAAAGCGTATTCAGATGTTTCGTCAACCAATTTGAGGGTTTCTTCAAATTTGTCTGCATCGTATACATAGATAGTCAAAACAGGGCCGAAGATCTCTTCAACCATTGTTCTGAATTTCGGATTGGTAGTGACTACCACAGTTGGTTCAATGAAATAACCTTCGCTTTTGTCATAACCTCCTCCTGTGATAATCTCTGCATCTGATTGTTCCTTGACATAGTCAATGTAGCCTGCGATTTTATCAAAGGCTCTCTCATCGATTACAGCATTCACAAAATTCGAGAATTCGGTAGGTGAGCCCAACTTCATGTCTTTGCCATCTTGAATCAAACCCGCTTTTACTTCAGGCCAGATATTGCTGGCCACATAAGCTCTGGATGCGGCTGAACATTTTTGACCTTGAAATTCAAAGGCTCCTCTGGTAAGGGCAGTAGAGACTGCTTTTGGATCAGCGGATTTGTGGGCTACAACAAAGTCTTTTCCTCCTGTCTCGCCAACTATACGAGGGTAAGTCTTGTACTTGTCAATATTGTTTCCAATCGTTTTCCAAAGCATTTTGAAAACTTTTGTAGAACCAGTAAAATGCAATCCTGCAAAATCAGGATGTTCAAATACTACTTCTCCAGCATCAGGACCGTCTACGGTAACCATATTAATGACACCATCGGGAAGACCAGCTTCTTTGAAAATTTTCATTACCACATTGGCACTGTAAATCTGCGAGTCAGCGGGTTTCCAAACACAAACATTTCCCATCATTGCTGCAGAAGCGGGAAGGTTTCCAGCTATGGCAGTAAAATTGAACGGGGTGATGCAAAATACAAAGCCTTCAAGCCCTCGGTATTCTAATCGGTTCCAAACTCCTGGAGAACTGCCCGGCTGAACCGAATAGATTTCTTCCATATAATGAGCGTTAAATCGAAGGAAGTCAATCAGTTCGCAAACTGAGTCGATCTCTGATTGGTAGGCATTTTTGCTTTGAGCAACCATGGTGGCTGCGTTCATTTCATATCGATATGGCCCTGCTAATAGGTCGGCTGCTTTTAGAAAAATAGCAGCGCGTTGTTCCCAAGGGAGTTCTGCCCACTCTTTTCTTGCCGCAAGTGCCGCGTCAATTGCTTGTTGGACGTGTTTCTTTTCTCCAAAATTGGCTTGACCAACTTTTCTTTTGTGGTCAAAAGGTGGGGTTAGGTCTTTGTTCTTATCTGTGAAAATCTCTTCGCTACCAATGTACATTGGCACATTCACAGGATCTTGATTTAACATACGGTCCAACGCCGCTTGCAACTTTTTACGCTCGTCTGAACCAGGCGCGTAATCAAATATAGGTTCGTTCGTTGGATAAGGTATTTGATAAACTCCGTTAGGCATAAAGATGATTTTTTAAGTAAGTGGCTTTGGCCGCAAAGGTACAAATCAAAACTCCTACAGGAGAAATGGCAATAGAAACTTTGAGGTCTTATACTTCTGTATCACCTCAAGGATTGCAATTTTGAAGCTTTGACAGTCACAATAGCCAAAACCATCTTTTGTACTCCTGAGCATTGTCGATTGAGGTAAATTCCTGCTTGCACAATCCGTTGATTTCAATAGCATTTCTTCAAAAGAAGGACTTTCTCAGAATACCATGAATGTCTTGATTTAAGATGATAGGAGGTGTGTATGGTCGGGAACTAAAGATGGATTGAATCGATTTGATGGCTACGACTTCATCGTTTTCTTGAGCGTGAAGAATGATACCTCAGCACTTTCTAGTATTTCTATCACTGCTTTTTATCAGAGACCATGGCCTTGTTCTCCCTGATGATTTTGAATAAGAAAAAGACTCTTTCGATAGTGAGCTTATTGAAGCTTTGACTGAGCAGCTCAATAAAACTTTAAAAATTAGAGATGACCTAAAGGGAGTCTTCTATCAGCTCGATTTCGAAGACTATGGAAAGTGATCTAGTTGAGCCTGTGTGGAACGATCATGACGAAAGAGGGAATATTTACTTTGAACTCCTCCTTGCTGTCTAAGTTTTGCATCATATAGTATCCATACATCTTGCCAGTATCCGTAGTGAAGTCACATGACGAGTTGTAAGAATAAGTTTCTCCAGGTTGGATAACTGGTTGCACACCTATCACGCCTTCGCCTTCTACTTCTCTTCGTTTTGTCGAACTATCGCAGATGTACCAATGCCTCTTCATCAGTTGAATCGGAAAGCTGTTGCGGTTCTCTAGGGTGATTTTGTAGGAGAAGAGAAAAAGTCCGTTTTCTGGCTTGGAAAAGCGGTCTTCAAAATTGCATTTGACGGAAATCTTAATTCCTGAACTTAAAGCTGTAGTCATGCTTAGCGCCTGTAGATTTTTGCAAGGTGAAAAAAATCAACTTACTTTCAAAAGATACTGCTCAATAAAATTATCGGACGAAACTGTTTGCTCTTTCTACACCAATCAAACGATCAGAAAAGTAGCTCTGATCCTTGAAATAAATTAAAATCAAGTAGTCATTTTCTGTTTCAGAATGATTTCCATCTGTAAGATCTGATGACCCTTGATCCTTTTTGGTATACTTCCATAAATACGAATAATTGTAATACCCTTGTTTCAATTGCAATGCGAGTTCGTAATTTTGATTATCAGGGTTATATGTCATTCGGTGAGATTTTTTCAATTCCCAATTGGAAAGTTGACCGATAACATACATTTCACCATTTCCGAGCATGGCATCTACTGGAAAACTAAAATGAACGGTTACATAGTCCGATTCGAGATGAGGATCGATCATGTCGTCATTTTTCACTAAAAACTTTCCGTTTATGTCATTCTCGAAGGTGTATTGCTTGAAAGCCTTTGCCCAATCAGGCGCCAAATAAATATGGTATCCATCGTCCTCCAGTCGTATTTCCTCAACCTCCTCGCTTCTGTAGCGCAAGCTTTTACCATCAAAAAATCGGTATTCATTTCCGCCGTCAAAGTCTAAATCACCTTGGTAATTGTACGTGAGCTGTTCGT
>Ga0222653_1001137_pt1 | contig 13918 bp, 8 predicted proteins | sample AntAcemetagen419_FD_179856 | JGI IMG/M metagenome (GOLD analysis project Ga0222653, IMG submission 179856) | Saline water microbial communities from Ace Lake, Antarctica - #419 | ecosystem: Environmental > Aquatic > Non-marine Saline and Alkaline > Saline | place: Antarctica: Ace Lake | collected...
AGAACAAATCCTCTTTTTGCTCTTGAGAAACAACACGCCCCCCTCCCCCTTGATTCAGTCCGAACCGAAGATTTTCTTCCGGCAATCGATGCAGCCTTAGCAAAGGCTCGTCAGGAAGTCTTTCTTCTCACCGAAAATCAAGACAGCCCCACCTTTGCCAATACGGTCATCGCCCTTGAAGCCTGCGATGAGTGGCTGGATCGGGTCTCGTCCGTCTTTTATCATTTGTTACATGTGGATGCAGAAGATGATCTTCAAGCCTTGGCCCGCGAGATCCCTCCTAAACTGAGTGCCTTCCGCAATGATGTGGTCCTAGACCCGGTACTCTTCCGAAAACTTGACTCGTTGGATCAACAAAAAGATTCACTCGGCCTGACAGCAGAAGAATCCATGGTTCTGGAGAATCATGTTCAATCCTTCAAACGAAATGGAGCGTCTCTTTCGTCCGACGACCAAAAGATACTTCGGGAAATCGATCACGAATTAAGCACCTGCTCCCCAACCTTTGCCGAACATGTTCTGAAAGCTACCCAAGCCTTTTCACTTTGGACATCGAACGCGGACCTTGTAAGCGCGCTTCCCGAATCCGCCCGGGCCAATGCAAAATCGGAAGCTAAAAATGAAAAACGTCCGGATGAATGGAAATTCACCCTGGATGCTCCCAGTTTCATTGCCTTTATGACCTATGCACCGGATGCCGATTTACGCAAAGAGATGTGGCAGGCCTACAGCAGCCGTTGCATCGAAGGTGAATTTTCCAATCAGGACTTAATGCGTACCATTTTGGATCTTCGCTACCGCCGAGCCCAACTGCTGGGTTACAAAGATCATGTGGAATACACCCTCGAACGCCGGATGGCTTCAACTCGTGAAACCCTACAGCATTTTTATGACGACATGCTTCCAGTGGTCATGCCAGCGGCCCATCGGGATTTAGATACGGTGCGGGCTTGTAAAGAAACGGAAACCGGAACCCCCGAGCTTCACCCCTGGGACTACGCGTTTTATGCCGAGAAATGCAAACAGCAAACCTTCAAGTTAAACCAAGAAGACCTCCGCCCCTGGTTTGAATTTGAATCCACTCTTAAGGCCGTCTTTTCTCTATTAAACCGTTTGTTTGGCATTGAGTTCCATCCGACAGATGACCTGCCCAAGAATCATCCGGAAGTCCGATGCTTCCGTGTGCAAAATCAAAAAGATCAAAGCGAAGTAGGAACCTTACTTATTGATCCCTTTCCACGCCCCACCAAGAAACCCGGCGCGTGGATGGTGGCCCTTCTGGGTCAAGGTCGATGGCAGAATGAAGTAAAACGTCCCACTGTAGGTATCGTGTGCAACTTCACTCCACCGGTGGATGGTGAACCCTCTTTACTTACAATGGATGAGGCGCGAACGCTCTTTCACGAATTTGGCCATGCGATTCACGAATTACTATCGGACTGCGAATCCCGCTCTGTGGCAGGAACCAATGTCTACTGGGATTTTGTGGAGTTGCCCTCGCAACTCATGGAAAACTGGTTGCAAGAACCTCAATTTCTTCGAGAGTATGCTCTTCATTACCAAAGCGGCGAACCTTTGCCCGAAGCCTACATCGAGAAAATTCAGCTCAGCAAAACCTTTCAAAAAGGCTATCAAGCTGCCCGTCAACTAACTTTTGGTTCTCTGGATTTGGCTTGGTACAGCACTCCCCCCTCCGAACTAGGTACAGACCTTATCGCTTTCGAAAAAACGACAACCCAAGAAACCGCGTTGTTCCCCTCCCACCCAGGAGTGGCGATGTCGCCGAGTTTTCAGCATATCTTCTCCGGTGGCTATGCTTCCGGCTACTACAGTTACAAATGGGCCGAAGTGCTTGAGGCAGATATTTTCGATGTCTTTAGGGAAAAAGGATTATTTGATCAGGAAACGGCTCAAAAACTCCTAAGCGAAATTCTATCCAAAGGAGGGAGTCGTCATCCGGCGGAACTGTTTAACGCTTTTTACGGACGCGACCCTGATCCAGATGCCTTGCTGCGGAGAGACGGGTTGAAATGAGTGTGCGAAGCACCCTGGAGTGCGCAAGCTTGCTTGCGCCTTGCACAAAGGAAGCTGGCTTCCTGACTGATGAATTACCCCCTGCGAAGCAAGCTTCGCTCCCTAAGGCGGAAGCAAGCTTCCGCACTCCAAGGCGCTGCGCGCACCCATCATTAATCATTCATCCGACATTCCTTCATGACTGACCTCAGCCCCCTCGTCGCCCTCCTCTTCTCTCTCTTCACCCAGTACGTATCCTCTCCCGCACCCGAGAAGCTGAATGAATCGACCCTAGCCAGCATCAAACCGGTAGCGGAAGACACCTTTGCGAAGGTGAGCGAAGCGGTTTCGGAAAACGAAAATTTCTGGTCCGCTCCCTATGTTCTAGCCGATATAGAAAATGGAGAGGTTTGGGTCTGGGGGCAACATACCGGTATGGGTAGAAGTGAACCCTTAGAGTTTTTTGTGATTTCAGAAATGAGCGGTCACGACTATGAATCCCTGATGGTCAGCTTCGCCATCCCTAGCAATATTCATCAAGCCCTACTACGTATCGGAGCTAAACCCGGCGGATCTGTTTCGGCAAAAAGTCATCGCTTTTGGCCACGTGGAAGTCGGATCGTTGCCGAAGTGATGTGGATTCCCGAGGGCCAAACCGAAGCGATCAGGATGCCGGTGGAAAAAACCGCACGGACTCAAGGAGCGGATATGCCTCTCACGCCTTGGGTATTCACCGGCGCACCGATGCTCCCCTCCTTTGAACAAGAGAACGAACTAGTCTACGGTCCCGATCTGTTTACGCCAAACAGCATTGCCTCGACGTTCAACTTGGAAAACACCGTGTTCGACCTCCCTTTCCAAGGAGGGAAAACCCAAACCTACGGAAACTTTATTCGTAATCCGGCTGTAAGTGCCCCGGAAGGTCAACCCATGTTACTCCATCTTCGACTGGCCCGTGCCGATGAAGTTCCTACAGAACTGGATGTCCATCTTTCCTTCAGCGGGGCGGACGGTAAATTATCTGTTGCGGGAATTGATGAACTAACCGCATTGGATCTTGCAGAATTAGGTTCCTTTTTAAACTCACGTAAGCATGAGGTCCACTACCTGCACAGCGACTTCGGCCCGGATCTCTCTCTGGCCCGAGTTACCACCTTAGCCCGCGAACTACAGTTGCTTGAACAGCATGTTTCCTCGGTGCGAATTCAACCTCCACAGGAAGGTCAGCTCTTTTATAAAGCCTTTGTTCCGGATCCCCGGTATAAAAGCCGAGAAAACCGTCCCTCTCAACCTATCGAGATACATCTTAGTTCCTCCGGAGGAAAAGAGGTCACCGCAACGCTCATGGAACTCGAAGAAATTTGGGGAGATTCACGAAAACCAACGGTGGTGGAAACTCCGGTTCCCCTCGATACCCCCGGGGCCTTAGTCCGCTACCTTGAAGATCCAGAAAAACAAAAACCCGTCTTGTTCATCTATGCAGATCCGGCCCTGACGCATAAAGACCTTCAAGCATGGACCTCGACGGTTCTGGACCAATTCCCCGTCGTATTTGTGTACCTCAACGGCCACTAAGTCATGAAACTCTGGCAGGTACTCCTAATGGCTCTGCTTTTGTGGGGACCCACCAGTGTTGTACGTCCACCAGTGCGTCAACAAGAACTACGAGTGTTGGTCAGCGCAAGAAATATGCTAGAGAGCGGTAATTTCACTAGGCCGGAATTCCAAAACCGCCCCCGCTTTCGGAAACCTCCGATGGCCTATTGGCTGGCGGCAGGCGGCATGGCCCTAACCGGACAGTATCAGACAGCATGGGCCGGTCGACTGTTGTTTCTGCTAAGTTCCATGGGCGGTATGGCTCTGCTGGTGAAAATTGCGGGACCGGCCGGACTACACACCGCGCTCATCGCTCTGTTCAGTTTTGGATTTTGGTATTACGCCCCCCTTGCGGAAACCGATATGATTCAAATCACCGGGATTCTCCTATTTTTTTATGCGTGGCAACGGCAGGCGGGATTGCTGGCTGGTTTGGGAATCAGTTTCGCCTGTCTCTCCAAAGGACCGGGCGGATTTTTAATTCCCATCATCAGTCTGATTTTTCTTCTTCGCTTTTATCGCCCGGATCGAAAATTCATCATCGCAACCTTGTTAATCCCTCTGCTGTTGATCGGAGGCTGGATTTTATTTTTGATAGGAGAAACCTCCGGCTTGGATCAAATGCAAAAAGATTTAACCGCAACCTTTGTATCCACATCACACGCCAACCCTTGGTATTACTATTTTTATACCTTGCCGCTAATGATGATCCCCGGACTTTTTGCGATTTTCGGCACGCCACAAAAAAAAGAACAAAGCGCCCCCCCCGAACAGCGCACTGCGCTGACTTGGTTAGGGATTACCCTGGTCTTACTTATTCTCACCGTCAGTAAGCAACGCCACTACGCCTTACTCATGGTGCCTCCGGCAGCTTGGTTGATTGGGATGCGAGTGCAGTCCCGCAAACTTCCTAGCACTTGGGTACTGATCCTCGTATCCGGACTTATCGGACTAGGCTCCGCCGCGTATTTGATGCAAACCGACGAAGCAAGGAACGCCCGATTTTTAGCCGGAGCACGCCCCCTAATCCAAGAGGCCCCCACCCTACATGTGGTAGGCATCAACTCGGCTGTTTTCGATTATCACCTTGGTCGACATGTGGAAAACACCGACGATGCCCACGCGGCACTTCGACGTGCCGAAAGTGGCGATGCGGTAGTCATTGTTCGAAAGAACTTGAGCTGGGAGGACGGGCCTCTTACAGGATTTACACCTGTACGTTCCGATAGCGATGATTTCTGGATCCGCAGTCTATACATTAAAGAAGACCCCATCACGGACCTTGACAGAAGCCCTTCAAAACGTGAATAAATTCCCATGAAATATTTATTGATTTTTCTATGCCTCTCCCTCCCACTTTTTGCTCAACCCTTAGGGAACTCGGTTCCTACAGCCGAAAATCAGGAAGTAGATTCCGACCTATTGGAAAGTAAAGAAACGGAACCCGCGGTTGAGCCGCCCCCCACCTTTCTGAGTAAAGAAAATGAAATCGCTGCGCTTCGGGCTCTTAATGATTCCATTACTCTTCGCGAGAGACAGCGAGACGCGATATTTCAGCAAATGAACGCAGCCATTGACCCTATCCAACGCGAGAACATGGTTCCGGAGTTGAGAGAGGTTAGTGAAAAAATTACCGACTTAAACCGTAGCTTTCAAAAGATGGTAGTTCGAACAGACACCTCTATTTTTGAAACCGAAATCAAAAAAGAATTTAACTGGCAGGCCGAACTTGGGCAAATCATCGAACCCCTGCTGGCCGAAGTAAAAAATGCGACCAAAGATTCTCGGAAACTGGGAGAGTTACATCTGCAGCTAGCCAAAGGGCGTGAACGGCTGTCGACATCGGAAGCCGCGCTTGAAAGTATTAAACCCCTCTTGATTGAGGCTACTGAGCCTAAACTCAAAGCACGGTTAGATCAACTTAATGACCTGTGGCTAACGCGTCAAAACGATGCCCAGAATCAAATCACCTTAGCCGAGCTTCAACTCAACGAACGTGAAAGCAATAAAGAACCTGCGATCGAACAAGCCCAAAAAGCCGCATCCGATTTTTTGAAAAGCAGTGGACTCAATCTACTCCTTGGCCTTCTCGTTCTGGGCGGGGTTTTCCTGGTCATGGGGTCAAGCCAGCGTGCATGGAGCCGCTTCCGGCCTACCCGAAAAAAAGGCCGGTCTTTTTCTACCCGTCTCTCAAGTTTGATTTGGTCTATCTTAACGGTTCTGCTGGCCATTGGAGGCATGATCGGCATGTTCAATGCCCGAGGAGATATCCTTTTAGTAAGTATTAGTGTGTTGTTCCTTTTTGGCGTGGGGTGGGCCGCCATGAAAACTCTCCCCGGAATGATTGATCAATTTCGACTAATGCTCAATATGGGGGCCGTCCGCGAAGATGAACGTTTGGTCTATGAGGGGCTAGCCTGGAAAGTGAATGCGATCAGCTTCAGAACCGAGCTTTTAAATCCCTTGCTAAACGGTGGAACCTTTACGTTACCCACGCGCATGTTGGCGGGGTTGCTTTCTCGTCCTCCGGGACCTGATGAAGAATGGTTCCCTTCCAAAAAAGATGATTGGGTTCTTCTTTCCGACGGAACCTTTGGAAAAGTCAGTTACCAAACGCCTTCCTCCGTACAAATTATTCCACCGGGTGGAAGTCATAAAATCTACACCACGCTTCAGTATGTAGACCTGTCCCCTATGGTGCTTAGTACCGGCTTCCGGAAAGAGGTACTCTTCGGAATTGATTATCAACATATCGCAGAATCGGTATCGATCATTCCAGAGCGCATGCAAAAAGAACTTCAAGAAAAGCTAAGTGAGCGATTAGAGGAAAACCTGGAACACGTAGCGGTTCAGCTTGCCGAAGCCGGTGATTCAGCTCTCAAACTAGCCGTGATTGTGGACTGCAAAGGGGAAGCCGCTTCTACGTGGCCCTTTATTTCTATGTGGGTACACGCTTGCTTGGTGGACCTATGCAACCGAGAAGGTTGGGGTATTCCATTCCCTCAATTGCAGATTCACAGCGATACATAACGAAGTTGATATGCGACTACGCCCACTTCTTTTTGCTATTCTGCCTTTGCTGATTCTTATCGGCCTAACCGCAGTCGGGCTGTCGAGAAGACAGACGTCGGAAGAAACGATACTTGAGGTGCAACCCACCCTCTTCGAAAAGTGGACCCCTCTGCTGGGGAGATTGGAAGCTGCAAACCCCATCACTCTCCGCGCGGAATTAGACGGTCTTTCCAAAATCACTTGGCTGATTGAAGATGGTACGCCAGTGATGGCGGGTGATGAACTGGCCCGGTTTGATCCCTCCGAACTTGAAGAAAAGAAACTCACCCTCGCTAGGGATCTAGAAATCGCAGAAGCAGAACTCCGTTCGCTAAACCAGGCCCTGCACCCACTGGAAATGCAACGCCTTCAAAACGAAACCCGAAGCCTCCAAGCAGAAAAACGGGAGGAGGCCTCTTTACTTCAGGAAACCCAGGAACTCGTAAACGAAATGCTTCTGGCCGAGGGCGAATTAGAGCGTCATCAAAACAAACTCAAAGACCTGGAAGCTAAAATACAGTCCGCACAAGAACAGGTTCGATTAACCCGAGATATTCTGCATCCCGCGGTAGAGCAGAAGGCCCAAGCCCGTAGAACCGCCGCCCAAACCGCACTGGAACGCATCGATAAACGGCTACTACATACGGTGGTTACCGCGCCGGTAACGGGCACCGTGTACTTACCTTCCCTACATATCGATGGCGAACATCGAAACGTGCGGGTTGGAGATGGCCTCTTTCGAAATCAGGTATTTATGGGACTTGCAGACTTAACCGCACTGGAACTCAAAAGCTATATTGGCGAGCAGGATCTATCCCGCTTGGTTCCCGGATTACAAGCACGAGTTCGGTTTCCAGCTTACCCCGCTCAAACCTTGATTGCCACGCTCTCCCGGGTGGGCTCACATCCAGAAGGAAACCAAAAAGGCTATTCGGTTACCTTCGTCATCGATGAAACCCTCTCCGTGCTACGTCCCGGGCTTACAGCCGAAATCGACGTCCTCGAATACCGCCAAGAAGATGCGTTGTTGATACCAAGAGGCTTGGTGCGCTATCAAAATGGGAACGCAAGGGTTCAGCGTAAAAACAAGGAATGGCAAACCATAAAAATAGGCGATGGCAACGCCGGATACCTCACTGTGCTTGAAGGTATCAAAGCGGGCGACCTCTTGCTTCGTCCATGAAAACGCCTCGGGTGAAGCTAGACCAAGTATCTCGTTCCTTCCCTACTAAAGAGGAACCGTTGACCATCCTCAGGGATATCGACTTAGAAATCCAGCCAGCGGACCGCATCGTATTATACGGTCCTTCGGGTTGCGGAAAAACCACCTTGTTGCACATCTTGGCTCTGCTGGATGCCCCCACCAATGGCGACGTCCATTTTCTAGGAGGCCGAACGAGCCAGTGGACCGAGACTCAACGCTGCGAACGTCGCGCAGGTGAGATTGGCATGGTCTTCCAACAGTTTCATTTATTGCCCTACCATTCGGTCATGGAAAATCTTTTGCTGCGCTTGCGCTACTTGCCTGCAGCCTCGGTCGACTCCTTAGAGCCTGAGAGCTTGCTAGATGACGTTGGCTTAGCTGCGCATTCCAAAAAAGCCGCCCGCTTGCTTTCTGGTGGAGAGAAACAACGGCTTTGCATTGCCAGAGCCATGCTCGTTCAACCCTCCCTCTTTCTCGCAGATGAACCCACAGGGAATTTAGATACGGAAAACGCTCAGCGCGTACGAGCTCTCTTCACCGATGTCGCGGAGCGAGGGGCTTCCATGGTCATTGCCACTCACGATGACCGCTGGTTCGATTTTGCGACCCGCATTTTCCGATTCGAAAACGGAAGGCTGATTGAGGAGTCCTCATGAACCTGTTTCGCGATGCCCTGGGCGGATGGAAAGCCAGACCTCTCCCTTTTGTAGCCAGCCTCCTGCTGTGTTTTGTACTCAGTGCTTTGATCGGGGGTGGATTATTGATCTTAGAAAAATCTAAGCGAGCAACCGAGAGCCTTTTAGCCGCGTGGCCTAAAGATCAGTGTACCTTGCTCGTGCGGTCGACTGACCCCGGGAAACTCACCCGGGAACTAGAAAAACGATTACCCCCTCATCACTGGCTAGGTATCCGGATCCAGAATCAAACCGCTTGGGTAACCGGAACCCTACCAGAAACCTTCTTTCAAGGCCAGGGACACGCTCTAAGCCCAAAACAAATCAAGGAAGGGGACTCCGTCATCCTCCTCAACCAGAACCTAGGGGAGACCAAAGGTCCGGGGGACATCGTTATAGCTGAGGATCAAGCCTTCCGAATTATGGGCATTGGTGCTTTTCCTTTGCAGGCAGAACGAGTGGCGCCACTCCGCGCGAAACGTCTGCAGGAAACCGCGGTGGATTCGTTTTTGATTCAGCAACCGGCCTCGGAACTGAGACCCCTCGTTCAGGATCTTCTGCGGTGGAAAGATATACAACTTATCGATCATCAGGAGAAGCAGCAGCAAGCCAAACAAGGCTTCCAACGCTTACGACGAAACTTTGTAGGCATCATCTTAGCGGTGGGTCTCATGGTAGCCATTCTCCTTCAGGCTCTTTACCAATCCGAAATAAGAGAGCGGAAATCTGAATTCGCTCTCCGCCGATCTCTGGGTGCCACCCCAGCCAACATTCGAAATCAGATACTCTTCGAAGCTCTCATCGCAAATGCCCTGCCCGCCTTTGTAGGATACCTCTTCTTCATCGCTCTGCTGCCCGCCCTCACCTTGGTACTAGCCTTCGGATTCACACTACTTTGGATGCTCCTCTGCGCCACCCTTCCCGCCATCCAAGCCGCTAGCATCCCCCCCGGCGAAGCATTGAAAGGGGAATAAGCATGAGCGAAGCTCCCGGGACTGCGGAAGCATGCTTCCGCCCTTCCTAGCACTAGCACAACATCTGTATGAGCGAAGCTCCCTGGACTGCGGAAGCATGCTTCCGCCTCTTCTTGGCGCAAGCACATCATCTGTATGAGCGAAGCTCCCTGGACTGCGGAAGCATGCTTCCGCCCCCTCTTGGCGAAACGCACATCATCTGTATGAGCGAAGCTCCCTGGACTGCGGAAGCATGCTTCCGCCTCTTCTTGGCGCAACGCATATCATCTGTATGAGCGAAGCTCCCTGGACTGCGGAAGCATGCTTCCGCCCCCTCTTGGCGCAAGCCAGCTTGCGCACTCCACGGCGCTTCGCGCATACGAATAGGAATAGGAATACGAATACGAATGGGAATACGCATACGAATACGCATACGAATAAGCGCAAAGACTAAAAATCATCAGGTTCTTGAACCTTCCCGTAGCCATAAGAGGCTACTCTCCTCCTGAAAGTACTTTGGTTATTCCTCTGAAACCATCTCGCAGAGCAAAACCGGTACTCCGAAGCATCCTCTACCAGTCCATGCTTCACAGGGTTATTCATCACATAATTCAATCGGGCGTAATAACTGTTGTCATTCGAGAGACATCGATCCCAATATTGATACATCACCTTTCGACCCGGCGTCTCATCCCACTTATTCGCGGTAACCGCTAATTTGCTATGAAATTTTTGTAGCATCTTTTTCAACTCTACGATCTCTGGAGCCATAGCTAAAAAATGATAGTGATTCGAAAAGCACACCCAGGCATGAGGTTTCCATCCGTTACTTTGTAACATGTCCAACAAGTGATGCTGCAAAAACTCTAATCGTTCATCCTTAAGGAAAATATGCTGTTTTTCATAGGTTCCCGCGGTCACCATATAAACCTCGCCGGGAATAAAACGATGTAAGGGTGCGTGATGCCAATCTCCTTGATTCATATACAAATGAATACGTTTAAAGACTCCTGAGTCAAGAGGTTTATGAGTGAAATTGTCCGAAGGGTCTTGGGCTGCGGAAGCGTGCTTCCGCGCATACGAATCAAAACAGATATCTGCATGAGCGAAGCTCCCTGGATTGCGGAAGCACGCTTCCGCCTCTTCTTGGCGCTAGCGCATCATTTGTATGAGCGAAGCTCCCTGGACTGCGGAAGCATGCTTCCGCCTCTTCTTGGCGCAAGCCAGCTTGCGCACTCCACGGCGCTACGCGCATACGAATCAAAACAGATATCTGCATGAGCGAAGCTCCCTGGACTGCGGAAGCATGCTTCCGCCTTTTCCTTCAACCTTTGACTAGATCAACCAGCCTTACCACGCGGAACGCATGGTTACGCACTACACCTACGGCGCGCAAGTCCACGCCCCCTTCCCCTACTCAACCCCTTCCCCTACTCAACCACTCAACCACTTAACTACTCAACCACTCAACCAATTACCCCATCTCCCAACTCCTTACACTTTCGGATTGTTCCCCTCGGTCTGTATTGCTATCAGCTCAATATGAATCCATTGTTGCTCCAAGGCCCTGCTGCTTTCTCCGATTTTCGTCTTTCCGAACTTCGGAATCGCCTCCACCAAGCCCTTCCGACCCTCCCTAGCGGTCTCGGAGCGACAGCTCGGGCAGGCGGAACGCTTCAAATCGACGCGACCGAAGTCTATTTGCTGGAAACGGACTCTCCCGTCTCCCAGCTTCAATCTTCCATCTCCCACATCCTCTCCCTCCTCTCCTCCTCCGGTCCCTTCAGCGCCGGTCCCGGCTTCTTCGTCACTCCCCGCATGGGCACCATTTCCCCTTGGTCCTCCAAAGCCACCGATATCTTTACCCACTGCGGACTCGAAGCCATCCTCCGCGTGGAACGCGGTATCCACTTCCGGATTTCAACCGCCGACGGAACCGTGCTTTCTCTAGAAGAGCTCAGCGACGCCCTTCCCCTCCTCCACGATCGCATGACCGAAGGCGTCTACGCCTCTCTCGACAACTTCTTCTCTCACTTTGAGCCTTCGCCCCTGCGCACGGTCCCCCTCATCGAAGATGGCCCTGAGGCCTTCAAAAAGGCCAATATCGACTGGGGCCTCGCCCTCAGTCCGGAAGAAATCGACTATCTGGTTGCCGCCTACCAAAAAATGGGCCGAAATCCTACCGATGCCGAACTGGTGATGTTCTCGCAGGTCAACTCTGAGCACTGCCGACACAAGATCTTCAACGCCGATTGGATCGTCGACGGCGAAACCAGCGACCTCTCGCTGTTCTCCATGATTCGCAACACCCACAAGCTCAATCCCCAAGGCACCCTGGTTGCGTACTCCGATAACTCCGGCGTCCTCGAAGGCGTTCCCGGCGACTGGTGGGAAGTAGACCAAAAAGGCCACGAAAAAACCTACCGCAAAACCCCCACCATTCTCGATATCCTCTGCAAAGTGGAAACCCACAACCATCCCACCGCCATCTCCCCCTTCCCCGGAGCGGCCACCGGGGTGGGCGGCGAAATCCGCGACGAGGGTGCCACCGGAATTGGCGGACGCCCCAAAGCCGGTCTATCGGGCTTTATGGTCTCCAACTTGGAAATCCCCGACTATCACCAGCCTTGGGAAAAACCCATCGCCGAACACCCTGCCCGCATGGCCTCTCCTCTCGACATTATGATCGAAGGCCCCATCGGCGGAGCCTCCTTCGGCAACGAATTTGGACGTCCCCAACTCTGCGGCATGTTCCGCACCCTGCAACTGGAGCACAACGGACGTCACCGCGGCTACCACAAACCCATCATGGTTGCCGGCGGCATGGGGAATCTCAAACGCGAACACGTAGCCAAAAAAGATATTCCACCCACCGCCCTGATCCTTCAGCTCGGCGGACCCGCCATGAAGATCGGACTCGGCGGCGGCGCCGCCTCCTCCATTGCCGCAGGATCCCAATCCGAAGATCTCGACTTTGACTCCGTACAACGCGGAAACCCCGAAATGGAACGTCGCTGTCAACAAGTGATCGACGGCTGTATCGCCCTCGGGGTAGAAAATCCCATGTTGTCGATTCACGATATCGGCGCGGGCGGATTATCCAATGGGCTGCCCGAATTGGTAGAAGCCACCGGCGGACATTTCAAACTGCGCAACATCAACAACGAAGATAGATCCATGAGCCCCATGGAAATTTGGTGCAACGAATCCCAAGAACGCTACGTGCTTGGCCTCATGCCCGACCGTCTGGCCGACTTCGAAGCTCTTTGTATTCGCGAACGCTGTCCGTATGCCGTGGTAGGCGAAGCCACCGACGATGGACACCTCATCCTCGACGATTCCCATTTCAAAAACCAGCCCATCGATCTCAAAATGGATGTGCTCTTGGGCAAAACCCCAAAAATGAAAATCGAAGCCCAACGGCTCATCGAAAAACACGCCCCTCTTGATCTGTCCGAGATTGATCTCGCCGACGCCATCGACCGCGTCCTGCGTTTCCCGGCGGTGGCCAACAAAACCTTTCTCATCACCATCGCTGACCGTTCCATTACGGGCATGGTCACCCGCGATCAGATGGTAGGCCCCTGGCAAACCCCCGTAGCCGACGTCGCCGTGACATCCTCATCGATGGACAGCATCACCGGCGAAGCCATGGGACTCGGCGAACGCACCCCGATCGCCATCCTCAACGCCCCCGCCTCCGGACGTATGGCCATCGGCGAATGCCTCACCAACATGGCCGCCGCAGATATCGCCGACTTGGGCGACATCAAACTCTCGGCCAATTGGATGGTAGCCGCAGGCGAACTCGGCGAAGACGCCAATCTATATGACACCGTCAAAACCGTAGGAATGGACCTCTGCCCCGCTCTAGGGATCTGTATTCCTGTCGGCAAAGACTCGATGTCCATGCGCTCCTCCTGGCAGGACAGCAAAGGCGAGACCCAAAAACAAGTCTCACCTCTCAGCCTCATGATTACCGGCTTCGCCAGAGTCACCGACGTGCGCAAAACCCTCACCCCCGACTTAAAAGAAGTAGGCTCTCACCTGCTACTCATCGACCTCGGAGCCGGCAAAAACCGCCTAGGCGGCAGCACCCTGGCGCAGGTTTACAACCAAATCGGCAACGAGGTCCCCGACCTAGACGATCCCCCCGCCTTCAAAGCCTTCTTCGCCACCCTGCAACAACTCATCACCGACGGGCAACTCCTCTCCTACCATGACCGATCAGATGGTGGCCTCCTCGCCACAGTTTGCGAGATGGCCTTCGCAGGCCGTAAAGGTCTAGAAGTAAACCTTCCTCCCGGCCCCTGCCCCCTGACGTCCCTCTTCTCCGAAGAGCTAGGAGCCGTCATCGAAGTCTCTTCCGACAACCTGGAACGCGTAACGTCAGCTTTTCAAGCTGCGGGGCAGAGACGTTCAGTCTT
>Ga0222653_1001153_pt1 | contig 13708 bp, 9 predicted proteins | sample AntAcemetagen419_FD_179856 | JGI IMG/M metagenome (GOLD analysis project Ga0222653, IMG submission 179856) | Saline water microbial communities from Ace Lake, Antarctica - #419 | ecosystem: Environmental > Aquatic > Non-marine Saline and Alkaline > Saline | place: Antarctica: Ace Lake | collected...
GGAAATCGCTCGCCGTATCACACTCGCAGTCAACGAAGCCCATGAAGTCGCCAAAAATGACATTCACAAAGATGTGGTTTTCAAGCATACCGTCCAGACAATCAAGCTTCCCGCCCGCCTGGTCACCAAAGCCGAATACCAGGAAACCAAAGCCATTGTCGCTGATTTATCGAAACAGGAACAGGCGGGACAAGATACCATGCGAAAACGCAAATGGTATGAAGGCGTCATAGACAGGTATGAAGCACAAAAACCCGATCAGACGTATCCAGTCGAACTGCATGCAATTCGGCTGGGAGATATCGCCATCTGCAATAATCCGTTCGAACTCTTCACCATGTATGGCATTCAGATGAAAGCCCGCAGCAAGGCTTTCCAGACCTTTGTCATTCAGCTGGCCTGCAAGACAGGCGGCTATGTTCCCACCAGGCGCGCTGCAGAAGGCGGAGGCTACAGCGCCATCGTGCAAAGCAATCTGGTTGGCCCTGAAGGGGGGCAGGCGCTGGTCGAAGAAACTGTGAAAGCGATTAACAGCCTGTGGGACGAGTCGACTCCCTGATCAGTTCACATACTGGGTCCAAGTCAGGAGTATCGACACCACAAGCAATTCTACAGATGAAATGCCTTAGCTGACGCTGTAACTGAGATAAAAGAAAATCCCGGCGATACCTTCAGCGTTCCAGTTTTTTTTGGTAAAGGCAACCCAGACAGTATCGGCGCTAAAGAATAAAGGCGTTCCATCGGCAAGATCAAGGTCGCGATTCAACCTGGCGGTTCATTCCAGAAATGCGCAGACCAGCCGGACTGAACAGGGATAGTTCCCAGGGAATAACCGCGCAACAGCAATACGATCGGGAGCGTCGTATCCTATTGCAGTCTGCATGTATTCGATGTGAATACCTCGAATACATGCAGACGATTCCTCTCGATGATCAAATCAAAACTTCATCGCCCCTCAAAAAAGATCCATGATGTCGGATTGGACGGCACGATAATCCTCGTTTCGACTGGTAACGTTTCTCGAGAGAACAGAACCGATGATTGGGATGATCTGAAAAGTCTCAATAAAATTTCTGAACAAAAAACAACACTACTGTTCTCATTCTACATGTAGTGTGAAGTTTGTTTGTTAGCTAAATGAGAGTCATCAACATTTTGATCGAGAGGCAGGCAGGAATCACACTCTGACTCAGATCCTCGAACGCCTCAGTCTCGTGTATTTGCATTCTGCCAGTGTCATTTGTATTCTTGGTCTGTGTACTGAAATGTATTAGAAAATCTTTATCGAGGCTCACACATGCTGCTGATCAGCAGGAACAGTTCGACCTTTATTGAACCAGGAGTTCGCCGACTGCTGGCTCTCCTGATCACAGTGGCTGCCCTTGGCAGTTCGATAGCTGACGCAGAAATCGTACTTGAGGTTTCTCCCGAGGGGCCGCTCCGCTCGCTTGCCGCTGCCCGTGACGAAATTCGGAAACGCCAGCCCCAAGAACCTGTGCGGGTGGTCGTGAAAGCGGGATTCTACCCGATCTCAGATCCCTTGATTTTCACCCCCGATGATTCCGGCACCGCAGAATCACCCATCACTTACGAGGCAGCGCCCGGAAGTCGTCCCGTTATCTCGGGTGGCAGGCAAATCAGCGGTTTCCAAGTCGAACCGGATGGGACGTGGACCGCGACCGTCGATTCGAATTGGAAATTTGAACAACTCTGGGTCAATGGAAAACGAGCAATACGAGCCCGGGAGCCAGATGAGTTTTTCTTCTACCTCCGCAACGGCCGGGAGGAGATGGTCAAAACCGACGGCCCCAAATCGAAGACGATTGCCCGGCAGACGCTTTACGCTGATCCCGCAGACCTGGATTCGTTACGGAAAGTTCCGAAATCCGAGCGTGCTGGAGTCCAGGCCCTCTTCTTCCACAAGTGGGACAATACACGGAAATTCCTTGACGGGTTCGATGTCGAGACTGGCAAACTCTTCACCTCGGGCAGGCAGATGAAACACTGGAATCCGCTGACCCGAAACACGGTTTATTTCCTGGAGAATTATCGGGCCGCCCTCGATTCTCCGGGTGAATGGTATCTTGCGTCTGAAGGGAAACTCCACTACGTCCCGCGACCGGGTGAGCAGCTCGAGAGCGCCAAGGTATTTGCGCCTGTTGCCAAACAATTATTGCTCCTCCAGGGAGATCCGGCCGCTGGCAAGTTTGTGGAACATCTCACCTTTCGCGGACTCAGCTTTCACCACACTGATTGGCGTACTCCGCCGCAAGGGTTCGAACCCTCCCAGGCGGCTTCGCCCATCGAAGCCGCTGTCATGATCGACGGCGGACGTTCTCTTCGGTTCGAGGATTGCGAAATTGGTCACGTCGGTACCTATGGACTATGGTTCCGCAAAGGCTGCCGGGATAGCGTCGTCACGCACTGCGATCTTCACGACCTCGGTGCAGGTGGCCTTCGGATTGGAGAGACCCGGATCGCATCCAAACTAGCGGAACGAACTGAAAAGATTAAAGTCGACAACAACCTTATTCGGCATGGAGGCCGCCTTTTTCCGTGTGCGGTTGGTGTCTGGATTGGTCAATCCGGCGACAATGCGGTGACCCACAACGAAATCGCGGACTTCTATTATACGGGGATCTCGGTTGGTTGGCGCTGGGGGTATAGTGATAGCCTCGCTGTTCGCAACCAGATCGAATTTAACCACATCCATCACCTCGGCTGGGGCTGGCTCAGCGACATGGGAGGCGTTTACACTTTAGGTCCTTCGCCGGGCACGACAGTCAGCAATAACGTGATTCACGATGTTCTCTCCTGGAGCTACGGCGGTTGGGGGCTCTACAACGATGAAGGCAGCACTGATATCCTGATGGAAAACAACCTCGTCTACCGCACTCGATCGGGCGGATATCACCAGCACTACGGTCGAGAGAATATGATCCGAAACAATATCTTCGCCTTCTCGCGCGAGTACCAGGTGAAACGCAGCCGAATCGAAAAGCACTTATCCTTCACATTCGAACGCAACCTGGTTGTCTTCGATTCCGGCGAACTGTTTCACGGGAATTGGAAGGACAAGAACGTGAAACTGGATCACAATCTGTATTGGCGAACCGACGGTAAGCCCATCGATTTCCAGGGAATGACATTCGCGGAATGGAAGGCTGCCGGGAAAGACCAGGGCTCGATCATCGCCAATCCGCATTTTATCGATCCGGCCAACGACAATTTTCATCTCGCGAAAGATTCACCAGCCTTCAAAATCGGATTCAAACCGTTTGACTACGAACTGGCCGGACTCTATGGAGATCCAGATTGGATCGCCAAGGCGCGCAAACTGGTTTTACCGGAAATGAAAGATCCACCGCCGACGCCTTTGCTGTCGTTCGTTGAAGACTTTGAAGCAGGAGCCTTGCCGCCGAGTACTTCAGTCAGCCGGGACGAGAAACTTGGCGGTGTCGAGGTTAAGGAAGCCGAGGGACCCCCGTCCGGATCTCGGGCTCTGAGACTCCTTGACACTCCGGGGCAGAAGCAACGCTATTTTCCAATGTTCGTCGTGTCGCCGCACCATACTGAGGGGGTCAGTCGCTGTGAGTTTGCACTCAAGCTGAGTTCCGGTGCCGTCTTCCAACATGAGTGGCGCGATCATTCCAACCCTTATCGGATTGGTCCTACACTCTGGATCGAAAAAGGCAAGCTCCGTGCAGCGAACCGTCAGGAACGAATCGATTTCCCGCTCAACCAATGGGTGAAGCTGGAAATCTCCGCACCTCTCGGCGAGAAAGCGGGCAAGTGGAATCTGACCGTCACTCTCCCGGGACAGAAACCACAGCATTTTGAAAATCTGCCGTGCAGCCATCCCGAATGGAAAACGCTCGACTGGATTGGTTTCGTCAGCCAGGGAGATACCGATGCTGAGATCTGGATCGATGATCTCGAGCTGACCCGGTGAGTTTGGGATCACGGGTGCAGAGAATTCCATCGAGGCGCAACGGCTCTATGATATTTGCAGTGACTACGAAGTTCGCTTGCATGTCTGCCCGAAGTGTAAGTGTGGCCGGTCAATGTGACCGCCACACTCAAGATTTCGAGAATAGACCGCGCCGTATCTTGTGCATGATATTTTAGCCGTCATCGACTAGTGGCTGCTTCTTCTCGGTGATCTCCGGGCATTTCAACGCCATTTCCGCATTGAATTCGATGTACTCATTCCACTGCTCGGGCACCTCATCTTCATGGAAGATTGCTTCAACCGGACATTCAGCCACACACTGCTGGCAGTCGATGCAGACTTCGGGATCGATATAGAGCATATCCTCGCCTTCGCGAAAGCAATCGACAGGACAGACTGTTACACAGTCTGTGTATTTGCAGCCGGAGCATGGGGCTGTCACGACGTAGGCCATTTTGGGTCCTTTCTAAAACGTAATACGAACATACAGAAGCGGATAGGAGTCTCTTCTCTGGGAGTACATCCGATTTGCAGGTAAGATTGGCCAAAGAATCTTGAAAAGATTCGAGAATTCCCCGAATGGTTGCCAAAAATCAACTCTGACGGTGGTCCAGAATCGTATACGAAAGTGTCAAACTTGAATTCACAAGAGCTACTGCAGATGTATCAGGATGGCCAGAGCGAAGCCGCGAATGCCATTTTTGACCGCTATGTCGCAAGGCTGATCGCGCTGGCTGGTAGCCGCATCGGATCGAAACTCCGCCGTCGAGTCGATGCCGAGGACATCGTTCAGTCGGCATATCGCAGTTTTTTTGTGCACGCCAAAGGGGATGAGTACCAGCTAAACAAAACAGGTGACCTGTGGCGGCTGCTGGCAAGCATCACGCTTCACAAGCTCTATGGGCAAATTGAAAAGCACATAGCGGCAAAGAGAAGCATCGACCACGAAGACCCCACAGACTTGGCCACCGCGGCGGCAATAGCCCCGGAACCCTCGGCAGAGGAAGTCGTCGCGATCGTTGAAGAATTGCGTCTGGTGATCCAAGACCTTCCACCAGAAGAACGACTTATCCTTACAGCAAGCCTCCAGGGTCAAGACAACATCGAGATCAGCAGATCCGTCGAAAAATCAGAGAGAACGGTCCGCAGATTACTGGCGAGTGCGAAGCGAAAGATTGAGCAACGACTGTTGCATCGTGACACCACCGATGTTAACTCCCGAACGTTAATGGTGGAACATGACGCCCCCCTGCTCTATTCGGATTATGTTTTGGAGCAACTGTTGGGCTCAGGTGGCATGGGAAAAGTATTTCGGGCCAGAGTGAAAGGCACGCGAAAGAAGGTGGCAATAAAAGCACTACACAAAATACGTCAGTCCGATGAGCGAGCGGTTTCGCAGTTCGTAAAAGAGGCACAGGTCCTTACCAGATTGCGTCACACCAATATTGTACGCGTCGAAGGCCTGGGACGATTCCCGGGTGGAGGCTACTTTATGGTGATGGATTATGTTGATGGCGTAGACCTTCAGTCTCAACTGGAATTACGACCATTTCCGATACAAGATTCGCTTGACATTGTGAAAAGCGTGGCTGGCGCCATCGGCCACGCTCACGACAACGGGATCATTCACTGCGACCTCAAACCGGGAAACGTCTTGCAGAATAAAAATGGCCATGTGCTTGTGACGGATTTCGGCTTCGCTTTCCTGATCGCCGGTGGTGCAACAACGATGGGAAATAGTATTGGTGGTACAGCGGGCTACATCGCTCCGGAGATTATTCGTAATCGAAGTCTGCCAACTCCTACTACGGATATTTATAGCCTGGGCGTACTCTTGTGGACGCTGGTCACCGGGACGCTGCCGCAGAAACCGTTCCCACTTTGCAGTGTGGAAGATGAATTGGCACCAGTTTCCAGAATAGTAAAACGCTGTCTATCCGATGACCCCCAAAAACGCTATCAGACAACAACCGCGTTGCAGAAGGAACTCATGACATTGCCATGACCATTACCATGATCATTACCGAAAGAATACACTGCTGTCGTCATTACTCTCAGAGCCTGGAATCACTAATTCGATGGCATCTGATTCCTGTGGGGCATCCAGAAAAACACATTGCTGCCCATCCACCATTTTCTGACATCTGCTCGCCACGGCGAATAATTATTCCTCCGGGTCTGTCAATGAGCGATGCTTCCGGACTGGTGGCAACGCAATCGACTTAATATCTGATCGGTTCAAGTTTGTTTGAAATGATTCACAAATAGTCAAATCGCGATCCACAATTCGTTTTTGCGAGTCACACAAATCCCCCTCTCCCTCCTTTGATCATTCTACTTTTTCTGTCAACTGAATTCATTGACCATCAGGGCTAGATCACTATTTCGCGCCAGGTTTGTCCCATTAATGCGTGTCCTGCGAGAGTGGGATGGACACCGTCTGCAGCCCAGTATTCTGGTTTCGTACCTGCGGCGATTGCTTCATCAAACATTGTCTGGAAGGGGACCCACATAGCGCCCGCAGCTTGTGCGACTTCTTTAGCAGCTGCACGCCGTTGATCGAATTCTGGAAACCAATTCGGTTTAATCGCACCACAGCGTAATGCAAACGGCTCGCAAATGACAATTTTGGTGTCAGGCAACGCTGATTTCGTTTCTTGCAGAAGCGCCGTAAATCCTGTCTGATAATCTTTCACAGTTCCGTTATACCGGCCACTCATTTTGTGCCACATATCATTAACGCCGATCAAAATACTGAGTACGGCTGGCTTCAGATCCAGACAGTCTTTTTGCCATCGCTTTTGCAAATCCGGAACTTTGTTACCGCTGATTCCCCGATTATAAATATTCAATCCCAGTTTGGGGTGCGCTTCCAGCAGATTACTGGCAATTAACAGAGGATAGCCATATCCCAGGCCGAGTGAGTTGTTCGCCTGACCTTCTGATTTTCGTGATCGTCGCGCGTCGGTAATGGAATCCCCTTGAAACAGAATCACGTCCTCCTGTTGCAATTTCACTTTGGGTTGATCGGCATTGGCACTGTTAGAAGTGGCAGACAATGCGGTAGCACCTGCGGCTACCAAAGAAGAATGCAGCATTTGACGTCGGGTTAATTGAAACTTATTCATGGTGAGTCCATTTCTAGAAGTTATTTGAAAATATCTGAATAATCAAAGGTATCAAATTGTATTATTATTCTATTTGCATTGGATAAGAAATGATATCATAATCTCAAATGCTGCTGACGTTTGAAGCTATAATTTAGCAGGCCGTCATTCACATCTGTTTTGTGATCACCGGGTAACTTTGGATCACAGGCATAAAAGACGACATAGACGCTATCATCGCCTGCTCTCCACCAGTCGCCTGGCGTGAGTCCATCCATAACTTGATCATTCACGGCCCCGTAACGCAGCACCTTTAAAGGCAAAAGAATCGATCTTTCGCAACCGTGTTGGTTCCGGAACGGCTGGATTCCATTAACATTCCGCGTAAGCTGATTGACACAGTTAAGATTGGCTCTCTTTTCCGTTGTGAGATCGTGGCCTCTCTGATATATTGTTTTGTTGATGCGTTTTTTCATTGCCGGATTGCCTTACCGTCGTTGTCTTTTCCTACTGACAGACCATTTCGGAGAACATTCGATGAGACACCCTGGACGACTCTCAGGAATTCAACTTCCCTTTGTCCTCAGTCTCATCATCTGCGTAAGTGTGATTGAATATCATTCTGAAAGCGTCGCCAAAGAAGCAACGAAAGCGAAGCAGGTCGCACTGACTTATGAAAAAGACATCCTCCCGATATTTCGGGCGAAGTGCTTTCGCTGCCACGCAGGCGTCGAACCGAAAGGCGGGTTAAATTTGTCCCAGCCTTCGGCGCTGTTGGTGGGCGGCGACTCGGGAGCTGCCATTCGCATTTCCGCGGCCGAGTCCAGTCTGATTTATGAGAAGGTCACTTCTGGTGAGATGCCCGCCGCCGGGCAAAAACTGACCGCTGAAGAAAAGAGAATCATTCGGACATGGATCAACAATGGTGCCAAAGGCATCAACCCCGCGACGACCGTTGATCGCACGGAAGACGTCACGGGCGTCGAACTGTGGTCCTTCAATCCACCGGTGCGTCCTAAAACGCCTGTAGTATTAACACAGGCTCGGGTCTCGAATCCAATCGACGCGTTTATTCTCAGAAAATTGGAAGAGAAAAAACTCGTTCTTGAAGCTGAAGCTGATCGTCTGACGCTGCTGCGACGCGCGTCATTCGATTTGATCGGTTTGCCTCCTTCGCCTGAAGAGATCAAACAATTTCTTAACGATCAGCGCCCCGATGCTTACGCGCAATTGATCGATCGATTGCTGGCAAGCCCGCATTACGGCGAGCAATGGGGGCGGCATTGGCTCGACGTCGCCGGCTATACAGACTCGGCGGGCATTCTCTCTTCCGACCTTCCGCTGCCGTTGTCTTATCGCTATCGCGATTATGTAATTCGCGCATTCAATAAAGACAAACCCTACGACCGTTTTCTACAAGAGCAGATTGCCGGCGATGAACTGACCGACTATTGGACTGCCTACAACACGCTGGAGACTCTACCAGAGGAAGTCGTCGAAGGGATCACAGCCACCGGTTTTCTACGGACGGCCGCGGACGCCAGTCGCCCGGACTTTTCCTCAATCAAGAACGCGGCGGGACAATATTTCTATCCCACAATGTTCGACACCTTACAAATCGTCTGCTCATCGACGATGGGACTGACTGTCCAGTGTGCCCGCTGTCACAGTCATAAATTCGATCCGGTTCCGCAGGTCGATTACTATCGCATGCAAGCCGTCTTCGCAGGCGCGTTTCGGCCGACAGACTGGGTTCCACAGATGAACCGTCGGCTGAAAGTCGCAACAAAAAAGCAAACGCAGGCTGCTGATAAAATCAATGCCGAGGTAGACAAGAACGTCAAGCAACTGAAAGCCGGCTTTGAGAAATACAAACAGGAATTAGCAGACCAGATTTTTGCAAAGCGGCTTGCCGCATTGCCCGAGCAAATTCGGGATGACGTCAAAACCGCATTTTCCACTGCAAAAGACAGTCGCACTGAGATTCAAAAATATCTGTTTATGAAATTTGAAAAACAACTTCGTCCAGCTGCGAAGGAACTCGATCACGTCTTTAAGGCGAACTTTCCGGAGTACGTGACCAAAGGAAAAGCGTTGAATGATCAGATCGCCGCCGCAGAAAAACGCCGTATACATTTAGACGAAATTCGCGCCCTGTACGATCTACCGGGGAGTGTCACCACCCCCGTCTTATTACGTGGAGACCCACAAACTCCCGGACCCAATGTCAAACCTGGCGTGATTACGACGATCAATACACCTAAACCATTTTCCTGGACAGTGCCGCCCAAAGAGACCCTCACGAGTGGACGCCGCCTTGCCTTTGCACGCTGGTTAACGCAACCGGGGCACCCGCTGACTGCTCGCGTCATGGTGAATCGAATCTGGCTGCATCACTTCGGAACCGGCATCGTCTCTACGCCGGAGGACTTTGGGGTTTCCGGTTCCCCCCCCAGCCATCCTGAATTGCTCGACTGGCTGGCAACTGAGTTCGTCCAAAGCGGCTGGAGTATCAAACATCTGCACCGGCTGATCCTCACGTCCAGCACCTGGCGCCAGCGGTCGCGCGTAAGTACCACAATCCGTCAGGCAGGCACCGCCATCGATCCGGAAAACAGACTCCTCTGGCGGCAGAATATGCAGCGACTCCAGGCCGAACCGCTCCGCGACGCAGTACTGGCTACATCAGGGTTGTTGAATTCTACGATGTTCGGTGCGCCCATTGCCGTCCAGCGGTTAAAGAGCGGTGAGGTTGTTGTCCCCGTAAAGTCTGCACCGGATCGACGATCGATTTACATTCAAATTCTACGGTTGAATCCTCAAACAATGCTCCGCGCGTTTGATCAACCGGAAATGACCGTCAATTGCACAAATCGCAGCACGTCCACCGTCTCGACACAGGCATTGACACTGCTTAACAGTGATCCCATGGTCCGTGCAGCGAATGCGTTTGCAAAACGAGTGAAAACGGAACAACCTGCGAACCCCGCAAGCCGCGCAGTCCTGGCCGCCTTTTCACGACCCATTACAGCTGACGAACAAAAACTATTCGCACAATTTCTTGACGAACAAACGGCAAAACATCTCGCCACTCACAACAGTAAAGATCAACAGAAGCCGGAAATCATCGCCGAGTCAAAACAACTAGCACTGTCCGACCTGTGTCATATGCTGCTGAGCGCGAACGAGTTCGCCTACATTGACTGATCATTTCATTTCGGAGACTTCCATGAACCAGTATCATCTCGTATCACGCCGCGATGCCCTGCAACGGCTGGGAAATGGGTTCGGCGGGCTTGCGCTGGCCACAATGCTCGGTGAAGCGGCTGCCGCCTCGCGTTCGACGGTTCACGCGCCTCACAGCATCCCCAAAGCAAAAGCGGTGATACAGCTTTACATGCACGGCGGGCCGAGCCACGTTGATCTGTTAGACCCCAAACCGATACTCAATAAGTTTCATGACACCCCGCCTCCCGAAGAAGTTGCCGACGACGAAAAGAAAACTAAAAATCTGATGGGCAGTCCCTTCCAGTTCAAAAAGTGCGGCAAGAGCGGGCTTGAGTTCTCCGAGATCCAGCCCTTCGTCTCGCAGCATGCCGACGAAATCGCAGTGGTGCGTTCGATGTTCACCGAACACCGCAATCACGAACAGGCGATCTGGATGGCGCAGACGGGACTGACTGTCGCGGGACGACCGACTCTGGGATCCTGGGTAACGTACGGACTCGGATCGGAAAACCAAAACCTTCCCTCATTTGTAGCCCTTCCCGACCCGAAAGGCCAATCCGTGGATGGCGTCCGAAACTGGTCAAGCGGTTGGCTGCCGCCCCAATATCAGGGAACCGTTTTCCGAGAACAAGGGAGTCCTGTTCTTCACCTGGAACCATCCAAACCCCGCACGCAGGCGCTCACTGAAGGCCGCTTAGGCTTACTCAAACAACTCAACCAGATGCATCTGGCCGAACGTACCGGCGCGCTGGAACTCGACGCCCGTATCAACACGTTTGAAATGGCGGGCCGCATGCAACTCGCCGCAACCGATGCCCTCAACCTCGCACAGGAAACACAGGAAACGCAAAAACTATACGGACTCGACAATCCGACAACAAAGTCCTACGGCACGCGGTGTTTGATGGCGCGACGGCTGGTCGAACGCGGTGTCCGTTTCGTTTCACTCTTCATGGCAGGCCAACCGTGGGACACGCATTCAAATAACAACACAGGGACAAAAGCCTGCTGTGAACGCACGGACCTGCCGATCGGCGGATTGCTTACAGACCTCAAAAGACGCGGCCTGCTCGACTCGACACTGATTCTCTGGGGCGGGGAGTTTGGTCGTACCCCGGGTGCTCAGCAAAGCAGCAAACAGATCGCATTTGGACGCGATCACCACCCATATGGTTTCAGCATCTGGATGGCGGGTGGCGGGATCAAGGGGGGGCAGTCCTACGGTGCCACCGACGATTTCGGTTATCGGGCCATCGAAAATCGCACGCAAACCGCAAATTTGCACGCAACGATTCTCCACCTGTTAGGCATGGATCATGAAATTCTTACCTACAACCACAACGGCCGGGACGAACGGTTAACCGACCTCTATCACACAGAAATCATCAAAGATCTAATTGCCTGACCGCAAACATCTAATCCCAATGACAATCGTGGCGTCTTCGGACAACGTTGAAGGATTTCGAAGATCAGTTAAGAACAAGTGACCGCCCCCCCTTCTCGCATTCCCATCGATCAAGAAACAGAAGACATCCAAACCCGTCAACCGACAGAACTGAGGCAGTCATCAACGCACGGCATTTACGCCTTCTTATTGAGGCTGTTTTAGATTGAATTCAACACTCTGTGCATTGGACTCATCCAATTCCGCAGTCAATTCACTTTTCTGATTATACTTCGGGGAAATGAACTGCTCAACTTCTTCTACGAGGGCATCCGGATTTTCACTGCCAGAACCTTCACGGATTTTTTGACCTGTCGGACGCACGGCCATGATCTCGACCCGATGCTTACCTTGCAACGGGCCTTGTACCAGCGGAATTTCAAACCGACCATTTTCAATCACGGTTCCGGTAGCCGGTCCTGAGGTCCCTTCCATTGGCAGAAATGAAATTCTTCCGCTTTTCAGGAGAGCACCATTCACAGTAACCGTTCCTTTGACGTGCAAACGATCCAGTCCATCAGATCCGCCACAGCCTGACATCATGCATAGACAAACCAAAAGTGGGAAATTCATTCCGCAGTCTCTGTAACAATAACGCAATATGTAATTCATCAATGAGTCCTTGCTGATCTTTTCCGGTTGATCTTTCCCTGTCTAATCTTCCCCTGTGATGGTGGTAGACGACCTGCCATCGCAGGCAGGTCGTCTCTCCAGCCGAGTTTAATATTCGCCAATGACCTCACCGCCATTACTGGTCCCTAACGAACGCCAGATAGTCAGATCGACATTGGAACTTACAAACCGCACGCTGCCATCCATAAGCGTGCTGTGGACGCCTCCGATATGGCGGCTCCGGGCAGAGATAATAATGTTACGACTGGCATGATCTGCATAGGTTCCAATACAGGGAGCCAGTGGGTCCTGCGGATCGCTGACATTGCACATGGAAGTTCGAAGATCATCAGCAATCGGTGTGTTGGGTGTGCGATCATGCTGATAATGACTCCCCTCGGGATAACTCCAAACCCCGCGATATGCACCGGCCTGACTGGAATCCACGCGAATAATTTCGGACATTCCTATCGTATTGGATGTACCATCACTCAGAGAACTAAACGATGTTTTACTGTTCTGATAGAAGATTCCCGGCGTATGGGAGGGCGAGATTTCTTTTTTCAATCCTCCGATCCCCGCATTGGAAACATAGCTGCTCCGGCTGCGACAGGCATGGCCGAAGTCAGGAGAACCCGCATCAGAGGGGCATTGAAAAATGGGGAGACTGGTTCCCAGCAATTGAGTCTGTACTGAATTGCCACACCCACCCCAGTTCGAAGAGGGGAGAATTTGTTTGGCGAGCGCTGCCTGCTCCAGATAAGGCCAGAGCATTCCCTGCAAGGTAACCATGTCGCTAAGTCCGCTGCCCAGGATATGACCGGGAGGAAAAACTCGGTGGGCATCATGGTAGTTGTGAAGCGCGAGGCCAATCTGCTTCAGGTTATTTTTACAGGAAGAGCGACGAGCCGCCTCGCGTGCCTGCTGGACAGCCGGCAAAAGCAGAGCGATAAGAATCGCAATAATTGCAATCACGACAAGTAATTCAATCAACGTAAAACCCGCTGATCGACGACTTGAATCTACATGCATGGTAATACTCCCTAAAAATGAAGACCAGAAACGTGCAAACCTTCCTGAAACCCATAGGCAAACATTTATATTTAATATACTGCAAGGTGCATGGACAAAACTCCTTTCCATTGATAAATCAAGGATCGTTTAAATATGTTTATAAATAGCCGTTACGGTTTGGTAATATACGCAATCAAGTCAGCCAGATCCTGCGCGGTCAATTCCTTTTCCAGACCATCGGGCATTAACGATTTCCCGGTACTGCGAATTTCTTCCAGCTGTCCTCGTAAAATCGTTTTCTTTTTTTCAGCTTGTGCGATCAAGGTAATGCTGTTGCCCGTTTCGGACCCC
>Ga0222653_1001163_pt1 | contig 13625 bp, 12 predicted proteins | sample AntAcemetagen419_FD_179856 | JGI IMG/M metagenome (GOLD analysis project Ga0222653, IMG submission 179856) | Saline water microbial communities from Ace Lake, Antarctica - #419 | ecosystem: Environmental > Aquatic > Non-marine Saline and Alkaline > Saline | place: Antarctica: Ace Lake...
CCCCCTTGATGGAACAATTGAAGCGGTTACCTTACAGCCGGGGGATCTGGTAGGAAGTAATGTTCCCGTGATTTCCATTCTGGATTGGAATCATTTATGGGTCCGTTGTTATGTTCCGGAGAATCATCTGGATATTAAAGTCGATCAGGAAGTGGAAGTCACCATCGACAGTTATCCCGAGAAAGTCTTTGAAGGGCGCGTTACTTATGTGTCCCGGCAGGCAGAATTTGTGCCTCGGAACGTACAGACTCCTGAAGAACGTTCGAAACAGGTCTTTCGTATCAAAGTCAGAATTAAAGATCAGGATAAGTTACTCAGGCCGGGGATGTCAGCCGATGTCTGGTTGGACCGAAAGGAAACCAGGCCATGAGCCCCGTGATTCAGTTAAATCAGTTGACACGCGATTTCGGAACGCTTAAGGCCGTTGACCGGGTAAGCTTTGAAGTCCAACGCGGTTCGATCTTCGGTTTGCTAGGCCCGAATGGTAGCGGGAAATCTACGATCATTCGCATGTTGTGTGGAGTCCTGGAGCCAACGGGAGGATCAGCACATGTGCTGGGCTTTGACGTTGCCCGCGATGCAGAACTGATTAAACGGCAAATCGGTTATATGTCACAGAAATTCAGCCTGTATTCTGATTTGAGTGTGCGGGAAAATATTGAGTTCTATGGCCGCATCTATGGGCTTTCTCCCGAAAAACTGGAGCAGCGTTTTCATGAGATCATCGAACTGACGTCACTGCATGGTCGATTGGATCAACTGGCCGGCAACTTGTCGGGAGGCTGGAAGCAGCGGCTGGCTTTGGGCTGTGCTTTGATTCATGAACCACAGGTCGTCTTTCTGGATGAACCGACGGCGGGCATCGATCCGGTAGCCCGCCGGGATTTATGGGACTTGCTGTTTGACCTGGCCGGGCAAGGCGTCACACTGTTTGTCACCACTCATTATATGGATGAAGCGGAACGCTGCAGTGATGTGGGATATATTTACGATGCGCGTTTGATTGTCTGCGGCAAACCAGATGAGCTGAAGCATTTACCCAGTGTCACTCCCGCTGGCACGGCTCGCTGGGAAATTGAAATGGTAAACCCGGCGTCAAAACTTGCCACTTTTCGTGAAATGGAAGGTGTTCAGGATGCGACGCTCTTCGGCCAAACCATTCACATTCTTGCCAATCAACAATTGTCAGAAATGGACTTTGTGCATCGCATCAAGCGGGAACAGGAGTCGGTTCAGGTCAGGCCCATTACTCCTTCATTAGAAGATGTATTTGTCACGTTGAGCCGCGCTGAGGGGCTCAATCATCGCGATGCACAGCAGCCGACTGTCATTCCTGAAAGTCTCAATCAGCCCCAGGCTGCCCCCGAAGTCGTACCGGCTGAACCTGAGGTCATTCCGGAAGAGTTACCAGTGAAATCCGGAATTTCCAAAAGCAGACCAGCAATCCTGGCTGGGTTCTGGGCCATTTTAGTGAAAGAGTTCTCGCATGTCCGCCGTGAACCTTCCACAATGCTGTTTGTCTTTGCCGTACCTGTGCTGCAGACGATCATTTTTGGTTTTGCCATCGATACGCAAATCGAGAATATTCCGACGATTATCTATGATCTGGATGGGCGGTCCAGTGCGCGCGAACTGAGAGATCGTTTTGCGAATACACGTACCTTTCAAATTATCGAACGCGTCTTTGATGAAGATGTATTTCATTCTGCGCTACAGTCAGGCAAAGCCAAAGTCGGCGTGATTATTCCCCCCGATTATTCGGATCGCCTGTTAAGGGGAGAGCAGGTCGCGATTCAGGTTTTGATTGACGGTAGCGATTCCCAGGTCGCAACGACTGCTTTAAATGCTTCGAATCTTTTGGGGCTGAATCTCTCAACGAACCTGGCAAAAAACTTTGCCGAGACGCTGCCTGTCGTTCTCTCGCGAGATGCACAGGGAGCAGCGGCATTGCCTGTCGAGATCAGGCCACGGCTTTTATTTAACCCCGATCTGGAGAGCTCACATTTCTTTGTCCCCGGGCTGGTAGGAATCATCTTACAGTTGGTCACGCTTTTTTTAACTTCTTTCGCGATTGTCAGAGAACGCGAATTGGGAACCTTAGAGCAGTTGTTTGTGACCCCCGTCAGTAAATCCGGGTTGATGCTGGGGAAATTAGTCCCTTATGCATTGATTGGTTTTGTGGAGACTCTGGTTGTGTTAACAATTATGGTTTTCTTTTTTGGAGTCCCCATTCATGGAAATCTAGAGGATTTACTGGTGCTTTCCCTGTTGTTTCTGGTCTGTGGATTGGGCTTGGGAATGCTGGTGTCGACGATTTCCAGAACACAACTTCAGGCCGTTCAGTTTGCATTCCTGATCATGCTCCCTTCCGTCCTGTTATCGGGATTTATGTTTCCCCGTTCACAGATGCCATTACCCATTTACCTGTTTACATTTCTGATTCCCGTTACTTATTACCTGGAAATACTCAGAGGAATCGTTTTGAGAGGCGCAGATATCACAGAATTGATGCCTCATGTTCTGGGGCTCTGCTTGTGTTGTATCGTAATCATTGCCATCAGTTTAAAGAGATTCCAAAAGCAGCTATCATAATGAGGCCTGAGAATTGGCCTGCAATCGAAGAATCGGTACGATAATAATCGCTTGATATCTGTGACGCTGATTTGCGGAAATAGAAGTTGAAATAATTATCCCCCAATACGTTTTCACACCATTACATCTCCCGACAGGAGCCTGCGAATTATGAGATTATGTCGATTCCAATTGGAAAATGAAATTTCTTGTGGCTTTTATTCGGAAGACAAAATCATTCCACTGAATGCGGCCGCAGAAATGGCAGGGATCATGTTGGATGAACAAGGCGATCTGATTCCATTCCTGCCGGGGGGAGTGCAGAGAGACGCGTTGTCAGGAGTGGAAAAACGACTGAAGCAGGCAATGGATGAAGAATTGTTTCCGATTTCCGTGATGATCGAAGATGTGCAATTGCTGGTTCCCATTCCCGCTCCTTCCAAATTACTGCTTTTGGCTGGTAACTATTCGAAGCATATCGAAGAAGGAGGAGGCAAAGCGGAAGAAAGACAAAAGACATTCCCGTATGTGTTCATGAAGCCTCCCTTAACAACCCTGACGCATCCCGGGCAACCCGTGAAAATTCCCGAAGTCTCACCCGATCATATTGACTGGGAACTCGAGTTGGGAATCGTAATTGGAAAGTCATGCAAAAATGTTTCGGAAGCAGAAGCACTCGATTATGTCGCCGGTTATACCGTCATCAATGATATTTCCGATCGAAAATTTCGTCCCAATCCGGGGCGCACTGAACGGGAGAAAGACGGCTTCTTCGACTGGTTACACGGAAAATGGCACGATACATTTTGCCCGATGGGCCCTTGCATCACCCCTTCCGATGAGATTGAAGATCCGCAGACACTCAAGCTGAAACTTTCCGTCAACGGAAACGTAGAACAGGATTCTTCGACAGCGGAAATGATTTTCCCGGTCGCGGCGATCATTGAGTTCATTTCCAGTTTTGTCCATCTCGAACCCGGAGATGTGATTGCAACCGGCACACCCAGTGGCGTGGGGGCTTCAAAAAATAAATTCCTCAAACACGGCGATGAAATACACGCCGAGATTGAAAAAATCGGCGTATTGAAAAATCCGGTCGTCTAAATTTCGTTTCTACATGACGCTGTGAATTGATCGAATCTGAGACGGAAAGCGGTTGCTGAGCGGCTTTATTGTTTTCCTTTCGACCACACTTTTTTCGATTCTACAACAAACGCGGCTCCCTCCTGGATGAGGTTTTAGATTAATTCGCTTTCTAAAATCAATCTACTGCAAGGCTTATGTGATTTAGCCTCAAATTCTGCGCAATTGGCACATCTATTGCATTTCTCCTGAGATAAGACAATTGAAAAAAATGATTGTTGCTGGTTTCATTCAATCGGGAATGCAGTCAGGCAACAAGGTTCTTATCAAGGAGACAAGACCATGAAACGTGCACTCACCATCGCCACGCTGGCGTGTAGTGTTTTATTAGTTGGGGCGATGAACACCAGTGAAGCCCGGCCGCGGCATCGAAGTTATCAGCGGAACTTTGAACGCAATTATAATCAGGCAAGACGGAATTACCGCAACACGGGTCGTCGTTACAGAAACTATTACAACGGATATCAGCGCAGGTACAACAACCACAACCGGCGCTATTACAACAACTATTACCGCGGGAATGGCGCCGGATTTTATACACCCGGCCTGGGCGTCTACTACGGATGGTAATCCATGAATTTAATAATTCCGCCTCGATCAGGTATTAGCTGATCTTGTTGGGCCGGTTCCTGTATTCAGGATCAATCAGGCACATTTTCTCAAGTCTTTCATTCATTTGGTTAGGCCCAATCATTTGAGTGAGAGGCTTGTTTTTTTATTGCTTCCTCTTCGGCATTTCCTGCCAGTCTTTCGGATTTCTCTGTCCTCAGTTTGATGTCGGCTGATGCGATATTGACACAGTTTTCCAGCAGCCTTTTTAAAGCTTCCCAAATGCTAGCCATTTAAGTCGCTATATATAAATGAGTTAGAAACGCTCCTCCGAGAAAAACATATTTTGGCACACTTATAGCGATTCTCTAGATTACGGCAGACGGAGAAGTAGGTGATGAGTGATGGATTCTCAACCGTACTGCAATCGAGTGTCAGGCAAAAAGCGAGGACGCTTACTATAAATTTTACGGCACTCATATTTGGTTCATTTTTCCAAGGAGAGAAACGATGCGAAGCAAAACAGATACGGTTGACCAGACTCAGTCAACACCTCGACGAAAATTAAAAGGGCTGAAGATGGTTCTTTGTATGGGGCTGGTCACAGGAGGAGCCCTGTTGCTGATGCCAACGCAACAGGCCGAAGCGGGGGGATGTTATTCAGGCTATGGAGGCTATGGTTATTCCAACGCCGGCTATGGTGGGGGTGGGTATTATAATTCCTATCCCTCTTACGGTTCTGGTGGCTTGTACTATAGCAGTCCCTCGTTTGGTATCGGGATTTATAGTGGCGGCAGTGCTTATCGTGGTGGTAGCTACTATGGGGGCTCCCGCAGCGGTTATAGAAGCGGTTACCGCAGCGGTTATGGACATCGTAGCGGACACCGTGGTGGCGGCGGACACCATAGCGGCGGACACCGTGGCGGTGGACACCGCGGCGGTGGTGGTCATGGCCATCGCTAATCCGTGGCGGATACCGTTTTGAGTCCTGTTTGAAAATGTTTAGGCTCTGTTCTTAGTGGACAGAGCCTTTTTTTAGTCTCGATGTGGTAACCAGGGAGTGGGAGTGGGTGTCAAATCATGACGAGAGGCGGCGTTTAATCTTCAGAGAAACGGAAGACATTACTGCCGGAAAAGTAGTTCAGGTGATTTTCAGGCCAGATTGAAGCAAAAAATCTTATCTGGAGCTGCTAAAAAGATTCAAATGCAGCTTGCGAATGGCTTTAAAAGCGAGAACCCCCTCGCTAGAATACCTGTTTCCCATCCGGGACACGCACCCCTAGCTCAATTGGATAGAGCATCGGTTTACGAAACCGAAGGTTGCTGGTTCGAGCCCAGCGGGGTGCACTTCTTATCTCACGCTGAGATAATCACTTACAACCAAAAGGCCTTCGTGACCCCGACGAAGGCCTTTTGTGTTCCCCCCCCCCCTTTTATGTGAGAATGGCACAGTGTTTTCTGTCTAAAAATGGAGCTATTCTTCTGAGCTGAACTAATTCTATTTAGAGACAGATCTATCCGTAGCCGTGGCCTGAGTAGCAAAGCGAGACTAAAGTACGTGGAACCAGGCTTGGCGATCTTCGCACCCAAATTCATGGTGAATATCGTAGATCCGGTGGTAATATTCCCAAACTATTTGCTTCTGGCAGCGTATTAACGGTAAGTCTTGAAAAAACGGATATCTCCTTTGTTTTTCGCCTGCTCCATGATTGTTTCCTGTTCGGTTCGCTTTATAAAATTGAGGTGGGAGGCATGCGCCTCCTGACTTAGGCTGACAGTTCCTGCATCTCCTGACTCTTGTCGGATAATTTATGTCTCTGAAAACCCGCGCTCTGATACTGACTTGCCTGGTCATTCTGATACCACTCGCAACCTGGTTCCTGTTGCCCGGTCTCCCTTCGCTGGGGCAGGCTCCGGAGATCTTTTCTGGGGGAACTTCGTATCCTGCTTCGCAATTAAAATTTAAACGAGCGACCGTGGGGCCTGATCCCATTGGCCTACCTCAAATCACCAATGTTCAAATTATGGATTTCAACGGTGATGGACGCAATGATATTTTAGGCTGTGATGCAGGGCGAGGCATCCTTTCGCTGTTTACAAAGGACGGCGAAGATTTCTGGAAGGAAGAAGTTCTTCTGCGTGATCTGGCGGCTCCTGCACATGCGACCGTGGTCGACATTGATGCCGACGGAGATCAGGACATTATCGTTTCGATCTTAGGGAACTTGCTGCCTGATGACCGCGTGATTGGACGCGTCGAACTCTACGAGCGTAAAGACGATGAATATGTGCGGCATGTGATTCTGGATGATGTCAGACGCGTCGCTGACGTGCAGCCCGGGGATTTTGATGGGGACGGCGATCTTGACCTGGCGGTAGCCGTTTTTGGTTATAACCGAGGCGCTGTTTTATGGCTGGAAAATCGAGGCGACTTGAAATTCAGAGACCATGAATTATTAAACGCGCCGGGAACGATCCATGTGCCCGTTGCCGATTATGATGGCGATGGCGATCTGGATATCGCAGCCATTGTGTCTCAAGACGAAGAAGAACTCTGGGGCTTTGAAAATCTGGGAGAAGGGAAGTTTAAAAAACGCCGCCTCTGGATGACAGTTAATCTGGATCTGGGGAGTGCAGGGCTGATTAGTGCGGACCTGGATCAGGATGGCGATCAGGATCTGATTTTGCCAGCCGGTGATAATCTGGAAGATTTGGATGCCTACCCGCAACCGTATCATGGATGTTTGTGGTTCGAGAACAAAGGCGATTGGAATTTCGAGTCCCACCAGATTTCTGATCTGGGCGGCACTTATGCGGCTGATGTAGGTGACCTGGATGGCGATGGTGATCTGGACGTGGTTCTGGTGAGCATGACTAACGACTGGTACGACCCTGAAACTGCCAGTGTGGTCTGGCTGGAAAATGATGGCAAACAAAACTTCCAAACCTGGCAGATCGACAATAATCCGATTCATCTTGTCACGGTCGCCGTGGGTGACCTGACGGGGGATGGCCATGATGATCTTGTCGCCGGAGGTCTCAACCTGCGGAAGCCGTTTCAGAGAATAGGGAGAATTTCAGCCTGGCTGAATCTTCGAAAGGATAAGCCATGATCAAATTCATTCGATTTCTGCTGCTGCTGTTTGTGGTCGAATTGGGGTTTTATGGATATCTGGTGGCAAGGCGTCTTTCACGACCACTGCCGCCATTACCTGCTGCGGAGTTTATTGATCCCATGGTGATGGATGAATTTCGGGAACTGGCGCGCCAGGCAGAAACCGGTTCCAGTAAAGAATGGATCCTGTTAGGGCAGGCGTTATTGGGGCAGGGGTTTTACAGCTATGCTGAAAGCTGCTTTTTGCAGGCGACGAAATTCGATCCTGCCGATGCAGCAGCTCAGGCCAGCTATGCGTTTTGTCTTGAACGGACAGGCCGCATGCAGGAGAGTACTCGGGAATATGAAAAACTGGCGTCATTCACAAAACAGCCTTCGGTCCCATTTACAAATCGGAAGCATTATTTGTATGCGATTGGTCGAAACTATTTGCGAGCAGGAAACGCTGAGCAGGCAGAAGAAATATTTCGGCAAAATGTGAATTTTCAACCGGCCGATTATCAACTGGCGAAATTATTAGTCAGATCCGACCGCTGTGAAGATGCGTTATCGATTATCGAGAGAAATTTAAAGGAAACGCCCAACTCAATCGTATTTGGCTTATTGCAATATCAGGCATTAGATTCACTCGGGCGGACAGAAGAGGCGAAACAGGCAGCCGACAAAGTGGAACGCGCCATGTATATCATCCCGCTGGATTTTAATACGGAATTTATTACGCCCTACAGTAGCCGACATGGGATTTCAAAAGAAATTGAAGCTTACAACCATTTGCTTGAACGAAATGATATGGATCATCTTGCCCAAAAACTGGATGAAGTGATGCAATTGATCGGCGATCGGCCAATGCCACAATACAAAGCGACGCTCATCAGTATGGTTGAGGTAGAATTTCAACGAAAAAATCCTGAGCGAATGCTGATGCTGATTGAGAAATTAAAGGCAGCCGGTGTGGAGGATGCAGATCTGCTCCAGTTCAAAGCCGGAGCTTATATACTGACTGGTGAAACGGAAAAGGCAGTATCACTATTGCAGCGTGTTCTGAAGATGTCGCCTACGATTGAGGTTCACCAGACCCTGGCGAACTTTTATGAGCAGCAGAAAGATCCGGCGAAGCGGGATTATCATCAGGCAAAAACGGCGCTGTTCTACGCCATGATTTCCTTTCGAAATAATCATCTGCCTTCCGCAGCAGAATCCATTCAGAATTCGATCGAATTAAATCCGAATGATCCGCAGGCCTGGTTCTACTATGCCGAAATCAAACGCCTGATGGGTGACCTGAAAGCCGCCCAGGAAGGGTACGAGAAATGTCTTAAGCTGAATCCGAATCATGGCAGGGCGATTACAGAACTGGCACGCATCAAAAGTTCTGCGTCGTGAGTGCTGCCTGGAACGTTCCCTGCAGGAAGATCACTTCGAAGTTAAATCAAAGTCAATCTGATTCGCTCCTGCTTTGACTTCTTTTTTTAGAGTCGATTTTGTGTTGTATTGAGCAGGAATCGGATCTTTGCCTACGTCTTCCGGTCCCTCGGTCGGGGTTGTGATGCGGACTGTATGCTGACCAATCTTGGCCCCGTTGGCATCTTTGCTATAGACTAATTCATAAACACCTGCATCATTAGTTCCCCCGAAAGAAGGCTTTCCTTCCTCAGGCTGGAAGGTCACACTGACATTCGGCAGTGGGTTTCCATCCAGGGTGACTACCCCGGTCACCGTTCCCAACTCAGGGCTGTCACTGGGGGCTCCTCCTCCGCAGCCTGCAGAACAGAGCAAGATCGCGATCGTACACAATGCAAGTAAAGGATTGCCTGACAACTTCATAACTTCACCTTCGTCCCTTCCGGGAAGCTTCTCAATACAGAAAAAAGTCAGCTTAAATTAGAATGAGGGGTCTCTTTTTCGTGAGTTCAAAACCAGAGTGGCTCATCATCGATGGTGATGAGCCACATGGTTCTGCTGAATTCGCTCTCACCAAAATCGGGTTTCTGGTAGCGGCATGAGAGCCGTTTGATCCATGAATCCTGAATCAAACGGCGGCGCGGCTACGGTTTCGTTCAACGTGATTTAGAACTCGCCAATCACTTCGCCACTATCGCGTGTAACGAGTTTATGGTAGGTCGTATTACTACCACCGCTGCTCATGTTTTCGCTGACGAATCGAACGCGTCCATCACAAAACAGCATGTGGACACCCCCCACGTGAGCGCTGGATGCACTCCAGTCTTCGCCCCAGGTGGAAGCGGAGCTATTGATCAGGTAAGTGGCATTTCCACCGCCAAAGTTTGTGACATCAAAATGGTAGACTCCAGGATGCCAGGTTGATGTCGAGGATGTGTAACGTGGTCCCATCCACAATCCACCGGCCCAGGCACAGTCCGTTGTTCCTCCACAGTTATTCGTACCTGCACCATCATTTTTCGTCGTGCGTTCTGAGACTAAAATCGTATTGCTGGTTCCATCGGTGATGTCCCGAATTTTGGTCCTGGAATTTCCATAGAGGATACCATTGTTGGTTGTTGCTGCTGATGTTCCATGGCTGCCAAGATAATTCGATTTTCCAAAACTGCTCTTGTCTGTATTGATGCCTCCCATTGGATCAGAGGGGCAGTTGAAAACAGGCAGAACTGTTTTTGCAAGATCAGAGGCGTTGACGCTCCAATGTTCGCCGAATGATCCCGTCTTGTTCCCAATTTGATTATAGAGAGGGGCTTGATCCATAAATGGCAGAATCATCGCTCCCCAGCCAAGACCATTATTATTGGCACTTGGGTCGCCTACTTTTGAACCTGTGAAATTAAGGTCGTTGTCGATGAATCCCGGAGGGAAAACGCGATGCGTTTCGTGGTAATTGTGTAGCGCCAGGCCGATTTGTTTTAAACTGTTTTTACAGGTACTACGTCGGGCCGCTTCTCTTGCTTGCTGGACTGCAGGCAGTAACAGTGCAATTAAGATTGCAATAATGGCGATGACCACCAGCAGTTCAATCAGGGTGAAACCAAATTTCCGCATGAATCGAAATTGTTTAGGAAGCCGTTTCATATTTTGTGCCTTCTATGAAAAAATAAAGAGAAAAGTATCCGGATAATTGTCTCTGATGTGACAGAATGAATTCAGTCAAGAGGGGAACTCTTAGCGTTGGCGGAGGGAATCATATTGATTTGGGGAAGAAATAAAGTGCCAAAGTCGTTTGTAGAACCACCTGATATAGATACTCAAATTATAGCTTTGAGCGCGTTTTCATTCTACCAGCGTTGTTCAATAATCAGGAAATAACTCATCGATGAATTCGGTATTTCCGTTACGATTGCTGATAACTGAACTCAGGCTGGCTTTGTTTGATGTGATTCCGATCAGGTGTGTGCCTGCGTGTGCAGTGTACTTGGTGGAGAGGTCTTCTAGAGAGGTGTTCGCTTAGAAAGCAAAAAGCCCGGTCCTTTTCGTGAAAGGAAACCGGGCTTTTGAATCTTCTTGAACAACAGAAGTTTTGTTCAATTAAAACTCGCCGAGAACTTCGCCTTTATTGGGTGTTACCAAAGCCAGGTAAGTCAGTCGGTCGATATTCTCTGAAAGAAATCGAATACTTCCATCACCTAAAGTGATATGGATTCCGCCTTCATGGCTACTGGAAGCAATCCAGGCAGCTCCCCAGGTTGCTGAAGAACCGTTAATGAGATAAGTGGCACTGCTACCACCACTGCTGGCGACATCAAGCGAGGAGACGCCAGGGTGCCACGCAACTGTGCTTCCTGATAATCGCGGCCCAATCCAGAGTCCACCAGCCCAGCCACAGGGAGAACCACCACAGTTTGTGGAACCGGCGGGATCATTTTGCGTTGTTCTTTCCACAACAAAAATGGTGTTGCTGCTTCCATCGATAATGGTTTTCATTCTCGTCGTCGAGTTGACAAACATGACTCCGTTTCGAGAGTTCGCCCCGGTTGCCGAACTGGCAAGGTAGTTTGATTTTCCAAAGCTGTTCATATCCGTGTTAATCCCTTCCATGGGATCGGTGGGACATATGAATGCGGGTAGTACTGTTTTCGCTGCGTCAATCGCATTTGCGACAGATCCAGAGCCAGTATGATTTTTATCTTGCCAGTTATAGGCAAAATTTCCGGTCTGTGTACCAATCTGATTGTACAAAGGGCCTTGATCCATAAAGGGAAGAAGCATTGTTCCCCAACCCAGTGCATTCAAATTGTCCGGTGCCAAATGAGACGTGTTTGTGGCTGGGGTATTGTCAATGTACGCGGGGGGGAAAATACGATGCGTTTCGTGGTAATTGTGTAAAGCCAACCCAATTTGTTTCATGTTGTTTTTACATGTACTTCGCCGGGCTGCTTCGCGAGCCTGTTGCACGGCCGGTAACAGGAGTGCAATCAAGATGGCAATGATGGCGATTACTACCAATAGTTCGATTAAGGTAAAACCGAACTTCCGATAAAAGATACTTCTGCGCTGAAGCTGTTTCATAACGACAAATCCCTCCAGAAATGAGAATAGAATATGATAAGATCACTAGAGATAAACTGAAGTAAGTTTTGAATAAGTCTGAGTAGCAGAGATAGGTATTCGCACCTTGTATTGTAAGGCACGATACCCCGATTGTAACTTAAAAGCGGTTTTATTTCGACTGGAGTTATTAAAAATACCAATCTCAATAAAAGGTGCCTGTCTGATTGTATACTTTTTTGTGGTTATTTTCCGCGGAAACCTCTTTAGAGATATTTTAAGCAGCGGCTCGTTTATTGGGAGACTAGGTCAAAATTAATAGTATTGTCCCCCGCTTTGACGTCCTCTTTGAGTGTTGTTTTGGAATTATATTTTGCGGGGACTGGATCTTTATAGGTTTGACCGGGAGGAGTAGGCCCCTCTTGAGGCGTTGTAATGGTTACTGAGTGACTGCCGATCATCGCTCCTTTGGTATCGCGTAAATATCCCAATTCATATTTTCCCGTACTATCCGTTTTTCCAATGGAAGGCCTGCCTTGCGTTGGATTAAAAGTGACGACCACGTCGGCAAGAGGTTGGCCATCCATCGTCACCACTCCCGTTACTGCGCCTAAGTCAGGCTGGTCATCGGCTTCACCTCCACCACATCCGACTGAAAAGATCAACGGGATAACAGACAGGAACGCGATGGTGTAAAACTTTGAGAATGGCATGATGACTCCTGAGGTAGTTGAGAATTGATGGAATATAAATGAATTCCTCTAATAGCAAATTCTACTCATGTATTAACGCAAGTGTCAAACAGGCGGCTATCGGTTATTTTCCAAAGCTGATGAGGCCCCTGTATTGGACGAACATTTTGTGTGTTTGTATATGTATCGGGGTTATAGTGGGGGGATTGAAAATCGGGAAGGAAAGCCTGATCGAAGTTCAAATGGTTTCCCTGATATATAAGTGCCGGCCGTCTGAGATTTCGACTTTTGTCAGGTCGTCAGCACGCTCTTACTTGATTGCAATTCGATTAATATCAAGGCAGAATGCTCTTCAATCCGTATGCTGTAGAAAACGAGAGCAACATCAAAAAAGAGGGGGGAGAATCGGCATGAAAATCTGGGTTGATGCAGATGCGTGTCCAGGCGAAATCAAGGAATTGTTATTTCGTTCTGCGAAACGGACGAAGACCGAAATCACACTGGTTGCCAATCAGCCAATGCGTATCCCACGCTCCGAGTACATCGACAGTCTGCTCGTTCCACCAGGCTTGAACGTTGCTGATCAACGCATTGTAGAGCTGGTTCAGTCCGGCGATCTCGTCATCACAGCCGACATTCCGCTGGCTGCTGATGTCGTAGCGAAAGGCGGGCAGGCATTGAATCCACGTGGCACGTTATACACGGATTCTAATATCGGCGCAATCCTTGCTTCGCGCGACTTAATGGATGATTTGCGCGGAGAAGGTCAGATCACCGGAGGGCCATCAAATTTCAACGCTAAGGATCGGCAGGCGTTCGCGAATCAACTGGATCGCTGGCTGACAGCGGCAAAGAAATGAATTCGATTCCCCTGACAGAAGCCCCGCGCGAACACTGAAGCGTGCTGGGAATTCACTCTGGTTACATGCCGGAAATTTTATCACCGGCTGCTTGCCACTCCAGGCTTTGAGAATCACTCGGGCGGACAGAAGAGGCGAAACAGGCAGCCGACAAAGTGGAACGCGCCATGTATATCATCCCGCTGGATTTTAATACGGAATTTATTACGCCCTACAGTAGCCGACATGGGATTTCAAAAG
>Ga0222653_1001171_pt1 | contig 13591 bp, 8 predicted proteins | sample AntAcemetagen419_FD_179856 | JGI IMG/M metagenome (GOLD analysis project Ga0222653, IMG submission 179856) | Saline water microbial communities from Ace Lake, Antarctica - #419 | ecosystem: Environmental > Aquatic > Non-marine Saline and Alkaline > Saline | place: Antarctica: Ace Lake | collected...
TGCAGTGTCAAACTGTACTTCGCCGCGATAGAAGAAATTGAGGCTGGCAAAACCGTCGAAGGGCATGGACGGCACCGGGATATAGTAGGTTCCGGCGAGGTAAGCAGACCACTTCGGTGAATTGGGCATGGGCGCGCCAGAGAGATCCTGCACGCCATCAACACAGCCTTGCGCCACACTTTGGCGTGCATAGCAGGGTGCTTCCTGCCAATCGGAGAAGATGGCGTCGGTATAGGCCAGCGAGCCCTGTAGCTGAAAGTGCTCTGCGAGCTGCGCGTTGACCTCAATCTCCACGCCCTGGGTCTCAAGTTCGCCGGCGTTGGTCAGGAAGAAGATCGGGGGAAATGCGCCGGCAATCTGGGCCGAAGCCTGGAAATCCTCGAAGGTGCTGTAGTAAGCCGCCGCATTGAAGCGCAGCCGATTATCGAACCATTGTGACTTGATGCCGATTTCGTAGCTGGTCGGTATTTCCGGGTCGACGAAGACATCGCCGCTGGTGGGGCCTGAGGGCAGTGAGTTTGACCCCGGTCCCTTATAACCCTTGGCATAACTGGCGTAGATCATCGCATCGTCGGCGATATCGTGTTCGCCAATAATGCGCCAGGAACCCGCGTCATCGTCAGTGGTGGCGTCAATGGAGCCTGGCGGCGCTTCCGGTGCGGTACCCGGAAAAGGCACGACACTCTGTTTATGTCCCAGCTGGTCAAAATTGTAGCGCGCGCCGAGTGACAGGCGACTGTGATCTGTGACATTCCAGGTGGCTTGCCCGAATCCTGCAACGCTTTCATTGTCGGTATCGGTGACGCTTTTGACGGTCAGCGCCCCTGAATCTGCCAACGCTATGCCGGCCAAATCGATGAACCGAAGAAACGTTCGGTCAATCTTCTTGTGAAAGTAATAGAGGCCGGCGACATAGGTGATCTCACCTTCCGCCGGAGAGGTGATACGCAGTTCCTGCGTGTACTGTTCATACTTCTCGAAGCTGTCGTTCAGCGGCAGCGCCGTGCGTGTGTAGAGATCAGCGCGAGCCGCGCCAAAGACGTTTTCATTGGTGTAGGCCGAAATCGACGTCAGCAGGTAATCGCCCAGGCTGTAATTCACTTCGAGACTGTAGATGTCTACTTTGGTCTCACCTTTGGAGGTGTCGTTGTCCAGCACTTTATCGTTCTTGGGCCCCACAGGTCCGCCCTCGCGATCGACAACACTGCCCACAGCCACCTGGCGCAGTGGCCCAACACAGCAGGTGTGCTTGCGTTCGATATGCGTATAGTTGAACTGTGTGTTCAGGTCCTCATTGATTAACCAGCGCAGTTTGGCACGGCCTCCCCATTCGTCGCGGTCATTGAAATCATCCCCGCCGGGATACTTGTTTTCAATCATGGGGTCGCTGGTGTTGCTGTACAGGGAGACTCGCCCCAGTAGGGTGTCTTCGATAATCGGGCCTGAGACGTACCCGTAGAGATTCACTAGATTCTCGCTGCCGTAAGCGCTGCGAAACCCTGTGGCCAGTTCCTGTGTAGGATTGTAGGTGGTGATGTTCAGCAGGCCGGCACTTGAATTCTTGCCGAACAGCAAGCCTTGTGGGCCGCGCAGCACCTCTACCCGCTGCACATCGCTAAAATCCAGCACCGAGCCAGACAAGCTCCCGGAGGCAACATTGTCTACCACTGTGCCCACAGAAAGGTCTACGGAGCGACTAAAGCTATTGGTGCCGATGCCGCGAATCAGAATATTGCGTCCGGCATCGCTGGTGCTCTCGGCGAAGGTAAAGCCCGGTATCAGGCGCGACAAATCAGCGATTTGTGTTTTGTTCAATGCCGCCAACTCAGCGCCGCTGACCACTGCGATAGAGATCGCTACATCCTGCAGGCTTTCGGTGCGTTTCTGCGCAGTCACTACGACTTCTTCCAACATCTGCGCCTGCGCGGCTAATGATGCGAAGGCGAGTAACAGTGCGCCGAGGAGGCGTATTGGGCGGGTTGTATTCATGATGTGTTCAGGTCTAATTATTATGAGTTAGCTTTTGTCAAAGCAGCATAAACTCCGTGACTGCAGCAACAGCTCTTTTGTACCAAGATTTACACGGTGAGGCAATGCTCAAAGGGTATCACTGAGTCAGTTTGTCCCGAGCGTAGATCGGCGCCTCAGGAAGGCCGCAGCCACAGCAAGCGCCATTGTCCTGCGATGGGAAAACACTATGAGTAGTCGGCACCGTCAAGAAAAAAAAGTAGGGCTCAGTGTCCTCCTGGTCGCGTGGTGTTCGTTTGCGGTGGCTGCCGACGAGCGTCCCAATATTGTATTTATTTTCTCCGACGACCACGCGGTCCGCGCGGTCAGTGCATACGGCAACAGTTTGGTGGAAACGCCTAATATCGACCGTATCGCGGCGGGCGGTGTGCGTTTTGATCGCGCCTATGTTGGCAATGCGATTTGTGGGCCCAGCAGGGCAACGCTGCTCACAGGTCTGCACAGCCATGCCAATGGTTTTTATAGCAATGAGTGGTCCGGTCCGTTCGACGGCGAGCAGCAGACACTGTCAAATCTGTTGCAGGAAGCTGGTTACCACACTGCGGTGATAGGCAAATGGCATCTGTACAGTGATCCGATGGGCTTTGATCACTGGGATGTCATTGATAACGTGTTGGAGCAGGGCACTTATTACAACCCTGTGTTCAGGAGTTCGGCAGGCGTGGAAGAAACCACCGGATATGTTGCGGACCTAGTGACGGACAAAGCCATCGCCTGGCTGGCTCAGGCGAAGACAGCAGGCCAGCCGTTTTTCCTGCTCTATAACCATAAGACACCTCATCGGGATTGGCTGCCCGGACCTGAAGAACTGAGTCATTGGGATGAGGATGCGACTCTGCCGGAACCAGATTCGCTGTTTCGAGATCTCAATAGCTCGACGCAGGCACGCCGGGAAGCGCGCATGCGTATCGAAGACTATATGACCAACGCCGACGTCAAGCTCAGCATGGCGGGCAATCTGACGCCACAGCAAGAGGAACTATGGCAGCATGCGTTCGCGGCGGGTAATCGGCAGTACGAGGCATCTGACTTGAGTGATGCAGACGTCCTGCGCTGGAAGTATCAGCGGTATGTCAAAAGCTATGCCGCCGCAGTAAAGAGTATGGATCGGCAAATCGGTCGACTGCTGGATTATCTTGAAGCCAACAAGCTGATGGACAATACCATCGTCCTGTACAGCTCAGACCAAGGCTTTTTTCTCGGCGAGAACGGCTGGTTCGACAAGCGCTGGATGGATGAGGTTTCGTCACGGGTGCCGTTACTAATGGAGTGGCGGGGACGGATTGAGCCGGGAACGCGTTCAGGCGCGTTGGTGGAGAATATTGATTTCGCACCGACGCTGCTGGACGCTGCGGGTATTGAGCCAGCAAAGCCCATGCACGGGGTCAGTCTGTTGCCTTTATTGCAGCCCAATGCGCCGTCATGGGATCGCGATTTGTACTATCACTTTTATGAAAATCCAGGTTTCCACGGCGTAGCGCGGCACTATGGGATACGGACCGAGCGCTATAAGTTGGTGTATTACTATGAGAATGACGAGTGGGAGTTGTTCGATTTCGCGACTGATCCGGAAGATCAGTTGAATCTCTACGGTAAGCCCGGCTACGGTGATATCACCAAAGATCTGCAAATGCGATTGCAGAAGTTGCGCGTGCAATACAAAGTGCCTCACACCGATCCGGAAGTGCCGTGGTACCACGGTCCGCTGGTGAGGGTGGTGGAGCGCTTGATGATGTGGCTGTGAGGGAGTCTGCGATTCACGCCTGGATCACGCGTGCGTTGATGAGAGGCTGATACATCATTGATGCATCGCTTGGTGTGGACATCGCGCGTCGCGACAGATTGCTTATGGTCAGACTCATTATGGCTGCAGCCCCCGCGGGTCGATTCGAAAGATCTGCAACTGGTTTACGTCTTTGGCCTCAAACTCGCTGTGCGGTATGCCATGTTGGTCCAGACGCAGTCGGATGCCGTCGAGGTCGTTACAGCGCAGTGCCATGTGGTCAAAGTAACAGGCTGTCTTGTCATTCTGGACAGGCTTGGTGATGGCTCGATCGGTGCGGCCAGCGTAAATGATCGCCAAAGCATCCTTCGCACTGTTGGTCCTGCTCAGTCTGGTCAAGGGTGCCTGAGTTAGGTTTGAGGAATTCGCCAGCTTAGCGGCTCGACGATCGTGAGTGGCAACTCTATACCGTGGCAGTTAGTATCGCAGCCAATAAAACAATTGAAGCCAAGGCAGTTCGCCTTGGCTGGAAAGAGAGTGAGGTGGTCAGTGGTCCCAGGATTAAGTCAACGCGATAGTCGGCGAGCAAAGCACAATCAGTATCTGGCTGCAGTACTTTGTATTCTGACGCTCTGTGGCGTGCAGGCTTCGGCCGTAGCTGAAACCGCCGCAGTCACTGACAGCGCAGCACTGCCCGGAGCTGCCAAAGCACAACGCGTTCTGCAGAACACAGTTCTGTCGAGTAATCTGAATTACTCTGAATCGCGTCAACCGTGTGCTAATCAAACAGCGACCAAACAGGCGTTTTTCGGTGATCTGCACGTGCACACCAAGTATTCGCTGGACGCAAGTACTCAGGGTACCCGTACCACTCCGGCGCAGGCCTATGAATTTGCGCGCGGCGAGCGTATCGGTATCCAGCCGTGGACGGAGTCGGGGGAAGCAATGCGTTCCCTGCAACTTAAGCGGCCATTGGATTTTGCGATGGTCTCGGATCACGCAGAGCTCATCGGTGAAGTGCATATGTGCAACACACCCGAGGTTGAAGGCTATGGTTCCTGGCAGTGCCTTCTTTACCGCAACTGGTCGCGCGGGGCCTATTACCTGTTCAACTTCATGGCGACCATACGCAAGACACATATGGGGCAGTGTGGCGAAGGTGCAGAGTTATGTCTGCGCGCGGCATTGCAGCCCTGGCAGGAAATGCAGACGGCCGCTGAGCATTACTATGACCGCAGTGCCGAGTGTGAGTTTACAACCTTCATGGGTTACGAATGGACGGCTATGAACCCCTCCAACGGCGGCAACCTGCACCGCAATGTAGTGTTTCGCAACGCCGTGGTGCCGCGGCTGCCGGCCAGTTTTATTGATGAGCCCGCGGCCGAATTACTGTGGGCTTCGCTGCAGGCGAACTGCATTGGGAAGGGTGAGGGCTGCGATGCGCTGGTGATACCGCATAACTCCAATCTCAGTGCGGGATCGATGTTTACTGGGCTGGCCGGCGATGGCGAGCCAATGAGTAAAGAGTATGCGTCCATGCGCATGCGCTTCGAGCCGCTGGTTGAGATTATGCAGCACAAAGGCAACTCAGAATGTTATTTTCAGGCGGGTGTTACGGAGGATGAGCTGTGCGCCTTTGAGCAGTTGCCGCAGGACAATATTGCGGGTATGGACGATCCACCGACGCCCGATACAGGGTTTTTACGCAAGGTGCTGGTAGACGGTCTGGTGATCGAGCAGGCCGTGGGCGCAAACCCCTATCAGTTTGGTTTTATCGCCAGTACCGACACACATCTGGGCACACCCGGAGCGGCCGATGAAGATCTCTTCCTGGGTCATGGCGGTGCGGGCGTTCCGGCCGGTGAGAAGATTCCTCCGGGTTTGCCTGACAAACTGGAGTACAACCCGGGTGGACTTGCTGTGCTGTGGGCGCAAGAAAACAGCCGTGATGCGCTGTTTGATGCCATGCTGCGCAGGGAAGCTTATGGCACCAGTGGCCCTCGTATTATCAGCAGGTTTTTTGCCGGCTGGGACTTCCCGGAGGAGCTGTGCGCCGCCCCCGATCGCATCGAACGCGCCTATGCGAGCGGCGTGCCGATGGGCTCATTGTTGAAGGGTGAGCCGGGTGATGCGAGCGCGCGTCGCCCCACGTTTCTGGTGGCAGCCAGTCAGGATGTCGGTACACCGGCCAGTCCGGGCACACCCCTGCAACGCTTGCAGATCATCAAGGGTTGGGTTGATGCCAGCGGACAGCGTCATGAGCGCGTCATCGACGTCGCCGGTGATGCGGATAATGGCGCGTCTGTTGACCTCAAGACGTGCGCAACCAGCGGTCCTGGGTTTGCTGATTTGTGTTCGGTATGGGTCGATGAGGACTTTCAGCCCGGGCAGCGCGCCTATTACTATTCACGAGCCGTTGAGAATCCTACCTGTCGTTGGAGCCAGCGTATCTGCGCGGCGGCGAGTGTGGACTGTGCCGTGCCTGAAACTATCGGCGAAGGGTATGAAGGATGCTGCGCGGCAGAGCATCGCCCCGTTGTGCAGGAGCGCGCGTGGTCTTCTCCCGTATGGTACAGCCCGACGTCGACAGCCACTTTTCCTGCTGCATTGAGATGACGGACCGCAGCGCTGAGTGCTGTGCGCGCGCTGCACCGCTGCTACCGCTGGGGCGGGTTGCCTTGTTGAACTACTAGCAGGCAATTGTCAGGCAGTTGAAACGGTTATATGTGGCGAGGCTATGCTCTTCACGGAATTTGGATGACAAGGAGACTAATACGCATGAGTGATACAGCAAAGGTGGTACTCATTACTGGCGGTGGCAGTGGCATGGGTCGCGAGGCGGCCAGACGTTTTGCGGCAGAGGGCGCCACCGTAGCGCTGTTTGATATCAATACAGCCGGTATGGCGGAAACGATTGGTACGTTCGAAAATATCCACAGCTGGACGGTGGATATGACTGATTTTGCAGCCGTTTGTGCTGCGGTGCGTGAAGTAGAAGAAACGCTCGGGCCGGTTGAACGCCTCTATAATTGCGCTGCCATTATGCCCTTCGGAAAATTGGTGGAGCAGGATAACGCCATCATCCATAAGCAGATGGCGATCAACTATGGCGGTCTCGTCAATATCACGCAGGCGGTGCTGCCTGGCATGCTGCAGCGCGGCCGCGGTGATTTTGTGAGTTTTGCATCTATGGCCGGCATTATCCCGATGATGCTCACCGGCGCTTATACGGCGACCAAGTTTGCGGTGGTGGCCTTTACCGAGACGCTCTATCACGAGAACATGAATTCGGGCGTACGTTTTGCCTGCGTCTGTCCTCCTGCGGTGGCTACGCCGCTGTTGCAGCAGGGCAAGGACAGTGCGTGGCCGAAGATGCTGGAAAGCCAGGGTAATCCGATTGCGCCAAGGGTTGTGATTGAAGCGATAGAGGACTGCCTGAAAAAAGGCAAGTTTATGGTGTTGCCGACGCGCGATGCGAAGATCGGTGCCCTCATGCGTCGCCTGCTACCCGGACTGATCTGGAAGCAGGTACATCAGGTTGAGGGTTTCTAATCGGTCGACGCCCTAGGCGGTGTATCTAGGATGAAGCGCGTCGCGGTTGGCGGGTCTTGCAAGGAGGCTTAAATCACGGGAAGTCATCAGGCTTCGCGACTGCAAGGATATTGCTGTCGATGTGCTGTAGAAAGCCCTTCACGTTTTTCGCCAGCCTGCAGGCACTGGTCTCTCGCGTTATTCCCAATCCAGCGCTGGAGAATGTGCTGGTGACGGGCGCGTTGGCTCTTCAGCTAGCACTGACATCGTTCGTCTCTACGCTGGATTTGCAACAGATTCAGGCGCTGAACAAGGCGACTGTGAAGTGCGCTGGCAGGTGGCGAGTGACTGGGCGTTAAAGTTGTCTGTGGACAATGTGCCCGATGAGACCTGCCAATCCGCTGTGGGATTCGATGCAGCCCAGCGGGCGTTTCGGTTGGGTGTGCCGTTCAGTAATTGAATATTGTTGAAATTGGGCCATACTAAGAAATGAATGTCACGCGCATGGCGGTTGCCTTTTCCGTCTGCAATGATTGGCCAGATTGAGATGGCACTTACTTACGTTTGAAAGTGGCACGTAGGTGATGAATTGAAGGGTATTCGCAACTCAAGCCCCCGTGTAGGGTCTGCCCCTGTTGATGGGTAACGGTTCACGGCGGCCCCCAACCCGATACCCGGCAATTTATTGCCGATCTCGAAGTTTGTGTAACTGTCATCCTGGTCAGATATTTTATACACGCTGAATAAGGAAAATAATAATGATGTATCCCAAGTTCGTTTCATCGTGCTTACTAATAGCGGGCACAGTTTTTACTCTGGCCGCGCACGCTGCAGATAAGCCCAATATTCTTGTCATCTGGGGCGACGATATCGGCATCACCAATATCAGCGCCTACAGCGATGGCATCATGGGCTATCACACCCCGAATATAGATCGCATCGCCGATGAAGGTATACGCTTCACCGATTACTACGGTGACCAGAGCTGCACCGCTGGCCGGTCTACCTTTATCACCGGCCAGTCCGGCTTGCGCACAGGTCTAACCAAGGTGGGTCTTCCGGGCGCAGAAAAGGGACTCAATGACCGCGATATTACGATTGCGGAAGTGCTGAAAACCCAAGGCTATACCACGGGGCAGTTCGGCAAGAACCACTTGGGTGACCAGGATATATTCCTGCCGACCAACCATGGTTTCGACGAGTTTTTCGGTAACCTGTACCACCTCAATGCTGAGGAAGAACCAGAGGATCCTGATTATCCGACCGATCCACAATTTCGCAAGATGTTTGGTCCACGCGGCGTCATACACTCCTACGCAGATGGTCGTGTAGAGGATACTGGCCCCCTGACCCGCAAGCGTATGGAAACCGCTGACGAGGAATTTGTCGCCGGTGCGCAGAAGTTTATCGACAACGCGGTCAAGGAAGGGAAGCCATTTTTTGTCTGGCTAAACACTACCGGTATGCATTTTCGCACGCATATTGCGGCCAAGAATGTCGGACTGTCGGGTCAGGGATTTTATAACGATGTGATGGTGGCTCACGACCAGTTGGTCGGCCAGATGCTGGATCAGTTGGACACGCTGAAGATCGCCGACAACACGATCGTGTTCTATTCCACCGATAACGGCGTACATTTCAACACATGGCCGGACGCAGGTGTTACTCCCTTTCGCAGTGAGAAGAATACCAACTGGGAGGGTGCCTACCGGGTGCCTGCCATGGTGCGTTGGCCTGCGAAGATCAAGTCCGGTCAGATATCCAATCAGGTCATGGCTCACCTCGACTGGATGCCAACCTTTGCTGCTATCGCCGGTGACACCACCCTCAAGCAGGATCTGTTGAAAGGCAGGCAGGTAGGCACTAAGAACGCCAAGCTGCACCTCGATGGCTATAACTTTTTGCCCTACCTCACAGGTGAAGTCGAGATCGCACCGCGCCGCGAGTATATCTACCTGGAGGACAGCGGTATGCCCGTGGGTATCCGGGTGGGTGACTGGAAGCTGGTCTTCGCTGAGAACCGCGCCCAAACCATGGCGCTGTGGGCAGAGCCCTTTGTGACCCTGCGTATGTTCAAGATATTCAACCTGCGCCGTGACCCCTTCGAGCGCGCCGATCACAACTCCAACACCTACTGGGACTGGATGATCGACAAGGCGCCCCAGGGCTATAAAGGGATGGCGGTGATGGCCCAGTTCCTGTCGACCTTTAAGGAATATCCGCCGAGTCAGAAGCCTGATTCCTGGTCGATCGACAAATTGACCGATCGCTACCTTGAGGACAGGTAGCCGGTTCCGCGCTCACTAGCGCGCAGCCGCCGCTGATTCGGTCTGAAGGTTAGATTACTTCTCGAAAATGACGGGAAGGTGCTCCAATCCGCGCAGCAGAATATTTGGCATGTATTGCAGATCCTGCGGCGCGCAGTCCAGCCGCATTGATACCGTGCCGGCGAACAGTTTTTCCCATGCCACAATCATCTCCAGACGCGATAAGTGCTGACCGATACAGACGTGGGTGCCAAAGCCAAAGGCGATATGACGCTTTGCGTTAACTCTGGTGACGTCAAACTCCATGGGTGATCCGAACATCGCTTCATCGTGATTGGCGGAAAAGTACTTCAGCAATACCATGCTACCTTTGGGCAATTCCACCCCCCCGAGAGTGTGGTTCTGTTTCGTAATGCGCCACATATTTGACGTTGGTGAGGCCAGTCGCAGCGTCTCCTCTACCAGGTTGGGAATGAGTGAATGGTCATTGCGCACTGCCGCCTCCTGATCCGGATTCAGGCACAGCTGCCGGATACCCTCCGCTAACGTTGCGGTCGTTGTCTCATTGCCGGCCACCAGAAATTGCGTGCAATGGCCCAGTTGTTCCTCGATGGTCAGCGGGCGGCCGTCGATTTTAGCGTGTGCTATCAGGTTTAGTAGGTCGTCTTTGGAATGAGTGCGTCGTTCATTCAGCGCCGTTACAAACCAGTCGTACTCGTCTTTTACCGCGGCATGGGCATCCAGTAGCACCTGTTTGTCAGAGACCTGGGACAATACGTTGACATTGGCGACGGTCCAGCGAAAGGCTTCATCAAGCTTTATAAGCGGGATACCCAGCACATGCATGATCACTGACAGCGGGAGAGGTCGTGAGAACTTCTCGATAAAGTCGAACGGTTCGCCGCAGGGAATCTCATCAACCAGTCGCCCCGCTAGTTCGTTGATCCAGGGCCTGAAATGCTCGATATTTTTCGCCAGGAAGAAGTCCCTGACGATATCGCGATAGGCTTTGTGCTCGGGGTCATCCACGGTAAGCAGAGTGCCTTTGCCGAGGTTGTAGGTTTTCGCCATGGCGGCCTTGACGTCGGCATCAAGGTCTTTAGCCGAGCCCAGCGCGAGAGTGAACTCGTTGGAGAATACCGCCTCGTTCTTGTGTGCTTCGCGCACCAGCGCATAGTTGGAAATCACGAACACGCCCGATGTCGGGTCCTGGTAGACTGGCTGTTGTTCACGTAGGGTTTGATCGTAGTGGTAGGGGCACTTCAGGGTGTTGCTGTCAAAAAGAGGCATGTCCGCGAGCACGCGGGTGTCATTGCTGGTAGGTGCTGTCACGGTTTCATCCCCCGCTGAATATGGAGGGACAGTATGGGCGGTAAAAATAAAACAGTCAATCCTGATTTTATTTCACTGCGAGCGCTTTTTCAGAGAGGGGACGAGCAGGCCTTGATCAACTCATCCGGGCTCGGCAAGTCTGCTTCACAGCCCTTTTTGCAGGCGCGTGTTGCCTCTCCCCATTGCAGTGGATTAAGAATGCACCCGATGTAGCAGGGCGCTGCAGCAATAGCAATTTTGCGCATGGCGCAATCATGGCCCTCCTTACCGAGAAACTTCACGCCCTCCGGTGCTGAAAAGTTCTCAAAGATGTCCATGCCCTCACCATTAGGCGCCAGTTCCGGCGTCGGCTGGCCATCTGCCGTCAGGTTGCCGGTCACAAACAGCACAGCATTGGCAATGAGCTGTTGATAGGCCGTATTCTTCATGGTCTCTTCGCTGTGCCCCAGCGTCGTCCCGAATACCGGCGTGCCACTGCGGTAATCAATCCAGGCTGTAGTCTGCGGTGTGCCGTCCTCGCCCATGGAAGTCAAAAGACTTTGTCCGGTAAATTTGAGGTTGGTATACAGTTCATCCGCCCCCAGAGTCCAGTCCTCGGTAACACCTGTAAGGATGGGGTGTGATCCGTTCTGGACTTGCCGCAGTGCCCGCAGCGGCTCATGCGTTTTCGTTTTCAGGCCGAACAGCGGCCACCAAAGATCCGTGTCACGAAACGAATGCATACTGCAATGGATAAGGACCGCCGGTACGCCCAACTCCTCTGTCTGGCGACGCATATTAGCAATGAGCTCACTATCCACGTTATCTGCCATGCAGATATTGTAAATGAGGACATCGTAGCCCTCGGAATAGTCCGTGGTTTTCCAGCGCTCTGGTTCAGCGAGTGAGACGTCAAAGCGAACATTAGCGCGTTCGACGATGCCGTGTGCGAGGTCCCACGTCTGTTGCTCATAATTGTGGTAGACGCCCTGGCTGGTTAGGATTAAGGCTTTTAGCGGCGTCGGTAGTGCAATACGCTCTTCGGTCTCGGTTTTCGTCTCGAGGCTCACATTGCCAGTGTTATCAAGCTCTACCATGGGATCTTCGATAGTATTTAACGGCAGATCTGACCTTGCATCGATGAGCGGATCGACGGGGGCGTCGACGGCCATATCGTCGGCGGCGTAAGTGTGTGAACTCAGACCCAATAGCAGCACTGACACACAGATCGATAAAACACGAAGCATTGAAGCGTCCCTTTGTTATTCTCCCGGCGGTTAACGACCTGGAAACCCGGTCACAACTCACAAGCGAGAGGTTAGCGCTCTACATCTAAATCCTAGAACTCTAATAGTATCAGGAAAAAAGAGTCACCTATCAATCCAAACAGCGCAATGGCGAAACCTCCTGTACCGGCGGCCATGCAGTGAAGAAGTGAAGACACTCCGGGCCGTCCGAGCAATATTGCAAGTGATTTCCAAGCGTTTTGTGACTTGCTCGCGATGGACTTGGACTTGGACTTGGACTTGGACTTGGACTTAAACAGGCACGGCAACTAGACGCCAAAGACGGTATTGGGTATTTCAGTGCCTGTCGGTTTCTGTGACGCGGCTCTCACTGTCACCTACTAAGTACGTGCGCCCCAAAGCTCGCTACTGCGCCGCTTGTACGGCGCTTTGTGAGCGCTTCTAACACAACCGCACAGCGGTGCCTCATTAGAACGGGGCCGGACCGGGGAAACGCTTACGCAACTCAGGCTTGAGCAGTTTTCCCGACGGATTTCTGGGCAGTGCGTCTACAAATTCAAAGAGCTGCGGTACTTTGTAGTCTGCCAGATTTTGTTTGCAGTACGCTTTCAGCGAGTCGACAGTGGGTGAGGTGCCCGCTGCAGGAACAATAATCGCCAGTGGCGTCTCGCCCCATTTTTGTGAGGCGACACCAATTACGGCTGCTTCGTGTACCTCTGGGCAAGCTGCGAGTATGTTTTCCAGCTCCGCCGGATAGATATTCTCACCGCCGGAGATGATCATGTCCTTCATGCGGTCGCAGATCGTCACGAAGCCATCGCTGTCCCATCTGCAGATATCTCCGGTATGCAACCAGCCATCCCGCAGGGTCTCGGCGGTGGCTTTAGGATTATTCCAGTATTCTTTCATCAAGTGTCTGCCGCCCACCAACAGTTCGCCGGCCTGCTCCGATCCCATTGGAATGGTATTGCCTGCACTGTCGACGATCTTGATGTCGGTGTGCATCTGTGGACGACCGCAGGAGCCCACCTTGGCTTCCGCATCCTCATGCAGCAGCAAGGTGCCGGGGCCGCATGACTCAGTCAGTCCGTAGGCCTGGAATATACGGATGCCCAGCGCCTCATAGTCATGCAGGAGAGACACCGGCACTGGAGCGGCGCCGGTCGCAATCCAGCGCACCGAGGATATGTCGTTTTGCTCGCGTTCCGGCGTCATCAGCATGAACCGCAGCAGTGCAGGAACAGCCATAAAGATTGTGACCTTCTCCTGTGCAATGCAGCGGAACATCACGCCGATGTCCAGCTCGCGCATGATGATGCCGCTGCCGCCACGGTGCACCAGCAGCGAGGCCGGACTGAGGCAGCCGACGTGAAACATGGGCAGCGCGAGCAGCCAGCGATCGCCGTCGCGCATGTCCGAGGTAGACATACTGGTCAGCTGTGACCAGAGCATGCCGTCGTGGCTGTGCACGGCACCCTTGGGCC
>Ga0222653_1001172_pt1 | contig 13588 bp, 6 predicted proteins | sample AntAcemetagen419_FD_179856 | JGI IMG/M metagenome (GOLD analysis project Ga0222653, IMG submission 179856) | Saline water microbial communities from Ace Lake, Antarctica - #419 | ecosystem: Environmental > Aquatic > Non-marine Saline and Alkaline > Saline | place: Antarctica: Ace Lake | collected...
TTATTGCCGGTGGCGGCGGTGGGGGTAGCTGGAGTGGTGGTGGTGGCGGTGCCGGGGGGTATAGGACTAATGCGGGAACGTCTGGGGGCGGTGCTGCGTCTGAAGCCGGTTTGAGTTTGCTTGCGGGTGTCTATACGGTCACAGTTGGGGCGGGCGGTGTCGGTAGCGTTGTTAGCTCTTCGGTTGCCACAAATGGGGTCAATTCTGTTTTTTCCTCGGTAACTTCTGACGGTGGCGGGTTCGGTGCCTCTAACGGCGTCGGCTCTAATCCCGGCAATGGCGGTTCGGGCGGTGGCAGGGCAGGAAACACTGGCACGACACCTGTTGGCACGGGCACGGCAAGTCAGGGTTTCGCGGGTGGCGCTTCTTCTAACGCTGCTTCCGCCTACGGTGGCGGCGGTGGCGGTGGAGCGGCTGAGGTCGGAAACACTGACCAAGCCCCTAGCGGGTCAAACGGTGGTGCTGGTGGTGACGGTGTTGCTTCCACAATCACTGGTGCCTCTGTAACTCGGGCAGGCGGTGGTGGTGGTGCTGTGGGCGGGGCGCAAACCGCAGGCTCCGGTGGGGATGGTGGCGGTGGTGCGGGTGCACAAGGTGGGGGAGTGGCTGGTGCTGGGACAGTAAACACAGGCGGTGGCGGTGGTGCGGGTGGCGGTAATGTTCCCTCTGCGACTAACGGCGGTGCTGGTGGTTCCGGCGTTGTAATCTTCTCGCTACCCACGCAAGCACCATTAGCCACATTCTCTGGCGGTGTCACACAGACCAGCGCTCTGGTAGGGGCGAACCGTGTTTACACCGTGACGGAAACAGACCCAGGAAGTACGGTGACAATAGGATGAGCCATTACGCACAATTAGACGAAAACAATGTGGTTGTGTTTGTCATTCACGCCAAGTCAAATGACAAAGAAGACGAGTTTACGGAAAGCACTGGCAATGTTTGGAAGCAAACTTCCTACAACACTTATGGCGGTATCCACTACACGGATGGTGAGCCAAGCGCTGACCAGTCCAAAGCGCTCAGGTACAACTACGCGGGGATAGGGTATTCGTACGATGCTGACCGTGATGCTTTCATCCCGCCACAACCACACGCTTCATGGGTACTCGATGAGGCAACCTCCTTGTGGGTGGCACCTATAGATTATCCTGCCGATGGTGGGCAATATGTCTGGGATGAGCAAGCTGGTGACTGGGTAGAGGTACCGGATGAAACTGTCTAACCCTTGGCCTAAGGGGTACACAATCAACAAGAGAAGCCCGTATGGGTGGCGCACACTACACGGTAAGCGCCGTTTTCATCATGGTGTTGATGTGGCGGGTAGTTTTGAGGCGTTGGTGGCTGCTGATGGTGTTGTGTCTCATATTGGGTGGTCTCGGTGGGGTGGGGGCCATGTGGTGAAGGTGGACCATGGTGATTTTGTGAGCGTTTATTATCATGGCGCTGATGAGACTAATCTTATGAGGGGTGAGCGTGTTTTTCCGGGTCGGGTGGTTTATCCGACGGGTAATACGGGCCGTAGTTTTGGTGTCCATTTGCATTATGAATTGCGCAAACGTGGCGGAATTTGGGGTAACACGGTGGACCCTGTACCGTTTTTGAATGGGACGGTTGCTGAGCCTGTGTTGAGGGTGACGGGTCGTTTGAACCGTGAGACGTGGCGTGCGGTTCAGCGTGCGTTGAAAGCCAAGGGTATGTATGAGGGCCGTATTGATGGGCTCCCTGGTCGTATGACGATTATGGGGTTGCAGGTGTGGGCGGGTGCTTTGCCTGATGGGTTTAAGGGCCCGAATACACGGATGGCTGTGCAGGTCACGTTGGGTGTGAAACCTGACAGTCATTGGGGTAGAATCACTGTTAGCGCACTCCAGCGTTCTCTTAACGATAAGAGTTTCTAATGGCTTTTGACGAAAACAACGGGACGGTGAGGATTTCGATGCGCGAGATTTATGACGGGCAGCAGAAGCTCATCTCTGATGTGGGTAAGGTTCTTGAGGAGCTTCCTCGTATTCTTGCCCGGCTTGATGCTGTGGAGAAGGGTGTTCGGTGGCTTAAGGAACGTATTGGCTGGATTGTTGGTGGGGCGATGACGGTGGTTGCGGTGTTCCCTATCGCTATGAGGCTTTTGGGTTTGTAGTGTAGGGTGTGTATAACCGAATAGAAAGGAAATGATTATGGGACAGTTTGAAAAGTTTTGGAATATGGCACGACGTAAGTGGCTGTATGTGGTTGTTCTAGCGTTTATCCCGTTGGCTGTTGGATGGGATTTTGTGTCTGATAGTCAGGCTACGCAGATTGCGTTGTTTGTTGCTGCTGTGCTTGGTGTGGGTGGGAGTTCTGCTTCGTTGCGTAACTTGAAGCCTGACTATGAGGGTAAGGTTCCCCCTCGCCTGTCTGGTGGTAGTTATGATGCGGAAACCATGAGGATGGACAACAAGTAACACGTTTAGTACGTAAGAGAACCCCCGGTGAAAAGGACTAAAACCGGGGGTTCTTCTTTGTATGGTACTACATCCCACATGACATTATTGGCATGATTCGCAGTTTATGGCTTCTTGTGGGTCGGTGGGGCACGCGTATTCTTCTGGCATCTGCATGAGGGTACTCTACCAGTTGTCTGCCGTTGGGGTGTTACACTCGAATTATTAACACCTGCCCCTCTGCCCTTATGGGTACGGGCAGGTTTTCTTTTTACCCCTCATCGAGGAGCTTGCCCATTGTGTTTTCTAGGTAGCGCTTTCTTCTTTCGGCACGTTCCCTGCGGGCCACGTCGTACCATTTTGACCATTCTGTCCATCTCAGGCCGGTAACAGAGTTGAGCCCTGTCTGTATTTGTTTCTTTACTTGCTCGTCCGGGTTTTCTTCGACGTCTGTTCTGGCACCTAGGAACCCGTTTTCGTTGATGAGTGAGCGCCCGGCAGACCTGGAAATGATGCCAAAACCGGTTTGGTCTACGAGGTGTTCTTGCCAGTCGCGTATGGGTGTCATCCCGTATTCTTTGTATTCTTGTTGGGTGAGGAACTCTCCCACAAATTTGGGCCCTGGGGAGAGGAACCCGATAGTGTTTTCTTGGACAACAAGCATAGCGTTTTCGGTGAAGTTTTGTATGAAGGTGGCGTTGGGGTCTACCGCTATCTTGCCGAGCAGGTCTTGGAAGATGTCTAGTTGCGGGGCGTTGACGGTAATGCCGACGACGTTTCCTTCGTCGTCGTACCAGGAGGGCCCGAGGATGTTGCGTGCTGCGAATTCGGGGAGTCTGGAGTCGTTGGGCATGGTTTGCCCGACGCTTTGCGGTTCTCCGCCCATACCTACGCTGATGCCTACGTTGGCTTTGGGTACGACGGTGAGGTAGCGGGGGTCTTCGAGGATGGTTTCGAAGACTTTGTTTGTTGCGTTGCGCATCCAAGTGTAGAAGTAGAACATGCGTCGCATGTATTTGCGTTCGAACCCTGACAGTGATTGTAGGGTGGGGTGCCATGCCATAATTTCTCGAACAACATGGTCTTGCAGTTCTTGTGTGCTACGGAAGCTGCGTCTTTGGACGAGGTCGATTGCGTGGGCGAGGCGTAAGAAGTTGTCTCGTCGTGCGCTGAACTCTCCGAGACCACGGTTGGCTCGAACGACGGGTCGGAACAGTTTGGCAAGTTTTCCGCCGGAGAGACTGATTTCGTCCCCAATGGCGATGAGGTCTTCTGCGGTGTTGTTGTTGATGAGTGCGCCTGCATCGTCAAGCATTTTGTAGAATCCGATGTCGCTGAGGGTACGGTTGACGCCACCGATTTGTACGTTGATGCCTTTGGAGCCACCTACTGCGTCATCGTATTCGCCCATGAATCTACCAAATTCTGCGCCTTTGTCGCGCCCGAATACGGTGCCTTGGTGGAATTGTCCGTTGGCGCGGAGGACTCTCCCTGCCTGGTAGTACCGGTAGGGGTTGACTACTCCGTCGAGGAGGTTCATTTGTACGTCTCCGACAGCGGAGACAACATGGTGTCCTGGGCGCCAGATGGTGAGGGACGATTTCATAAACGACGTTACTTTGTCCACGGCGGTCATTATTTTCTTGATGGTAGGGTTTTTGAACCGCGTGTCGTAGTCGAGGAACCTTTCGAGGTTTGCCATTTGTCTGACCATTTCGGGCGGGTACGCTTGTGAGCCGTCTAACCATCTTCCGAGTGTTCCAGCGTCGTCACCTATTTTGAGTTGTACGAACCCGTCTAGTTTTGCTTCGGCTACGCTGATGTAACCCCAGGACCGGTGCCCGAATTGTGCGCTGAATTGTGCTGCTATGCTGGGCACTTTTGCTGCTTCGTGTAATGCCAGGCTTATTCCTTTGAATGCTTGCAGGGCGCTTCGTTTCCCGCCGTCAGGGGATAAGAGGTTGTCAATCCATCTTGGTAGTGTTGCTTCGATTTCCCAGCCCATCAGGTTGGGGGTGAGCTGTGAGTCGGAGATGGATGCTGTGTTGCCTGCCCCGTCAGTGGTGCCCATGGGCCCTTTGCCAAGGAATGTGTTGATGTAGTTGGTGTCCAGCCCGGAACGCGAGAAGAGGCTACTTTCGCCTGTATCCAGTATTACCTTCCACGCTTTTATTAGCTCTCCTGCTATTTGGCGTAGTTCTGGGTGTGCTTGCTGCTGGACAAAGTTGTACCGGTTTTGACCGAATGTGGCACGCACGAGTTCACTGTGCCACGCTTCCGCTTTGGGCCCTTTTTTGTCTCCCATTATTTTTTGGACTTTCGCTATTGCTGCGTCTACAGCTTTTTCACCAACGTTGTTGTCGCCGTCATATCTTGCTTCGACACCTGCTGCGGTGCCTTTGACTTCCGCCAGGCCCCACCCGCCACTGACATTTTCTGGGCCACCATTGTTTGTTGCGCTGCGTGCGAGGAGTTTGCGTTCGTCGTCGGGGGTGGCGTTTATGGCTTCGTCATACGTTTCTGTGGGGACACCGCTGGCTGCTTTGGCTTCAGCGGTTGCAGCAGTGTTTTCGGCGTCAAATCGTGCTCGCCCGCCACGGAATGACTCTTGAAGTAATTCGTTGGTTCTGTTGATGTGTTCGCCAATGTTGATGGATTTTTCGTAGGCCATGGCGAATAGTTCACCGTCGTCTGTTTCGACTGCTTTTTGGGCGGTGCGTACGACGTCTTCTACCGCTATTTCGCGGGCAGAGTTGAGGCTTTCGCTGGCTAACCGGGCGCGTTCTTCGTTCTGGGGCCCCCGCATCTTTTCTATGCGTAGGCGCTGACGTACTTTGAGTGCTGCTGCGCCTCGTCTCAGGTTGGTTGTGGCTTCAGCGGTGGCAAAGGCGTTGCCTTTGGCTTTCGCTGCTGTGAGGGCTCGTTGTAGTTTCCGCATTGATTCGGGCATTGCGCGTGCTTCGACTGCTGCGATACGGGCTGCAATTTCGGTGGGGGTGAGGGGGGTTTCCCCGTCGGCTGCTAAGTGTGTGACACGTTTCATGCGGTGCGCGGTGCGGGCTGCGTTCATGTCCATGGGGCTGAACAGGTCGCTTTGTAACTTTTGTAAGGATTGGTTACTAATGAGTGCTTCTGGGGAGCCTTGTAGGTATCCTTGGGATGAGAGCGCTGTTCTTAGTTCGTCAATGGATTCGTCTATTGCGTCGGATTTTGCACCGTAGCTGCGGTTTACTGCTTTTCCGACTAGCATGAGTTTTTCGAATACGGGTTGCACGATTTTGCGTGAGTTTGTTTCTGCGACTTTGAGGGCAGCAGCACCATTAGTTAAGTGAGTCTGCATTAGTTTTTGCCCGACTTTTTTGTCTGCAAGACGGCTGACCAATTTGGAGACGAAACCGTTGGCAAAGCTTTCACCTTGGAACATATTTACAGCGTCAGCCCAACCTCTGTGACTGAACGTTTTGGTGCGCTTGCCGTCGCGTGTGATGTAGGGGCCCATGTTGTTGAGAGCAGTTTTGGCGTAGTCGTGGAGTAGCACCACCATTTCGGTTTCGCCCACTCCTGCGACGTGTAGGTTGTTGGCGTACACCCCTAGTTTGGGGATGAGTGTGCTGGGGAAGTGCTTCTTCCCTACCATTTGTATTTCCATGGCTTCACGCATGAGTGCGTCAAAGTCGGGGTCGCCTGCAACGATTGCCCTGTAGGTGTCCATGAAGTCTATATATCCCCAGTGGTGGCCTTTCTTGAAGTCCACTTTGAACCTTCTGTTGCCCATTTGCCCGCTGGGGAGTGTGGTTACTTGGAACACGCCAGCTTGGTTGAGTAACGCTTTTGCTTCTGCTCGGGCCATTTGTTGTGCTTTCCAGGACTCTGCTGAGCCTGGTTTGAACCTTGATTCGATGGTTCCTTTGATGTTGATGAACATTTTGATTTCGTCATCTTCGGTGAACTCGCGCACTCTGGCATTATTGAAGCCTTTTTTGGACGCTTCAATGTCTCTCGCGTCCATGTTCCTTAGGGATGCTTGCACCCCATCTGTTGCAGCGTTGTGGATGAGGTTGCGCCCCGCAACGTCTCTTACCATTTCGATACGGTTGAATGCGCGTTGCGCGTTACCCGCTACGTATTGAGCGATTCCTTCTTCGCCTATTTCTTCCGTTTTTGCTGCAATCCCCGCGCCGTGGGGCACAGTGAAGTCGTTGATGCCTTGCACAGTTTTTAGCATTTGTGCTTGGGCGTCGGTAAACAGTCCCGCCACCTTTTTTCTTCTGATGTGGTCAGGAATCATTGTGGCTTTGGAGGCGTTAATGTTGTTCAGTACGGACATGACCGCCAGCGTGCTTTCGGGGTTCACTGGCGCGTAGGGGTTGGGTGTAACAACCGCTTCTATGAGTTCTTCTGCTGATGTGACACGCGCCCCTTCTTTGAGCATTTTGAGGGTAAAGCCCTCGATTTTGCCCCCGTTTAGGATGACTTCTTCTACTTGTGCGTCTGTTGCTTTGACTCCTATGCCAGACGTTTTGGAGCTACGGATGAGGCTAGCCAGTTCTACAACGAAGTCGCTGTACCGGAAATCTCCTGGGGAGTACACGTACCCGCCTTCGCCAGGGTCTATGCTTTGGGTTTGTTCCCTGCGGGCTACCACCCCTGTCTCTGCGCTTCCTATTTGCCCTTGCGGGGGCAACGGGTCGCCTCTCAAGGTGCCCTCGCCGTCAACAAAGCGCCCTGGGGGGGCTTCTGGTTCTGCAAGCCTGGATGCAGCAGCGAGCGCTTCTGCAACCAGCCCTCTGGCGCTTTCTCCTTCTTCGACTTGATACCAGGAGCCCACGCTGCCTGGGGAGCCCCAAGGGACTACGTCTTTGCCGGTGCGTTGCGCTTCCCTTTTGATGCCTCTGCGCGTTTCTAGGCCCAGTAGTTGTGTGACGCCGTCAATGAAGGCGTCAACGTCAGGGTCCTCCATAGGGTTCCATTTGACCCATTGGTCTCCGCCAATGCCGGTCCAGAACGCTTCGCCTAAGTCCTCAGCCCTAACGAGGTCCATCGTTTCTTTCATGCTGTACTGACCGGTACTGGCCTGGTCGTCTCCGTGGACGATTCGGTTAGCTTGGTCGTTTAGGTTGTTTGGGCCTTTCTTTTTGGGGTTGGGCGCCCCTTTGCCGAGGGCTAGCTTTTTGCCAAATGGTTTTGTGTTGTCTGCAAGTTTGCGGGCAGTGTTGCCCCCCCGCGCCACCCCCCCCATACCGTCCGCGTATAGGGGGATAATGTCGAACGTACTGCCCATTCCGATGCTCATAGCGCTTACGACTTCACCGCTTTTCAGCAGTTCGAATATCTTTTTAGCCACATTAACGTCTCCCAGTTTCCTGAGCGCTGCTGCTACTTCTTTTTCGTTGTAGCGCTTAACTTGGGGAACGATTTCGTAGCTGACCTCTTTTCGGCTTGCAACGATTTCTGCAAACCATTTAAGGACTGCTGGTTTGTCCACGTTTGTGGCAGCTTTCCGAACGTTGCTGATAGAAGTGCGTGCCATGGCTTTTGCCACGATTGCTCTGGTTCCCTCTGGGAGAGAATCTAGCAATGATATGGGCATGTATAGGGGGTCGTCAGCCATTTGAGCTTTTATTTCTGCCATTTCATCGCCCATGTTTTTGTTGATTGTTGTGGCGATTTCGATGGCTTGCTCTTTTGTGCGCTCAGCTTCGATTGCTCGGATAAAAGGCATGAGTTCTTGCTGCCTAGTTTCACCGTATTTTTGTGCCAAATCTTCTGCAAACGCGTCAAGGTCTGTGTTTCTGATTCCTTCATCAAAACTTTCGTGCTTGAGACTCATCTTCCACAATTCTTCTTTCATTGCGGGAGTTTCTTTATTAATCTTTCTGTACGCTGCGTAAGTTGACCCTTTTCTTTGGGGGCTCAGGTCGCGGAATACTCGCCCAAAAATGTCTAGACCATAGTTTTTGCTTGCGTCAGGCTCCAGGTCTTTTAGCGCGTTGAAGTACTGGGTGTAGGTCTCTTGGAACCCGTAATCTTTAATCTCTTTGAGTTTCTGGATTGCCATGTTTTTTAGCTCCCAGGGGTACGCGTGTTTTGCGGTCTCGTTTAGGGCCCGCATCCATCCTGAAACGTTCAGCGGGGCTTTAGCAAAACCGGATACGTGGTCGTAGATACGGTCTAACGCGGGGCTCTGCCATGGCGTGCCCAGCTCTGCCCGCAATTTGCTGGCTTCATCAGATTTGCCTAACGGCATCCCCACAACCCAACGTTGCTGCATGGGAGTGTTGGGTTTCCCGTACTTTAGGTCTTTGTCTTTGTGGATGTTTCGGAGTGTGCCCCGCATTATGGGGACGTTGGTTCCTTGAAGGTTGGCTGTGGGCTCAGGAACTTTCATAGCGTCCAGAGCAAATTCGTATGCAGTTTTTTCGGATGCTAACAGGGGGGGCGCTTCCGCATCAGCGAGGAACTCTTCCCCAATGGATTGGATGGCTTGTTTCATTTTGTATGCGACTTCAGCATCGCCCCCTTCTACGACTTCACCAAAAATGTCGATGGTGGTCGTGTCTGGGTTTTTCAGGAAGGCTTGACCGTAGTTGCTGGCAACCCAGCCCATCTCGGGGGAGATGGTTTCACCTTTAACTTTTTCGATGGCGGAGACGTCTAAAGGTCTGGACGCGTTCAGCATTTTTTCGTCAGTGATTCTGCCCAGGACACCCCGCGCTTTGTCTGTGTACCCAGGGATTCTTGTTCTTAACCCTGCGAGTAGATTTATTACTTCCAGGACAATTTCGTGGTCGTTGACCACGTATTGTGCCCCCTCCCATCCTTGCGTAATCGAGGCATCTTCTGTTACAAAGCTTTCCGCTACGGGGCGTTTGCTACCGAAGACGGCGCGGAAGAAGGTCTCTACGTTTTTGGGTGGCATAGTGAAAACGTCTGGCCCTATCATTGTCAGCGAATTGACACTTTTCCCCCCACCAGCTACAGACAGCATTCTTTGGACCAGGTCGGCTCTTTCCCACTGGTGCGAGGAGAGCAGGTTGGTGAGGATGTTGGACCGTTGCACTATTTCTTCGGCTGAGGTTTCGTACCCCTTAGCGTTAGCGACCATCATGTTCTTGACGTTGGCAACCCATTCTTCTTTGATTTTTCTTTCAGCAATCCCCAGGGGCCCTTCGGCTTGACGTTCTCCCGACGCTCTTAGGATTGTTTTTGCTGCCATGAGAGCTTCTTCGGGGCTACCCCCTTCGTACTGCCCGGTGAGATTTTGGTACATGGTGCGTGTGGCGAGCGTTTTTGCTTCCATTGGCCCTGCAATAAGTTCGAGAGTTTCACGCCCTTGTGGGAGCCCTTTTTGCAAAACCAGTTTGCTTCTGATGCCTCTTTTGGTCAGGGCTTCTGCCACAATTTTCATTTTGTCGTTGTACGTACCGGTACCTTCAAATACGAGGAGTATCGCCTTTTTTGCGCCACCCATTTGCGCAATGATGTCTTCAATTCCTTGAGCAAATTCAGGGTTTTGCATGGCCTCTTTGTACGAACCAAAATGGGGCGAGTACATTGCGGTGTTGAGGGGCACCCCCGCGCGGGCTTCACTCATGGTTCCGTACCCGATACCGCCTGCTTCAAAAGTGTTTCTGAGGAGCGATTTGTCGAGGTGGGCTAGCGGGCCCGCCATGTCTAGTACCCGAGGAATGGGGCGGGTGTCGATGACGTATTCGATGCCAGCGTTCCTGACTAACTGCGACAGCACCCCTTTCTCTGTGCCGACCATTCCGGCAATGTATGGTTTCATTTCTCCAGAACTGTTGCGTCCGTAGTCACCTATTTTGACTTTGGTGGTATATATGGCGTCAATGTGCTTGTTCAGTATGTCTGTTTCGGCGTTTATCTCACGGAGTATTGTTTTATCCGCGTTGATGGTGGCTTCTTCCCAGAGTTGCTTGACGGTTGCTGGGGGTTTTTCCGGGCCGAAGTAATCGGGGCTAACGTCTGGGGAGGTGCCATCGTCCACCATTTCTTCTGGACTGGCCTGTTTTGGGGGCGCTGTCGTTGCTTCAGCGGGCGCGGGCGCTTCTGTTGCTTTGGCTGCTGCGGGCGCTACCGGGGCTTCTGTGGCTGCTTTGGCTACGGGCGCTTCTGGAGGTGTACCAACTTTTACGGGCCTGACTTCGTGCGCCAGAGCCAAATATTCGGCTAAAACACGCCCAAATACGCTTGCATCGTTCTTGGTGAGACCAATGTTGGTTCCCTTAAAAGCTGCATCCATTACCTGTAAGAAACTATATGTGTTGCCATCGACGCCTTTTACCGTAAAATCGGTGCCCGTTTCAGCAGTAATCCTACGATGAGTGTCCACATAGAATTTTGTGGTGCCGTCTTGTTCGGCCCCAAAGATTTTGTCTATGCGTATCATTGCTTCGTCAGCCTGCGTGCCGGTGTACGGCACCGGTGACGTTAAACCTGAAGCAATCTCGTCGCGTGTTGCCTGCATGATGGGGTCCGTGACCTCATCTGCCATAGCGACTGTGTCTCCCATGGAAGCGTAGAACGCTGCTTGCAAGCCTTTCTCGACTTTAATCATGTGTTCTTCTTCGAAAATAACTGAGTTGCGTTCCCTCATGCCTCGACGCATGTACGCCGAAACCCCAGAAGCTTTTGCCTGCATGGTGAGGCGTCTCTTGTTTGCCCCAATTTTGTGACCAAGGCTACGTGCGTTAGCAAACTCGTTGATGTCTTTGGAGAGGGGTTCGACTTTGCGCCCCAGAGCCTCAACGCTTTGGGCTGTCCAGTCTGTCCTAATGTTTTTCTGTGCAGCAGCTAACGATTTGGGGTCGCCTTCGTAACGCAATAAAGCTTCTGCCCCGTCGTCGTTGAGCCTTTGGGCTGCTTGTTCATAAGTTTTGCCACTCTTTGCCATTTCGGTTGGGGCGAGGAAACGTGCCTTGTCGGGGTCAATTCTCGCTTTTTTAGCAATCCTGTCCACTGTATCTAGTGACCGGGTGGCTGACCACTGCTCGTAGCCAACGGGCTTTATGGCCCCAGACCAACGCCCAAACTTGTAATCTGTGGAAGCTGTACCCTTTTTAAAGCCCTTTACGCCAGCTTTTATTCTGCCCAGACCTTTAGCTCCGGCTGCTCCTCGCACACCACCTTTGACTACGGCTGCGACAAGACCTGCGGGTGTGTACGTGATGGGGTCCAAGGCCACGTCAAGCACGAAACCCCCGATACCTTTAACCCAGGGGTTAACGTTGTCGTCTACGTCCTTGTAGTCGGGGTTGAAACGCCCGCCGATAGCGTCGCTGGCGTTTTCGATGAGGTCATTGCCGAGAACGTAGTTTTTGGAGTCCGTGTTGTTGGTGAGGGCAGCGCCCATACCGGAACCGAAAGCTGTAGTGAAGTCCCCTATTTTGTCCCAATACGTCTCATTTTCCTCTAAAGGCTTGATGAGGCCAATACCTTTGTCAAAGGTGTTGACGACGCCGACACCTGCGGAGAAGAGGATGTTGAGGCCGTGCTCGACTGGGCGCCACAACGGGTCCCAATCGAATTTGTCTAGTTCTTCACGTTGCTTAGTGCGCGCGTTTTCCCACTGGTCCGAGTATTCACTAGGGGGCGCTTGCGGATATTGTGGCTTTACCTGCCTTGCCCGGTTGCTTGCAGCGTAACGCTTAATTGCGTCTTCGTGGATGGGTTTGGGCGCTGGCACTATGGGTGTGGACATGTTTTCTCCGTATTTGGCTGAGGAGCCGTGATTAGTCTAAATATAGCAGTCTTACATGTTCTCTATCTCTTGCATGACCGTGCCGTTCCAAAGAGGGTGGCTCTTAGCTTGGGGGTCGCGGGCAGCAGGAGGCAGCGCCATCCAGTCATACATAAAGTTAATTTCTTCTATTGTGCCAATTTTTCTTTCCAGCATGTAGTTCTGGAGTTTGCCCAGTTCGGATTCGTAGGTTTCCGGGCCGTACATTAACTCGTCGTTCCAGTAACGTTCCTGTACTGAAGCAGGCAAGGTTTCCCAGAACTCTGGGCCCATCTCGCCAGGAGTGCCAGGCTGGTACGCGTCAGCCATTTGTGAAGATTCTTGTTCAGAGATGGCCCGCAAGTAGTCTTGGTATGTGGAGGTCAGGTCAGTTTGTGCCATAACTTTGGCATCACCAGCACCCACATAGTCTTGGTTTAACCTGGACTGTTGCCCCACACTGAAAGCGTTCATGAGGCCACCCCAGTTGGAACTGTTAGCCCCGATGTCAGACACGCCACGTTCAGCTTCCCGAGAAGTCTCACTTAACCGTCCGTCACCAGAGATGCCCAGTTCAGCGAACGAGGACGCCCGCGATGCAGCGTCAGCGTTGATACGTTCTTGCGTGTCAGCAATAAGAGACTCAGATTGTGCAGCCCCCGCGTTAATAGCATCAGTGTAGGCAGCAGCGCTTTGCCCCGCCATGGGCTTCATCATGTCAGCAGCCTGGTCATACACGTTGCCAATGTCACCACGAGCATTGTTGTACTCGCCTTCAACCCTGCCCCGCATTTCGTCGTAGTACGCGGAGACAGCACCACGGTTATCGTACCCTGCTGTCCCACCCTGCATTTGACTGCTCCGCATAAAAGTGTTTAAAGCGTCCCTGTAGGCTTCGTAGTCTTGTCCAGCGTTGTTATCGCCAGCGTTTTCTGGCGCATCAGCGTTATTGCCCGAGGGCGCACCACCGCCAGCACCACCACCAGCACCCATGTATGGTTGCTGCTCTCGACCACCAAACCAGTTTCCTGTGTTATCAAGAAAAGTTTCAACGTTTGCGTCACGGTCCCGCTTTCTTTGCTCATTGCCCTCGTACAGACCGCCAAGCCCTCGCCTAATGTTTTCCATCAATGCGGGGAGCCCAAATTGCGCACCTGAGTGCGGTTTTGAGAAAAAATCTTCTACGGGGGAACTAGTTCTTCCGTTACCCCTTGGGTTCCATACAGGCCCCAAAAAGGTTTGTTCTTGACCAAAAATGTTGGTATTGGGCGGGGTGGGGTCGTGGATGGGGCGTGGCTCCATAGGGTTTTGCCTACCGAATGGTGGTCCCATTTTTAGCCCCAACCTAACGTGTTACGAATGTTCCTGGTGGAACGTCCGGCGCTTTGCCCGCGTGCCTGGTTTAGGTCGCTACCGTATCGACTTCCAG